>ERZ1026890.78-NODE-78-length-78831-cov-20.898154_pt1 | contig 78831 bp, 41 predicted proteins | sample MGYA00380175_ERZ1026890 | MGnify/ENA primary metagenome ERZ1026890 (study PRJEB33269, sample SAMEA4719811) | human gut metagenome | biome: human-associated habitat; feature: organic feature; material: feces | place: Cameroon | collected 2013-10 ...
TTACACTGTTTTTGAATTGTTAAAACCGTGTAAAGCAAATCTGTATTAAGTCATTGCTGCTTTCTTTTTTTGCACGCTTTCCTCATAAACCATCTAAACCACTGTGTATAAACCTGTTATCCTTGCACGCTCAAAACTCAAGAATTTCGCACCAAAGATTTTGTTGTGCGCCGAACTCATAGTATTGAGCATCAGAAATGCAAATATTGTCTTCCCAAACATCAACTTTACGATGCTTAAACGAAAAGAAACGAGGGAGCAACAGCAATGAGAAGATTTTGTGGCAGGACTTACTTTTCTTCCGCAATTTGCGTGATGCGCCTGATGTTTCTGTTGCGTTGCTTAATGATAAGCGGAACACGTTCTACCACCACCATAGAAGTATCGAGGCCCAATGCCTTAGGCTCGTCGATGCCTATCTTGCTGATAAGAGCGTAGAAAGTCATCAACAGGTTCTGCTGACGGTTGGCGGAACTCTCCGGATAATATACACGATGAATGATGATGAACCGGAAATCGCCAGGTATTCCGTTCTTACGAAGCGAAGGATAGGTGCTTCTTAAATCTACCTTCTTGCTTGCCACAAGGTCTTCCACCACTTGTCGCAGATAAAGACTCACACGTGGTTCTATGCGGAAACCTATGTGCATCGTAATGCTGTAGAGGGTGTTGGGAATCAGGGGCTTGCAGCTGTACTCAAGCGTGTCTGGAGTATCTACAAACTCCATATTGATAAACCAGTAATGATCGGCACGCTTGGGCTGCTTGTTGATGATGGAATAGAGCAGTTTGTCGTCTACGGCACCTTCCTTGTCGGCATGGTTTACATAGACAAGATTGGAGGCGTACTTGGGGATGCTCTCGTCGGCTTTGATGTCGGAGATAATCTGATAATAGTCATCCAGCGGTTTGGTGCTGACATAATGGCGTCGTATCTTCATGGCCCGAACCCATACATACATCATCAGGAACAGGATTCCGCCAATGAGCATCGTACACCATCCTCCAGCGAGAAACTTCGACAGGTTGGCTGCCAGAAAGATGGCTTCGATGGTGCAGTATGCGCCCATAAACAATATCGTTAGGACTCGCGACACGCCCTTGCTGTGCAGGTAGAAACCGAGCAGAAGGGTGGTCATCAGCATGGTGATGGTGATGGCGAGTCCGTAGGCTGCCTCCATGTGTGAGGAGTCGCGAAAGAGCAGGATGATGAGAACCACGCCGATGTACATGGCAAAGTTGATCATCGGGATATAGAGCTGTCCCTTTACATGGGTAGGATGCTTGATTCGCATACGCGGCCAGAAGTGCAGGTTCATGGCTTCGCTCAATATGGAGAAGGTGCCGCTGATAAGAGCCTGGCTTGCCACGATTGCCGCACCCGTTGCCATGATGATGGCGAAGATCAGCATGCTCTGCGGCATGATGGAAAAGAATGGATTCACGGACATTGCTGTCGGAACATTGTTCAGCACCCATGCACCCTGTCCCAGATAGTTAAGAATGAGCATGGTCTTTACAAAGGCCCAGCTTATAGTAATGTTCTTCCTGCCACAATGTCCCAAGTCGGAGTAGAGAGCCTCAGCACCGGTGGTACAGAGAAATACGGCGCCCAGAATCAAGAACCATTCAGGTGATTGTACCAGCAGAACAATAGCGTAGTAGGGATTGAAGGCTTTGAGTATCAGAGGGTAAGATGTGATGCTGGCGGTTCCCGTCACTCCCAGCAACAGAAACCATAGCAGCATAAATACTCCAAACGACTTGCCAATGCTCTCTGTTCCAAACCGTTGTACGAAGAAGATGATGGTGATGATGGCAAGTGTAATTGGGATGACCGGCAGATCAGGACTGATGCTTTCGAGTCCTTCGATGGCTGTGGTAACCGTAATGGCTGGGGTGATGATTCCGTCAGCCAACAAGGTGCTTGCGCCGATAATAGCCAATATGTAAATCCACTTGCTCTTGAGTCGGCGCAGCAGGGCGTAAAGGGCGAGAATGCCTCCTTCGCCATTGTTGTCGGCTCGCAGAGCCACGCATACGTATTTGATGGTGGTCTGTAGGGTGAGTGTCCAGATGATGCAGGATAATGCGCCCAGTATGGTGCTCTCGTTGATGGTTTCGCCTGTATGGAGGATGGCCTTCATCACATATAGGGGTGATGTTCCGATGTCGCCAAACACGATGCCTAATGTGACGAGTAGCCCCAGGAAGCCAACTCGATGATGATTGAAGGCTACCGATTTTTCTGTCTCTTCTCTCATTTTAATTCTCTTTTTATTAAAAAAATGTTATCCTTTAGATTATTAAATTTGCGTGCAAAGGTATAAACATGAGAGGTAAGACAGGATTCGTTTAACAAGATTTATCAGATTTAACATATGATGCAAGACATGTAGAGAATTACAAGAGGAATATCGGTCATTAGAATTTGGGATTAACTTTATCTTCTTTATTTTTGTGTAATCTTTGCCAAAGCAAAGAATACGCCTTGATTCTCGGAAATCAAGGCGATACCTTGGGCTTTGGCGATTCGTTAGGGTAGCATTGTTTGTTCTTCGCTCTGTCTGCCATTATCTCTTCCATGTTCTCCTTTGCCCAGTTTATTATGTTTTCCACGAGTGGCAGGAAGGAGAGGGCGCGTGGTGTTAGGCTGTATTCAACACGTGGGGGGATTTCAGGGAAGACTTCACGGCTTATGAAACCGTCTTCCTTGAGGGTGCGGAGCGTCTGCGTGAGCGACTTCTGCGAGATGTCGGGCATCTGACGTTGCAGTTCCTTAAAACGCATAGGCTCCTTGTGCTGTAGGTTGTACAGCACAAGGAGCGACCATTTGTCGCCTACACGCGCAAGGACATTGCGGATAGGGCAGTCGATGAACAATGCGTCTCTTATGTCTCTTTTGGTCTGTTCTTTTTTTTCGTTCATTATTTGTCTAAGGGGATGATGTTGGCATCTTCCATAAAGTCTGTGATAGGCTTCGACTCGTACTGAATGCACATCATCACCATGTCTTTGTCTGAGGTGTTGCGCAATGCACGTACGCCTGCTGGAGATACACGGATGATGGTGCCTTCGCTTACGGCTGTCTTCTCGCCGTCCACTTCATACTCGCCTTTGCCCGAGATTATTACATAAAGCTCTTCGTGGGTCTTGTGCGAATGAAGGAAGGGGGCGTCTTCGCCAGCAGCAATACGCTGTAACGATGCTTCTGCACCGGTCATTCCGAGTTCCTTACCAAGGAATATCTTGCCTTCTACGTTCTGCCAACCATTTAGGTTCTTGATTGCATAATTCTTCATAATTTACTGTTGTCTTTGTTGTTTTGTTTTTGCAAATTTGCTCTGCAAAGTTAATGACATTCAGCGGATTATACAAGAAGGCACTTATTGTTGCCTCAGTTACCTAAAGGTTAGTATTGGCTATGTCAGATGCTTACGGATTTTGCTTTAATGTGTTTTAACTAAATTCTGTTTTTTATTTTTCATTTTTTACACCTTCAATGTCAACAGATATTCTTTCTGCTCGGGCGTGATTCTGTAGCTCTCAATGGACTTCTGGATAGTCTTGTTGTGCATCCGATGTAGGGAATCGCCAGGTCCAATTGCTTGGCAAGGGCTGTGGCGAAGAACCAGGCTATCATCATTTTTACGTAATACTCTTCGCTCCTTGCTGATGCAGGAATTTCAAGATACTCTGCCTTGAAGTCTTTATCCAGGTAATGAGACATAAGTGCTTCTATTCCAAAGCGGCAAGTATAAACGTGTGACGATTTTGCGAACTTTCGGAGCACAGGCACACCGAAAGGACTCATTGAAGCTATCTGTCCATCGTGGAACTACAGTTCTATAATCTCTCCATCTTCGGGAGTATGAATGCGGTCTTTCCTGCCGCACTTCAAGACTTCTTCTCTAATGGCAGCACGGCTGACTTGATTGTGGTTGACACCTTCAAGATGGGTTGCCACGAAGGTTGCCCAAGGGGCATAGTCCATGGCCTTCATAACATCAGGAATGTGCATGATGACATGTCCGCCTATATAGAATTTGTTTCCGCCTGCGTTCACAATAATAACCTGCGGGTGCCAGCGGTCTATATTTCTGCGTACGCCGCTGTACCAGATGGTGTCACCTGCCAGATAGCAGACTGGTTCTGCCTCATGACGCAGCACATAGCCGCAGGTGTGACCTGCTAATGGGAGCATCCACCAGTGGCCGTGATGGCTTTCTGTCTTTGTTAGGCGGATGTCGCCGAAACGTGAGTCTTCGCCAATGATTTCCACGTTGGTAAAGCCATGACTCATTACAGTCTTCCTGTCTTGCTCGTCTTGCACAAAGATGTGAATCTTCTTGTTCAGTAGCTCGTAGGCGGTATTGTCTATGTGGTCAAGGTGCAGATGGGTAAGTAATACGCAGTCTATGTTGTTGACAATTTCTTCAGCCTTCATAGGTAGGTCGTGGAGCGGGTTGCGCAACTCCTGATGGTGAGAGAACGGAAAAGGAGCAAACGACCCTTTCTCGCCGAGCATTGGGTCAACAAGGAATCGCTTTCCCACATATTCGATAATGATGGTGGCATTTCTGATCTGTTGAATTTTCATAATCTTAATGTTTTTATTTCGAACTATGGTGCAAAAGTAGCCTTAGATGTTAAATTTATTTATACCATTTCATTCTCCGGTTGTGCCATTTTGATAAATCAGCTAAAAAATGCACCTTTGCATAAAAAAGCATATTAAGATTATGACAAAGCAAAGACAACGTCTGGTAGAAGTGCCGTTCAGCAAGACGGATTGCGGCGTAGATTTCTACATCAACACAGCTTATGGAGGCGAGTGCCCTTGGGTGCTCACGGAGCATGAAGTGTTCAAGACCGACTTCTTCGAAATATTTTTCATCAAGAAAGCTAATGGCTATGTGCTGATAGACTACAGGAAGATAACCCTGAAAGACGGCATGGTGCTCATCGTGAAGCCTCACCAGCAGCAGGAGTGGCACATCGATGAGGCGGCTCTCGACTACGAATTTCTGATATTCCGCGAGGATTTTATGCGAACGTTTATTGCCGACAAGTTCTTTGTCTATCGTCTGCAATACTGCCAGCAGACCGAAACACCGCCCTTTTTGATGTGTTCGGGAAATGAATGCGAAGAATTTCAGCGGCTGCTCAAGAAAATACAGACAGAACTTCGGCATCCTCAAGCCGACAGCTACAACATCATCGTCAGCGTGCTCTATTATCTGCTGGCAATTATGAATCGCCATTATGTTCGTGAGCATCAATTGCCTCTGGCTGCTCCTAAGAATTATTATGCCTTTCAGTTTGTGGAATTGATGGAAGCCCACATCCGGAAGTTGCAGCGTGTGCACGACTATGCCTCGCTGCTCAAGATTAGCCGTATCACCCTCAACCATAGCGTGATGGCGCAGTATGGAGTGTCGGCTACCTATCTGCTGAAACAGCGACTGTTGGCAGAAATCAAAAACGAACTTCTGTTCACCAGTAAGTCTATAAGTGAGATAGCCTATGCTTTCAGTTTCGCCGAACCATCCCACCTGATGCGTTTCTTCAAGCAGCAGACGGGCAAGACATGCAGAAAATTCCAAGAGGACTATAAGAATGGTGCGTATGAATGAGAATGACTTATCATTTTGGTGGTTTTTGGCGGTTTTCTGGTATCTGATACATCAGCATTTTCTCATACTTTTGCAGTCGGAATAATGAAGGTAATAATGAAATTAAAATTCGTGTAAGTATGTTAGAATACCACCTACCCAACAATGCGACTTGAGACAATACGCAGTATCATACCCATAAGTTGTAGGCGTTATCCAAAATCAGTCTGGAATACGATACTCATGAGAGAACGGATAATTTCGCTGTACAGATAACCGAACGATCTACACTTTAGACCGAGGGTCGAGTCGATTACAGATGACAATGTGGAGTCAAATTGCTCCATGATTGAAAATATTCCTCCGAAAGGAGTGAGTATCTCTGATTTAATTTGTATCTTCGCCATGTCATATCAGAAAATAGAATATAGAAACTATGAATAAGAAAATGCTTATAACGTTTCTATGCTTCTCGGCTATATCACCGATGATGGCACAGGATATCAAGGGAAAGATTGTGGATGAGAAGGGACAACCATTGGCATTTGCCAATGTTGTGCTTCTGAACAGGCAGGATTCGGCTTTTGTGAAAGGCGTTGTAAGCGGTGAGGATGGACATTTTGCCATCGATTCGCCTTGCAACAATGGAATAATCAAGGTTACGTCAGTAGGATATAAGACAGTCTGGAAGGATTGTGCGGGAGAGAATGCCGGTGTGATAAAGATGGTGGCAGACAGCAAGATGTTGGGAGAAGTGGTGGTGAAGTCGTCTCTGCCTAAGACCATCCTTAAGAATGGAGGAATGACAACAACCGTTGCCGGGTCTGTACTTGAAAAGGCGGGAACCATGGAGCACCTGCTCGACCGCATACCTAACGTATCTGCACAGAATGGCAACATCAAGGTGTTTGGACGTGGCGAGCCTATCATATATATCAACGGACGGCAGATGAGGGACAGAAGCGAACTCGACCGTTTGAGTTCGGACAACATCAAGTCGGTAGAGGTAATATCCAACCCTGGTGCTCGTTATGCTGCAAGCACTAAGGCTGTTATACGTATCACCACAAAGAAGATACAGGGCGATGGATTCGGATTTGATGCTACAACAGAAGGATCGTACGACGAGAAAAAGAACATTGGAGGATATGGTAGGCTGAATATGTATTACCGTAAGAACGGATTGGAGCTTGGCGCCTATGCCTATGGCTCAAAACAATCGTCGCCAGACGAAAAGGACTTGCAGCAAATGACCTATCTCGACAAGACATTGAACCAACAGGACAGAACACGTTGGAAGAACAAAACCGAGACTTTTAGTTCTCGCTTGAATGCCAGTTATCAGTTTGACGATAACAATTCGTTGGGAGCAAGCATTAGTTTCTTGCGCAATCCTAAACTGCAAACAGACGGAAAGACGGAAGGCTCTGTGCTGAGAGATGAAGTATTGACGGAGACCAACACTTCTATTAGATCGGAGTTTGGGCAGAACAGCAACTTGTCAAGTAATATATATTATGTAGGTAAAGTTGGTAAATTGGGTATTGACTTCAATACCGACTGGTTTTGGTCTAAAGGAAATAATAAAAACAATATAGATGAGCATTATCAGGAGGTAAACTCGGAAATACAAAACCAACTTGTAAACAGTACCACTTCAAAGTACAACCGATTGATTGCTTCCAAAATGGTGCTCTCTTATCCGCTTTTTGGTGGTGATTTGTCGGTAGGAGGCGAGTATTCGTTCACAAACCGCAATACCAACTACGCCATAATCCCGAACACTCTTGCCGACAATGTAATAGACCGCATAAAGGAAGGCATGGCTTCTGCGTTCGTAACCTATAATCGCGACTTCGGCAAGCTGAACATGGAAGCGGGTTTGAGATACGAGAATGTGGACTTCAAATATTATGACAATGGTAAGTATATGGCGGAGCAAAGCAAGACTTATGGCGAGTGGTTTCCGTCTCTCAGCCTTTCGATGCCAATCGGCAATGTACAGATGCAGCTGAGCTATGCAGCCGACATCAACCGACCTAACTACTGGGTATTAAGAAGCGGCGTGCAGTATAGCAATCACTATACATACGAGACCGGTAACCCGTTTCTTGTCTCAGAGATTTCAAGAAATACAAGTTACGACCTTGCCTACAAATGGCTTACGTTCAACCTGACTTATGAACATGTATCCGATCCTATTTATCAGACGGTGGAGATGTATAAGGACAATACCACCATCGGATTGATGAGAATGATAAACGGCAAATCGTACAATAATGTGACTTCTACGCTCAACCTGCAGCCCACTTTCGGCATCTGGCATCCTATGTTGTCAGCAATGGTCGAGAAGCAATGGTTCGAGTTGGAGACAAGAGACGGACGCTATCTGAACAAGCCGGTGGCGATGTTCCGATTCAACAACACCTTTGATACGAAATGGGCGATGTTCTCCGTTATGATGACTTACATCACAAAGGGATACGAGGAAAACCATTACATCTACAAGCCGATGTTCAACACCGACCTGTCTATATACAAGGGCTTTCTGAAGGACTGCCTGACCATCCAGCTTTATGTCAACGACGTGTTTGGTACGAACGACAGTCACATAATAGGCAAGTACGGCAAACTGAAGGAAACAATCTTTGATGAGTTCTCAACAAGCAAAATATCACTGACTGTCCGCTATAAATTCAATGCTACGAGAAGCAAGTATAAGGGAACGGGTGCAGGAGAAAGCCAGAAGAACAGAATGTAAGGAATACATCTTCATTGGGATTCCATAAAATAAGAAATCGGTCAAGCAAAGAGTTTTCATCTTTGCTTGACCGATTTTTTTAGTGTTCTTCCTTTATATATTCTATTATTTGTTTTTCCAAAAGCAGAAGATCGGTAGTTAGTACATCATATCATCAGCAATAAAATCATCAAAAGTCTTTCCTTTTGTATAACGCCTGATACGTTCTATAGCTTGTAAGATATGTTCAAGCCGACTTTTATCTCTAATTCGTTCTCTCATACACTAAGATTTTATCTCGTTCAGCAGACTCTTTAGCGAAAGGCAGTAGGGTTCCATCTGAAACTAAATCAACCTTTCTGCCTAACAGTTCTTCTAAATCACTCCACATTCCAAAGAATTTCAAACCTATTGGTTTGCTTTTATCCAAAGAAACAATAATGTCAACATCACTATCCGGAGTCTCTTCTCCTCTTGAGAAAGAGCCGAATAGCCATGCTTTCAGCACAGGTTGAGTACTGAAATAATTGCGCAGTGCTTCTATAATGGCAGATTTTCTCATATGGGTATTGTCTATTATATTATGGTGTGGCAAATATACAAATAATTATCGAAATATCCATTCTAACCTATTTGTTTTTCTGATAATAATGTAAATACAATGTTCATCTTTGCTTGACCGAATTTTGTTCTATCTGATTATCCATTCCGTAATGTTCCGTTCGTCCTTCACACTGAGAGCGATTCCTACTTTCACCACTTTCTTGCCACTCAGAGCGAATGCGTCAACATAACGCTTTGCCTCTATTTGCTCAAGTGCCTCATTTTTTCTATTACGATGCGAATATACTAAAAATATCTGAAAGTACAAAATCAGAGGTGCAAGCTAAACCTTGTTATGGTTTATATATTAAAGAAAGCATTATTTCGCGTCCACGTAAGGCAGTAATGGATTGCATGGTCATCATATTGGCAACTTAGGATGTACAGATGACAGACAAAGAACTGAAGGCTATGCAGGATAGCGCTAAATAAAACATCGGTCAAGCAAAGATGAACCAATGAATGGTGCTCTTTGCTTGACCGATATGGCACTTTAAACACTAATAATCGATATTGTTTAACAAATCTTTCCGTTCTTAATTTCACTATCTAAGAAAGATAATACATATCTTGGACTTTGATAATAAAGTCCTGTTTTGTCATCCATCACCTTTTGATAAGTATCAGAATTGAAAATAATTGCAAGGGCTTCATTTAATTCCATACCCTTGTTTTTATTCATCAACAGAATGGCTAAGTTTTTAACCATGTCCGCTTTCATTTCGCTAATTTCGTTCATAGTCGTTTCAATAATTTAATGGCACGCTCTGTTCCAAAGAAATACTGAATAGTTATACCCTTCATATATTTTAGTCTCTTGACTAACGTTGGCAAATCAATGAGTTGACTTTCATATTTCCAAAGTTGAACACCCACTCTGTCGTTAGCTATTGGTCCAATGACAATGTCATAATCATGAGCAGGGACAGACAATGGGTTGTTTCTGTTCAGCAGTATGAACTTTGCCCATTCTTCGGTGTAGTCGTCGAAGATAAGACACTTTAGCGTCTTCATTTTTATTTCATCAATAGAATATTCTTGAACAAGTGGCTTTCCGGTTTCCATTTGTTCAAACTTAATGTTCGCCATATTTTTGGCTTGTTCAAAATCTGCTGAAAGATAAAAGCCACATCCAAAGTCTTTATTGGGCTTAGACTTGGATATATCTATTTTATCAAAGTCAATATTTGTACCATGATATAGTTTCATTGCAATCCGCCTCCTTTCTTATGGCAATATTCAGTTATATCATCAACCATTGATTTGAAAGACTGAGTATGTACATAGTCGTAATGCTTATCCAAGAATGCCATACCTTGGTAACGGTTGAGATAATTGAACGCTTGCTTCATCGTTAGTCCGTGTTTTCGACCGAACTCCAAAATGAAGATTATAATCCAATCTAACTTGTCGCTTATTGTATATGCCATATCAAATATCTAATTTTATAATGTAGCAAATTTACAAATAATAATTGAGATTTTCATTCCAACCTATTTGTTTTTCTGATAATTATTCGACAATGCTGTTTCGGGTACTTTTTCATTGCCGTGCCTTTCTATGTTGCAGCAAACGTAAAAGATACGATAACTTTAAAGAACTGCATATATATTGGAATTGTTGTCTTCTTATTGCTTAGTGTCCCATGCGTGAGGTATCCACTTCCTTTACTGTCTTCTCCTTGTAGCCACCAAACTTATAGATAACTGCGAAGGTGAAGGATGACCAGTTGTAGTTTATCTTCATACGGTAGTCTTGGTTGCCTTGCACGGAGCGGGTATCGAACCGGTTGTTGAAGATATTGCTGCCATTTAGGCGCACGCCCCATTTACCGTCATACGACGACCATTGCAGCTTGGCATCCATACTGAAGATGGGACTTATGTCGTAGACGCCTTGTATTGCCTTAGTCTGATAGAACGGATTAAGAATGAGACGCAAGTCCTGCGTGCTGCATAGTTTTACGGATGCCGTGCCGCCAAGTATGACAGACAGCTTCTTGCGATTGAACGGCAAGTCGAAGAAGTGGCTGCTCTTGTCGTGCTTGTATGTTCCTACTGCAAACACATTGCAGTTGAGCCATTTGCCTGCACTGAATATGGCTGATGCTTGCAATCCAAAGCTATTGGAATAGTCGAAGTTGGTTTCCTTCATTATCACAGCCATACGGTCTGTGGTCTGATATGGCAACTGCACGAAATAGTCAGGTTTCAGACTTGCAAAAGCCGTAAGCGTATAACGTCGCTTTATCTGCCACATCAGATTGACATTATAATAAGAGAAAGGTTTCAAATCGGGATTGCCATGTATCTCGGTGTATGTGGACGAGTAGAACACATTGCTCATAGTGGACCAATAACTCGGGTACTCAGAATCGGAACTGAACGAGAGGTTGAGCAGATGGTTGTCGTTGACGTTCCACAAAGCATTGAGCGTAGGATATACGCGCCACTTATCCCATACGGGCGAGTGATATTGCTCGGCAGCAACAGAGGCTTCAAGACTAATGGCCTTGTTTATCTGCTTGCTGAAACCTGCGTAAATATTCCATATCCGCTCGTTATTGTCCACGCTACTTGTTCCATCAGGCAGGATGGTTCCATCCTTGCCAATCGTGGTCTGATAACTCTTGTTGCTTGTGAATTGCCCTTTCACACCATACGACAATCCCCAACCATTTGCCAAAGAATGAGTTTGGTCGGCTGTGAACATCCATTTGTTGATGGTCTGCTCACTGCCGCTTGTCAGGTTGCGTTCAGTTTCATTTTTGTTTTCCGTAGTTATCGTACCATCGAGGGCTTGTTGCTGAGGCGTGCGATAGTAAGTGTACGAACCGCTAAGGGTTAGTCCGAAAGGAAGCGCGTAGTTAACATCCACATTGTGCAGATATTCATGACTGTCACGATGCATTCCGCTGATGCTCGATCCGGTCGTATGGCTGTTTGAACTTGTCTTGTCCCATTGTCCCGTATAGGCTACGTCAAGACGATGATTCGTGCTAAAGGCATAATTCATTCCCAGTCGGTAGTCGTGCGTAATACCAAACGACTTCTGCCCGGTTTCATCATTATAGTGTATACGATTGTTGCCAAGTGGATGATTGGCTATGCGTGAAGACTCGCCGTAGGAATTGCCGTTTACATATTTATATTGTGCGTCCATTCCGAACTTGCCTCTTTGCATGGAAAGATATAAATCACCAAACTCATTGGCGTATTTGTTTTGCCGCATGCCACCAATGATTTGTCCCGAAAGCTGATTGGTACCGTCGTAGTCTTTCGTGACGATGTTGATAGCCATGCCACGCACATGATAGCGAGCAGGGGCAGACAGCATCACCTCGGCTTTTGAGAACTGTGCGGCTGGCATTGCCTTCAAGCGTTCAGTAAGTTGCTCTTGCGTCAATGTGGTGGCTTGTCCGTTGATAATCAACGTTACTTTATTGCCAGAGAACGATATGCTGCCTGTGGCATCGCTGACACCAGGTATGCGTGTCAATGCCTCGTAAGCGTTGTCGGCAGGCAGTTGCTTCAACAGCAGCGGCATATTGTACGACAGCATGCCACGCTCTGCCTTGACAATGGGGCGCGATCCCTTCACCATCACTTCAGGAAGATTGTGCATCATGGATTCCATGGTGAGCGAATCTTTCTGTGCATTGTCTTGTGCGTTGGCAGTAATGGCTGACGCAACGAGAACACCTATAAAGAACAATCTGTTCATATCATTTCGCTTATTATAACTAAATACTTTACTTGACGGCCTTGTATGCCATTGCCTTAGCCTTTGCCACTGCCTTGTCAAGCACGGTCTGTGCCTTCTTCTTGGCAGCGTCCGTCTTGGCGTTCTGCACGTTATCGTAGAGCGTCCAGAGCTTCAGCTTGGCTGTGGCTTCCTTGTAGGCATGAGTGAATCGGTTGGCTATTGCCTCCGTTGCGACCTCTTCCTCAGGTGTGGCATAAGCATGCTTGTAGCCCTGAGTCCTGTTCCACAGACCACGCGTGAAGTCGGGGAATGCCACGGGGGCACAGTCGTTGTCCATTGACAATGCGCCAAGCTCGGCAATGGAGCACCATTCAGCCAGGTCGTAAACGTCCATGTCAAGCGGCAGACCGTTTTGCAGACAATAGACGAGGCGTGCTGTCATGATGAAGTCCATGCCGCCATGTCCTCCCACTTCCTTAGCCAGCTTGCCGAACTTCTTGAGAATGGGATGATCATACTTCTCTTCGAGAGCCTGCTTCTCTGCCTCAGGCATGAAGCTGTGCGTGGAGAGATTGTCCACCTGAGGCTGCACACCGCTCGCTGCAAGTTGCTTGCTGTCAAGAGCATAGCCTTCAATGGGATACTTGTTGGCGAATCCGCGCGTACCGGTAAGCTGATAGAGGCGGTTGTAAGGCTGCGGATTCATCACGTCGTGCTGCAGCTCGATGACCTTCTTGTTCTCCGTGCGGATGAGCGTAGTGGTGTGGTCGCCGTTGCGGAAGTCGTCACACGGCTTGCCGGTCTTAGCCTCCACAAGTTCCTTGCCGTGCACGCTCTTCGTGTCCATGGCAACAAGCGTAGCCATACGGTCGCCACGATGAATGTCGAGGAGCTGCGCCACCGGACCAAGCCCGTGTGTGGCATAGATGTCACCACGGTTCTCACGGTTATATTTCAGACGCCATCCCAGCTGTTCGGGGTCCGAACCGTTAGGATTCTTCCAGTAATAGTCCCAGAATTCGTCAAGGTTATGGATGTATGCACCCTGCGCACGCAGAACCTCACCGAACACTCCGTGCTGCGCCATATTGAGAGTGCGCATCTCAAACCAGTCGTAGCAGCAGTTCTCGAGAATCATGCAGTTGAGCTGTTTCTGCTCAGCCAGATTGACAAGCTCCCAGCATTCCTCCAGATTCATAGCCGAGGGCACCTCGTCAGCTACGTTCTTGCCGTGCTCCATGGCATACTTAGCCACAATGGCGTGATGCTCCCAGTCGGTGGCTATGTATACAAGGTCGATATCGTCGCGACGGCAAAGCTCCTCATAGCCCTTCTCACCGGAATAAACGGCGGCAGGAGCCAGTCCGTGCTTGCGAAGCGTCTCGTTCTGCTTGGCGGCACGTGCCTCCACATAATCACAGAGAGCCACCACCTCCACGCCTGGTATCAGGGCGAAATCCGCTACTGCACTCGGTCCGCGCATGCCAAGACCGACAAAGCCCACACGCACCGTCTTCATCTTCGGGAGCGCCAGTCCGAGCACGTCCTTCTGTCCTGCGGGACGTTCGGGCGACTCAATCATTATCTTGCCTTTATTCCAATGCCATTTGGTTGAGGGAGAAAGAGATTGTGCGTTTGCCGACAGCGAGCCAAGGGACATCACAGCAGCAAAAGCCACGCTTAGTAATGTAGATTTGTTCATAGATGTTTGTTTGTTGATATATTATAGTGCAAAATTACTCTTTATTTTCCATGCTTCACCCAAAAGCATACTATTTATTTGTGGATGTAGCGCAAAAGCCGTAACTTTGAGAGTCTTAAACTAACAAATCATTATAGTGGAAACAAATCATACCAAGGCATTGGCGACCATGTTTATGGCTTTCGCCTTATCCGCCTCCTCCTATGCAGGAAGCAAAACGGACAAGACTGTAAAGATAAGAATGATAGAGACGACCGACGTGCACGGACGCTTCTTTCCGTACGACTTCATCAATCAGCAGCCTTCAAACGGCTCGCTCGCACGCGTGTCGTCTTACGTCGACTCGCTCCGCACCATCTACGGTGACCGTCTGTTGCTGATGGACGCCGGCGACGTGCTGCAGGGACAGCCCGTCGTCACATATTATAATTATGAGAAGACCGACACTGAGAACATCGCGGCATCGGTGAGCAACTTCATGCGCTACGACGTGCAGACTATGGGCAACCACGACATGGAGACAGGACATGACGTTTACGACAAGTGGGTGAAGGAACTGAAGTGCCCTATGCTTGGCGCCAACATTGTCAGCACAGCCACCGGTCTACCCTACATGAAGCCTTACACCGTCTTCAAGCGCAACGGCATCAAGATAGCCGTCATCGGACTGATCACGCCGGGTGTGCCTTCATGGTTGTCGGAGGAACTGTGGAGCGGACTCCGCTTTGAGGACGCCGTATCGTCAGCACGCAAATGGATGGAGGTGGTGAAGAAGAAGGAACGCCCTGACGTCATCGTGGGACTGTTTCACACTGGCATCAACGACCGCAGCCTCACCAACGGTTCGCTAAACGACGCCACACACGACATCGCACGTCAGGTGCCTGGCTTCGACGTGATATTCTACGGACACGATCATTCTACTCATTATGAGGAGGTGAAGAGTGCGGACGGATCGGTAACCGTCATCGTCAATCCAGCCAACAACGCCATGTACGTTGCCGATGCGGAGCTTGAGGTGAGCAAGAAGGGACGGGACAAGAAGGTGAAGGTAAGCATTGTGGACATGGGAAAGCGCGCTGTCAATCAGAAATACATGGACGCCTTCGAAAGTCAGATAGACGAAGTGAAGAAATACGTGGGTACGGAAGTCGGCTCGTTCACGACATCGATGACATCACGCGACTGCTATTTCGGTCCGAGTACGCTCGTAGACTTCGTGCATGACGTGATGCTGAGCACAAGTGGCGCAGACATTTCGTTTGCCAGTCCACTTTCGTTCGACGTAACCGTGAAGAGCGGTCCGGCAACTTTGGCTGACATGTATAAGCTCTACAGCTACGAGAACGATCTGTGCGTAATGACGCTGACAGGCAAGGAGATTCGCCAGTATCTTGAGAAGAGCTACGACGGATGGGTGACAACAATGACATCACCCGATGACCATCTTATATGTATGAACAACCGCGACGCGTCACGCGACAAGTTCTTCGGACTAAAGAAGCCTTTCTACAATCTCGACACCGCTGCCGGCATCGTCTACGACGTGGACGTTACGAAGCCTAACGGAGAGCGCATCGTCATAAAGAGCATGGCGGACGGCACTCCGTTTGACGAGACCCGCACATATCGCGTGGCTGTCAACAGCTATCGTGCCGCAGGTGGAGGCGGACTGCTGACAAAGGGTGCAGGTATAGACAAGGCGCAGCTGGAGAGCCGCATCACATGGCGAGGCGACTACACCTTGCGCGACTACATAATAAAGTACGTGCGCAAGCATTCGCCCATCACTCCTAAAACCCACAACAACTGGCAGTTCGTACCGACAGAATGGACAACCCCTGCCGCCAAGCGCGACTATCAGAAGCTGTGGGGAGAACGGGCGAAATGAATTAGGAGTTAGGAGTTTTGAATTAAAACAATTAGGGTGTGCATTCTTCCTTGAACAGGAAAAGAATGCACACCCTTGTTTTGTATATCATTTAATATTCCTACATATTAATGTAACGGCGCTTGGCTGTACGGAAGAAAACCGAGCGGAGGAAGACGGGGAGGCGGAGACGACTGCCGTTGGAGGTCAGACGCTCCATGCCTGCGCAGCGTTTCCGGGCAACACGTCTTGAGAGCCATATCTGACGGCAGTTCTTCGGAAGCATATAGAAGACGAGGAAACCGATGGCAATGCCGATGGCTGTACCTACGAATACATCGCCGAAGTAATGTACGCCGAGATAGATGCGCGAGTATGCCACACAGAGCGATAGCGCGAAGAAGGCGAAGCCAATCCTCATACGCCTCGTCATCAGCGTTATGAAGGTTGCCACGCCGAACGAGTTTGATGCGTGACTGGAGCAGAAGCCGTACTGACCGCCGCGATATCCGTTGACATAATGCAGCAGATTCTCCACGCCCGGCGTATGCGACGGACGAAGACGGGCAAAGTAAGGCTTCATGACGTGGGACGTCAGCTGGTCGCAGAGCGTCACGGTCAGGGCTACAGCTAAGATTATCAGCAGTCGCTGTCTGTTCTTTGCATCAGCCTTAAAGAGAAAATAAAGGAAGACCAAGGCTATCGGCACCCATAACAGACGGGAAGAGAACACCTCTGACATACAGTCCATTATGCTGCCTCCGTCGAAGTTGAGTGCCACTGTAGTGCTTGCGTCCGCTTTGTCAAGATAATTAATAATTGTGCTCATAAGATTATAGAGAATTACACAGTTGCAAAGTTAATACTTTTACAGGTAAAAAGTGAACATTTTCTCCAACATTTAGTACATATTATACAAATATTTTTTCAATACATTGAGCTTTCGCAAGTTCAGTCAATATACATAATCGTACTTTGCTAACCACAAATGACATATTTTGATTAAAATTCATTGAAAAGAGGCACAAAGTATCTAAAGTAGTGTCAATATGGTTGTTTTTTCGTTAATATATCGAAAAAACGCCACTTCCGATGCAACATTGCATACTCTTTGCACGTCTATATAAGTGAACCAAATTAAATAATACAATTATGATTTTATCAACAACACCGACCATTGAGGGTCACACAATTAAAGAGTATAAGGGCATTGTTACCGGAGAAACCATTATCGGTGCCAACTTCATAAAGGACTTCTGCGCTGGCGTCCGCGACTTCTTCGGCGGCAGAAGCGGATCGTACGAGAAGGTGCTCCGCGAAGCCAAGGACACAGCCATGCAGGAAATGATGGAGAGAGCCAGCAGTATGGGATGCAACGCCGTTGTGGGCATCGACCTTGACTATGAGACTGTAGGTCAGTCTGGATCAATGCTGATGGTTACATGCAGCGGAACGGGAGTAGTTATCTAATCCACAAATAGCCTAAAACAGACTGTAGATAACTATATATGATAACAACACTCATTATCCTCGCCCTATCGGCAGTATTCTTCGCCATGGGCAAAGTTCGTTCCGACCTCGTCGCCTTGTGCGCCCTTGTCGCCCTTTTGCTCTCCGGAATACTCACTCCGCAGGAGGCTCTCTCGGGATTCTCCAACTCAGTGGTGATAATGATGGTGGGACTGTTCGTCGTTGGCGGTGCCATCGTGCAGACAGGACTGGCTAAGAAAGCGTCGGGCAAGCTGATGACATTGGCTGGCGACAACGAGCTGGGACTGTTTCTGCTGCTTATGGTGGTGACAGCTGTCATCGGCGCCTTCGTCAGCAACACCGGCACGGTGGCTCTCATGATGCCCATCGTGGTGAGTCTGGCACAGAAAGCCAAGATAAGAGCAAGCCGCCTGCTTATGCCTTTGGCGTTCGCCAGCAGTATGGGCGGCATGCTCACTCTGATCGGTACGCCTCCCAACCTTGTCATCCAGGACGCGCTGACGGAGAACGGCTTCGAGCCGCTTCGCTTCTTCAGCTTCCTCCCCGTAGGCATTGTCTGCATCGTGGTGGGCATCATCGTGCTGCTGCCTCTCAGCAAGCGATTCCTTAACGGCAACAAGAATCAAGACGGAGAGAACCGTCCGGCACGCGGCAAGTCATTAGACGACCTCATGGAAGAATATCGTCTTACTGACAATCTCGCCGTCTTCACCGTCGGAGCCGACTCGCTTGCCAACGGTAAGACTCTTGCCGAAATGGACATTCACCACCGTTACGGACTGACCGTGCTGGAGGTGAGACGCATAAAGAAGGGCCATTCGCCGCTGATGAAGGAGGTGGAGCAGCGTCTTGCGGGTCCCGACACGAAGCTCACAGACGGCGACATCGTATATGTGAGTGGCGACTGCAAGCAGGCGGAAAGCCTCGCTTCGGACATGGGACTGAAGAAAGCCACGGAGGAAATAGCGTTTTACGACATCGGTATAGCCGAGATAGTGCTGATGCACAACTCGCGTCTGTGCGGCAAGACGCTGAAGGACGCTGGTCTGCGCCGACTCTATAACGTTAACGTACTGGGCGTAAGACGTGGCGACAGCTACGTCAATGACAACCTTGCAGACATGGAATTCCGCCAGGGCGACATCCTTCTTATCCAAGGCAAATGGAACAACATACAGCGCATCGCTGACGTGGCTGACGGCATCGTGGTAATCGGTCAGCCGTTGGAGCAGGCATCACGTGTGACGCTCGACTATAAGGCGCCGCTTGCCGGTGTCATCATGCTCGCCATGATAGCGATGATGGTGTTCGACTTCATCCCCGTAGCTCCCGTCACAGCCGTGATGATAGCCGGACTGCTGATGGTTATTAGTGGATGTATTCGCTCTGTGGAGGCAGCTTACAAGACCATCAACTGGGAGAGCATTGTGCTCATAGCCGCCATGCTGCCTATGTCGGTGGCATTGGAGAAGACGGGAGCATCGGCTCTTGTGGCAAGTCTGCTCGCCGACAACCTCGGTCAGGCAAGTCCTTACGCTCTTCTCGCCGGCGTTTACTTCACCACATCGTTCCTCACAATGTTTATCAGCAACACGGCCACGGCTGTACTTATGTCGCCCATTGCTCTCACTTCGGCAGCTGCCATCGGCGTAAGCCCCTACCCCATGCTGTTTGCCGTGACCTTGGGAGCAAGCATGTGCTTCGCCTCACCGTTCTCTACGCCGCCAAACGCACTGGTAATGCAGGCAGGTGGCTACACGTTTATGGACTATGTAAAGGTGGGATTGCCGTTGCAGATAATAATGGGAATCGTAATGATAGGAGTATTGCCGCTGCTGTTCCCGTTCTAAAGAATTACGAATTAGGAGTTATTCATAACTCCTAATTCATAATTCCAAATTCAATATACGCTAAGCTCAGCAAGCTGATGCTTATCCATAGCATAATGCCTTGGACGAGTGGGCGTGCACCTACGCTGCGCAGGGTTTCGCGGGTGAGCGAAGCTCCTATGAAGAAGAGCGAGAGGGTGATGAGGTGCTTGGCGAGCTTGTTAACAGCTCCACTGAATGCGCCGCCTATGCCGGCTACGCTGTCACCAAGGAGCGAAGCGTTACTGAGAATGTAGGTATTGAAGAGGATGGCTACGATGAACCAGATGATGAATCTGGGGACGCATGAGTACCACGGCTTCTGCTTGCCGCTCTCCACTGCCAACGACTGACGGAAGAAGAAGGGAGTGACGAGAGCCAGAACGACTATCCACAAGGCACGCGTCAGCTTGACGGTGGTTGCCACTTCCAAGGCGCTGACGCCCTGCGATGCCACCAGTTCAGGATGCATCTGGTCGTAAGCCGCACCTGCTCCCACTACTGAAGACGTGTCGTGGATGGCTATTGCCGCCCACATACCGAACTGCTTCATCGTCATGCCAAGATAGTCGCCAATGTATGGGAATACGAAGAGAGCAATGCCGTTGAGCACGAACACCACGCCGAGCGCCACAGACATGCTCTCTGCCTTGGCACGTATGATGGGACCGACGGCGGCTATTGCCGAACCGCCACAGATGGCAGTACCTGAACTGAGCAGATAACTGGTCTGCGAGTCCACCTTCAGGAGCTTTCTGCCGAACAGCCAACCAAGAGCCAACGTGCCGAACACGCTCACAATGGTGAACATCATTCCCTCGCTTCCGGATGCTAACGCCGCATTGACGTTCATTCCGAAGCCCAGTCCGATGACAGAATACTGAAGGAGCTTCTTCGACATCACCTTGTTGAAGTCGGGGAAGGTCTTGCCGAAGATAAGGGCGAAGGCGAAGCCCAATGCCAAAGCCACGGGCGACGTTGCCCAATGTGCTGCCCATGAAGCGCTGCCCAAATCCAAATGGAACACTTCCTCAGCGAAGCCGAGCAGAAGTGACGCTCCAAGCAACGCCACAATGGCAATGTAGATAATCTTGTTTCGTGTCATATACGTATATTTATTATTTATGTTCTTGTTATATTCCTTCCTATTCTACGATGCTTTGTCCTACCACAAAGCCCATGCTCCATGCTGCCTGAAGGTTGAATCCGCCTGTAATGGCATCCACGTCGAGCACTTCTCCTGCAAAGAACAGATGAGGACAGACGCGGCTCTCAAGCGTATTCATGTCCACCGATGACAACGACACGCCACCGCACGTCACAAATTCGTCGCGGAAACGTCCCTTTCCGCTTACCGTATAGATGTCGTTGGTAAGCGTCTCCACAAGTCGGCTGATGTCTTTCTTGCCCAATTCTCCCCAACGCTTCTGCTGCGGAAGCCCCAGTTTGGCAAGGATGTACGTCCAAAGACGTGACGGCAGGTTGAACGGACGCACCGAGGCAAGCTGCTTCTGCGCGTTGAGGGTCATTATCTCTGCCACCTCTTCGGCAGCCACCGAGCTGCGTGTCACGCCGGTCCAGTTTACTGCCACCTTCGTCCGGTAGTTGTTCTCATGCAGCAGACGCGCCGCATGGGACGAAAGCTTGAGCACAGCCGGACCGCTTATGCCCCAGTGCGTTACGAGGAGAGCGCCCTCCGCACGGTGCTTCGTGCCGGGAATGGACGTCACAACGGGGTCGACCACCGTTCCCATAAGCGTCAGGAAGTCGGCATCATTAATATTAAATGTGAAGAGAGACGGTACGGGATGCTCTATCTCGTGTCCTAAACGGGCATGCACATGCAGCCCCTCCCCTTTCGGAGCGCCACCCGTGGTTACCGCCACACGATGGAAGTCAGCCTCATAGCCGCTGGCGAAGCTGAGATGGAGCGTCTCGTCAGTGTTCTGACTGATGTCCATAAGCTGATAGCCACACAGCTGGCGCACACCCAGCCGGGTGGCAATTCGTGTGAGGCATGAGATGATGGTCTGCGAGTCCTGCGAGGCAGGGAACACACACTCGTCGTCCTGCGTTACGAGCTTTATGCCTTCACGCTCAAACCACTCGTAGGCATCAGTATGGCTGAAGCGCTTGAGCAGACGCTTCATGAGTTTGTGTCCGCGCGGGTAAGCCTGCTTGGCATCGCTGATAAGCGCAAACGAGTTGGTGAGATTACATCTTCCGCCACCCGTTATCGCCACCTTAGCAAGCATCTTCGTGTTCTTTTCGAATATGGTTATGTCGGCATCAGGATTGCGACGCTTAGCTTCTATGGCTGCAAAATAGCCCGCCGCGCCGCCACCGATGACGGCAATACGTAAGGATGAAGTCATTATCGGATTGGTTGTAAAATGGTTTGCTACTGCAAAATTACGAATTTCATCATATAGTACCTACTTTATCAATAAAAAATTACTACCTTTGCAAAAGATTGTACATCTTACACCCAATAACGTAAAAACGAGAAAAATGAGATATATCATACTGCTGATTGCATTATTGACAACGACGCTCAACGGTCTTGCCCAAAGCCGCGAGTCGGGCAAATACCTTGCAAGCTACCTAAACATGGCAGCCGGAATGCCCACCAACTATGCCGATGACATCTTCCAGGACTCATACGGATTTATGTGGATCAGCACCCACACCGGCGGACTGGTGCGTTACGACGGATACAAGATGATGGGCTTCGGCTACACAGCATCGCCGGCGGCATTGCGCAGCAACAGCACACGCAACGTCTGCGAAGACCGATTCCATCGCCTTTGGATTGCTCTTGAGGAAGGACTGCAGGTGCTCGACCTCGAAACCATGCAACCCGTTTCGCCCGAATGTACGAGCAAGGAGGTGGAGAAACTGGCGCAGAATGTGTGGGACGACCCTTGCGTGCGTACATATTGCGACACAAAGGGATGTATATGGGTAGCCGCTTCCACCCGAATTATTCGCATCTCCTTTGACGAGAAGGGGCGTATTGCGTCTGTCATGACTGTCCCATCCCCCAATTCTGTGCCCGAATTTGGAATGTGCGACGTCTACAGACGCGGCTCCGTGATGGTGTGCATCAACGGACGCGTGAAAGAATACATGGAGAAGAATGGACGTCTCGTAGCCAAAGACCTCACCCGTATGTTCGCACCGATGGCTGACAATTACGCATCCAGCATAATAAGGTATAACAATAAGATATGGCTTGGCACCAACAGAGGAGTGTTCTGCAGCGACGGACGCGAGTTTCACACCTATGATGCACGCCATACCTTGCAGCACGAGGTGGTTAACTGCCTTGCCATAGCGCCAGAGAACCGTCTGCTCGTCGGCACATTGTGCGGCGTGGACATCATCGACGACCGTGAGGGATTCGTTGAGCACTGGAACTGCACCAGCCCTATTCATCCCCTTAGCAGCAACTTTGTCAACTCGCTGTTTGTCAATAACGGTCAGGTATGGGTAGGAACCGAAACGGGTGGCATCGTGAAACTCACGCCACGTCAACTTCAGATTACGTATTACGCTAACAATCCCGATGACCCGACATCGCTTTCACGCAATGCCGTCAACTCTATGTATGCCTCACCTGACGGCACACTGTGGGTGGGTGTGGTGGAAGGCGGACTCTGCTGTCTGCGTCCCGGCGCAAAGGGATTCGCGCATTACCGCACCAACAATTCAGGTCTGCCTCACAATACGGTTTCGGCTCTTACCGCTGACGCGAAGGGCAATCTATGGATTGGCACGTGGGGAGGCGGCGTGGCTGTGGCTGACACCAAGCAACCCAACAACATACAGCGTCTGAACGTGGACAACGCCCACCAGCCGCTGCTTACTTTCATAGGCGCATTGGCCTACGACCGCATAAACAACGGTATGTGGATAGGTGCCAACGAGGGTCTGTTCTTCTACGATTTGCGCACGCAACGCCTGGAAGATCCGTTCCCTGGATGCCGCGACATTAAAGGCTGCATAGGATCATTGGTCACCCGTGACGGCACACTTATGGTGGGCTGCATACGTGGAATGGTAAGCATAAATCTGAAGTCGCGCCGCAAAGGCAGCCATTTCTTCATCGCCAAGCACCAGTTTTACAAGCTCGACCGTCCTGAAAACCGCATCTTCGACAAGATAATGGCTTTCTGTCAGACGCGCGACGGGAATATATGGATTGGCAGCAACGGATACGGCATGTACTGCCAGACACGCGACAAGGACGGCAAGACGCACATCGAGACCTTCACCACCGCCGACGGACTTGCCAACAACACCGTGACGGGCATCGTGGAGGACAATCAGGGACAACTGTGGATAACCACCAGCTACGGACTTTCGGTATTCAATCCACGGACTCGCCAGTTCAACAACTACACGAAGGAAGACGGACTGCTCTGCTCGCAGTTCTATTATAATGGTGCCATACGCGACAACAAAGGCACCATATACCTTGGCACTGGCAACGGCATGATGGCTGTAAGGGGACTTAACAATTCGTACAGCAGGACGTTTAATCTGCGCTTCACCGAACTGAGCGTCAACAATCAGACCGTGTTCGCCGGAAGCAATCATCTGAAGGAGAACATCACGACTGCCAGAAAGATAAGGCTGCACGAGAGCGACCGTTCGTTCGACATCAGCTTCTCCGCACTCAACTATGCCGGAGAAACTCAGGGTGTATACAGTTACCGCATGAAAGGATATGAGAATGAGTGGGTGAAGCTACAGCCTGGCCAGCACAGCGTGCGCTACTCCACCCTTCCCGCCGGCAACTATAAGTTTGAAGTGAGATATTCGCCCTACATAGGAGCTGACAACGATCAGACCATATCCATTGACGTGAGCGTCACTCCCTACTTCTATAAGAGCTGGTGGTTCGTGCTTATTATATTAATATGTATAGGCGTAGCCGTTCGCTACATTTTCAAGCGCCGCATGGAGAAGATGCGCGAGCGTGAAGTGAAATCGCTCTACCAACCCATCGAGGATGCACTCAAGGAGAGTGACGAGCCGGGACAACTGCAGACGCGCATCAAGCAGATTCTGGAAAACCAGCGTCGCTACAAGGAGAGCCAGCAGAAGACCATCGAAGCTGACCGCCAAGAGACCGTAGCTAACGAGCGCCCGTTCATGGAAGTGGTGATGGAGACAATGGAACGAAACTACAGCAACTCTAAGTTCGGAGCGCAGGAGCTGGCTGACGCCATCAGCATCAACCGCGCCGTGCTCAGCAAGAAGCTCAATGCTGAGACCGGACTGCCCACCTCACAGTTCATCCGCAATTACCGTCTGGACATCGCCAAGCGCATGCTGAAAGACAATGTAGCCAACCGCAACATCACGGAGATAGCATACCGCGTGGGCTTTAACGACCCCAAATACTTCACACGCTGCTTCTCCAAACAGTATGGTGTGGCTCCTTCTTCGTACCGAGAATAAGGAGCAGAAAGATGTGTTATCAACTGTTAATTTTCAATAGAGCCACTATTACACTCTAAAAGAGCCTCTCTTGCGTTATAAAAGAGCCTCTTTTAGAGTGTAATAGTGGCTCTTTTAGAATGTAAGAGAGGCTCTATAAGATTGCTAAAGTGGCACTTTAAGAAAACACGAGTAAAAGTGAACGTTTTCTACACCCTTTTCTTACCTTTTCATTATCCACCTCTTAATTTAACTTGTCCACCCACATGATTTATATCAAAAATACTGTGTAGGAACACAGCGGGTGGAGAAAACCACAAATAAGGTAAAAACAGCATATTTACAGCGTTTGTCCACCTTTTTTATAGCGTTTGTCCACCCATGCAATAGCGAATAAGTGTAATTTTGCCACTGAAAATTTCACGGGTGCACAAATCATTCATGTTACCAATACATGTAAGGCAGTCGTTCGTTATCACCTTTAACCTAAAGCTAAAAGCTAATGGCGATCTCAAACCTAAGAGAAATAAAAAATTATAACTAAATAATAATTAAAAACCTAAAATCAGAAACAATGAGGAAAGAAGTATTCTCAATGATGCTATGCCTCGGCGCAGTTGGCGGTGCAACAGTTGTTGCCCCAGTCACAGCCAATGCAGCCATAGCACAAGCCCCCACCATCAAGGTGCAGGGTCAGGTTGTCGACGAGACTGGCGCTCCGCTTATGGGTGCTTCCATCAAGGCTAAGAATTCGAAGACTGGCACAGTCACCGACATAGACGGAAAATTCTCGTTGGATGTCGAATCAAACGCTACGCTTATTGTCAGCTATCTGGGCTATAAGACCAGCGAGGTGGCAGTACGTGGACGCGCTATTATAGAGAAGATACAGCTCACACCTGACAACAACGTCCTCAATCAGGTTGTAGTAGTAGGTTACGGTACACAGAAGAAGGCCGACCTCACTGGTTCTGTTGCCATCGTTAACGCTGAGGAGATGAAGAAAGTCTCTAACTCTAACATCTCAACAATGCTCGAAGGTAAGGTTGCGGGCGTTCAGATTACATCGGACGGTCAGCCTGGTGCCGACCCGTCAGTACGCATCCGCGGTATCGGTTCGTTCGGCAGCACAGCTCCTCTTTACGTAGTCGACGGTGTGCCTATGGGTACCACCATTCGCGACTTCTCGCCTAACGACATCGAGACCATCCAGATTCTTAAGGATGCTTCGGCAGGTGCCATATACGGTTCGCGTGCTGCCAACGGTGTGGTTATCATCACAACGAAGAACGGCAAGAAGGACCAGCCTCTGAAGGTCAACTATTCTGGATATTTCGGAGCTGACGTCATCCCCGGCGACGTTTATGACGTTATGAATGCCGACCAGTACAGCAATTACATAGGTCAGGCTTGCGCCAACTCTGGCACAACGCTTCCCGGCGGTTACAAGATGGGCGAAGACGGACGTTATCACTTCCAGGACAACACCAATACAGACTGGTTCAGTGAGGTGTTCAAGACCGGCATCCGTCAGAACCACAACGTGGCTCTCAGCGGCGGCAGCGCAAAGAGCACATACAATGTATCGCTCGACTACTTCAATCAGAAGGGCACGCTCGAGGGTGCAGGTCCTAACTACGAGCGCTATACAGCCCGCGTGAACAACACAATGGAAACAAAGTTCATCAAGTTCCGCACAAGCATGGTCTACTCTCACTCCAATCAGGACAACATGGGCCTCTCCAACGCCGGCGAGTATGTCCAGGGTCTTTACGGCGACGTAACCAACGTGCTCCGCGGCACTCTGCTCATGCAGCCTACCATCAAGGCTTATGACCCGTCAACATGGGTGCTCGACGACAAGGTTGGTGCAGCCAACAACTATCGCTACGACGCTTACGGCTACGGCGTTTACTATGACAACGTACACGGCGACATCTCGGCTTCCAACCCGCTGCTCGTCAACAACATGCTGCAGCGCAACACCATCGTTGACCGCTTCGTAGGCACAGCTTCTGCTGACGTCGATCTGTTCAAGATGGTGGGTCTAAAGCTCAAGAACCACGGTCTTCACTACAACATCAACCTCTCTTACAGCAAGACAGAGGCTAAGGACAAGACATGGATTCCGGCATGGATTCAGTCTAACCGTGTTTACCTTGACAAGGCCAACGAACGCCTCACAAAGGGCTCACGCAACTATTCTGACGCCCTCATCGAGAACACTCTCGTGTATGACGGTCACTTCGGCAAGCACAACATCAACCTTCTCGGCGGTCTGACATACGAGGAAGAGAACACCAATCTGCTCACCGGCTGGGGCATCAAGTTCACTGAGCCTTACTACCTCCAGCTCCAGAACGCAGCCAACACTTACTCAGAGTCTTACGAATATCGCCACGCGCTCGCCTCTTACATCGGCCGCTTGACATACAACTATGACGAGAAGTACTTGCTCTCAGCAGTTATCCGTCGCGATGGTAGCTCACGTCTTACCAAGGACATCCGTTGGGGCACATTCCCTTCAGTGTCAGTAGGTTGGCGTTTGGATAAGGAGAAGTTCTTCCCCATCAGCAAGAAGATTGTCAACATGGCTAAGATCCGCGCCAGCTATGGTGTACTCGGTAATGAGAACATCGGCGAGTATATGTATATGGCGACAATGAAGCGTAACAACATGACCTACAGCTTCGGCAACAACGTCGTTACGGGTTCTGCCGTTTCTGAGTTCGTAAACAAGAACATCGCTTGGGAGAAGAAGAAGTCAACCAACATCGGTATTGACCTTGCCATGTTCAACAACCGCTTCGAGTTTACAGCAGAGTGGTATAAGAACCGTTCTGAGGACCTTCTCTACGGAGTTCCCGTTCCTACACAGACCGGTGTTGCAAACGCTACAGTTACGATGAACGCTGCCTCTATGGAGAACAGCGGCTTCGAGTTCTCTGCCACATACCGCAACCATGACCATCCGTTCAAGTATGACGTTTCTGCCAACCTCAGCACACTGAAGAACAAGGTTACGTCACTCGGCTTCGGCACAACATCTTACATCACCGGCGCTTACGCCACATACGTAGGTCAGGAGATCGGTCAGTTCTACGGTTGGGTTTACGAAGGCATCGCACGCACACAGAGCGACCTCGACAATCACGCCACACAGCAGGGTGCCAACATCGGCGACTGCCTCTACAAGGACATCTCTGGTCCTAACGGCGAGCCTGACGGCGTTATCGACGCTTATGACCAGACAGTTCTCGGCAGCGGTCTGCCAAAGGTGAACTTCGGACTGAGCGCTCACATGGAGTATAAGAACTTCGATCTGAGCATCTCTACATACGGCGTCCTCAACTATCATGTAAGCGACGACATCTACAACAGCCTCAACTCTTGCTACGGCTGGGGCAACAAGGACGTGGCTATGGCTGACGCCAACCGCTTCTCTGAGGACGGTTCGACATACCTTTCAAGCGTGCCTCGCACATACGCTGCCAACAAGGCCACTCTCGCTTGGAACGACCTCTTCAGCTCACGCAAGATTCAGAACGCAGCATACTGGAAGATTGCCAACGTGGAACTGGGATATAACTTCCCCGACCAGTGGTTCAGAGGCTTGGTAAGCGGCGTACGCGTATACGTTTCGGCTCAGAATCTCTACACCTTCACAGGCTATAAGGGATATAACGTCGACTACGCTGGCGGCACATTCACACCGGGCTACAACTTCTGCTCGTTCCCAAGCGCACGCAGCTTCATGGCTGGTCTGCACTTCACATTCTAATAAAAAACCAATAACCGATTAAACGTAAATCCAATTATGAAACTATATAATTATGCACTTGCAGCATTCCTCGGTCTGAGCGCCATGTCGCTGACTTCATGTGAGGACAAGTTGGAGCTTACCAACCCCAACCAGCAGACCACGGACAAGTTCACCTCCGACGACCTCGAGGAGTGTGTCATCGCTGCTTACAACCACATACGTATCGAAGGCTCTACGGGTCGTGTGGGATACACCATCGACATGACTCGCGGCGATGAGGTATGGAACGCCTCTCAGGTATGGTACCTCGAGTTCGACAACTTCAACGCTCCTATCACCAACGATATAGCAGAATGGCCCTGGCGTGAGGCTTACTACACCATCAACGTCTGCAACTTCATCCTCTCACGCACCGGCAACGACGACGCTGCTCTCTCAGAGAGCATGAAGCGCATCAAGGGTCAGGCTCTGTTCCTCCGCGCCTTCTCTTACTATAACCTCGCCGGTTATTACCAGAACGTGCCGCTCATCACCGACTACGACACATACTCAACACTGGACGGCCTGTACGGCAAGAACAACTCATACGATGAGGTGCTCGACCAGGTGGAGGCTGACCTGAAGGAAGCCATCACGCTGCTCCCCTCACGCGAAGAGGGCGGCGAGTGGGCAAAGGGTCGCGCCACTTGCGGTGCCGCTGCCGGCTATTACGCTCGTGCTCTTATGCAGCGCCACAAGTATAGCGACGCTCTCGCTGTGCTGAAGGACATCATCAACAAGAAGTATGGCAAGTACTCGCTCATGGCCAACTACGGCGACAACTTCCGCGAGGGTGCTGCATACGAGAACAATGCCGAGAGCCTCTTCGAGGTGCAGTATCTCGACTACGGCACACAGGGCACAGACGACGAGTGGACTCCGGTGAACACTTCTCCGAACGCCACTCAGTGTCACGCCATCGAGTCTAACCTCTGCCCGGGACGCTTCGGCGGTTGGGCTGACCTCTCAGCTTCGCCTTGGCTCTATCAGCTCTTCAAGGGCGAGCGTACAACAGCCGGCAAGCTGGATCCGCGCCTCTACTGGACTCTCTGCACATACGAGAAGGACTGGGAAGGCTTCGAGAACGGCAACGTGGCTTACACACAGAAGCTCACTCCGCAGGACACTCTCGTCACCAACAACATCAACGGTGGCATTCCTATCGCAAAGTGGACCAACATCCGCACCAACTTGTATAGCACCGTTACCACTGGTCTGCACTGCGGCATCAACCTCCGCATGATGCGTTATTCAGACGTATTGCTCCGCGCTGCCGAGTGCGAGAACGAGGTGAACGGACCTACACAGCAGGCCATCGACTGGATTAACGAGGTGCGCCAGCGTGCTAACCTCGCCAAGCTCAAGCTTGCCGACTTCGACACAAAGGACAAGCTCTTCGAGCAGATTGCCAACGTGGAGCGTCCGAAGGAGTTCGGTTGCGAGTTCGGTCGCGGTTTCGACCTCATCCGTTGGGGATTCTTCTATGACGCAAGCCGTCTGCAGCAGTTGAAGGAGCACAGCGTAGTGCGTCTCGGCATCAACTTCCTGCCCACAGATCCCGTTTCATACTCTGAGTATGGTAGCGACGACAAGGTTATCAGCCCGGTTGACTACTTCGTTCCCGGTCATGAGTTCCTGCCCATCTCGCAGAACCTTATGAATAACAACCCGAACCTCGTCGGCAACTCAGCCAACAACTCGTCAGACAACACCACCTACTTCAAGGAGAAGGGTTGGACGGTTCACCCGGTTACGAATCTCAGCAAGTAAAAACAACATTATTAAATATTAGCAAATACTATTATGAAACATATAAGCAAATTGGCATCCGTATTCTGCACCGCCGCTTTAGCGATGACAGCACTGACCGGATGCGAGGGCAGCGACATATTCAACGTTAACGGTCCTGACTGGCTTACAGAACGCGCTGACTCAATCGCTAATGCCAACAAGGGTCTGGCTGCGAAGATTTCGCCGACAACACTCGGAAATACAGACTGCTCTTCAGCATGGTGGGAGGCTCACCTCGATCAGGACATCAAGATTGAGAGCAACAAGGTCTACTCCACCACCTTCACCAACTACTCATCAGGTGCAAGCAACTGGAACAACTACGTAGTGGTGCTCCGCAAGGCTGACAAGACAGAGTATTGCTGCCTCCGCTCGGACGACTATGGATGGGGCGACAGCTACGCATCCTGCACTCACAGCAACACGGCTTCAGGCGACTGGGCAAGCTGGCTCGCTCAGATGAACGGCGCAAAGGTAACGGTCACAGTAACCAACTATGGCGACAACACCTGCGACGTTGTGGCTGACGTAGTAGGAACAGAAGGTATGGTTTCGCAGCAGAAGTATACAGGCATCCCCGTTGAATCGGCTGACCTTTATCTCGACTTCACCGTTGACGGATGCTACTACGTCTTCGATAAGGATGAGATGGACGTGACTGACGCTGTTGACCAGCAGCCTGTCTCAATGGAGCTTACTGATGTTCCGGAAGAGGTAAACCTCGGCACTGAGCTTTCTGATTTCACATCACAGATCAAGGCTAAGGTTACATACGACGGCGGAACTGTCAAGGAGATTTCTGCAAGCGACCTCTCGTTCATGGTAGTGCCCGACTTCAACACTCTCGGCGACAAGTATATCGTTGCTACGCTCAACAAGACTCTCCTCAACAAGCAGGCAGACAAGACCATCAATGCAAGCGCAGCCTTCAAGGTGGTGGACACTCCTGTGAAGATTGAGGTGACAAGCAAGCCGAAGCACACCAACTATTACTTCTTCAACTCAAGCGCAATCCTTGGTGTAGAGCGCACACTGGCATTCGATGCTACTGGTTTGGAGGTAAAGGGAACTTATCAGGACGGACGTACAGAGGTGCTCGACAACTCTAAGCTTACCTTCTCCACTGTTCCTGCAAAGGCTGGCGAGCATAAGGTGATCATCACTGCCAACGGTGGCAAGACTGCTGAGGTGACTGTTAAGGTGAACGAGTCGAAGGTTACTGCCGCCACTCCAGAGCCAACCTCTCTCGGTGCAGCCAACTGCTCTGACGCGTTCTGGTCAGTATTCACAGACGACATCAAGGTTCCGGCTGGCGCAACTCGCGAGTTCAACTTCACCAACTACACTTCTGGTGTAAGCAACTGGAACAACTACGTGGTTATACTCCGCGATGCAGCCAAGACAGCTCCCGAATATGGAGTTGTACGTGCCGACAACTACGGCTGGGGCAACGGCTACGCAGCTTGCACCTCGAAAGGCACTCAGCTCGAATCGTACGCAGACTGGGCAGGATGGCTCGCTGCAATGAACGGCGCCAAGGTGAAGCTTTACGTCACAAACTGCAACAACGGCACCGCTGACATCCAGGCCATTGTTACCGGCAATGACGGCACAGAGACCTACCAGTCTTACCTCGGCATCAACACCATCAACCCGAACGACCTCTACGTTTCGTTCACAGTGGACGGCAGCCACCTCGTATTCGGCTCAGCTGCCAAGGCAAGAAGACATAAGTAAAATCAGTTGAGAATTGGGAGTTGGGGTTCAACTCCCAATTCTCAATTAAAAATATTCCTATGAAGAATCTATTACTTCCCATATTCGCATTCTCCGCTCTCTCTTCCGCAGCGCAGACCACCGTCACCGACGCTGACTTGCAGGGAGCTTACAGCGCCCGTCAATATAACAAGCGCGTGGTTTGTCATGACCCGTCCATCGTCATTGACGACATCACAAATCCCGCATCCCCTACATATTATATATATGGCTCTCACCTTGGCAGAGGCAAGACCACTGCTGCTGAGAACTATCAGGAGTGGACAGTATTTAAGGCTGGCGAGGAAAACGCCACTGCCACCAACAGCCTCTTCTGCAATTTGAGCGGCAATCTCGTCAACTACTCTGACGCTTATGCCACACACGCCGTGACATCCGTCAAGGACCATGCGGGCAAGACCGTTACGTTCGGCAACTTCGACGCTCACGGATGGCAGAAGAAAGGCAACACTGTGAAGGGCATGCAGTGGGCACCCGACGTCATCTACAACAAGACGATGAAGAAGTGGTGTATGTATATGAGCCTCAACGGCGACAACTGGGCTTCGAGCATCGTCTGCTTCACAAGCGACAACGTAGAAGGTCCGTGGAAATATCAGGGTCCGGTGGTATTCTCCGGCTTCTTGGGTAAGTATGCACACAATGGATATGCGGCTGCCGACGACTGGAAGAACACTGATTTTGCCATCGCAACTGGCGAAACCTCCCTGCCCGAGCGATATAATGTAGGCGACAAGTGGGGATCGTTCTGGCCTAACTGCATCGACCCGTGCGTATTCTACGACGATCAGGACAATCTGTGGATGAGCTACGGATCATGGTCGGGCGGCATCTTCCTGCTGCGTCTCGACAAGAGCAACGGTCTGCGCGACTATACTTACACTTATCCTTACGAGGTTAATGGCAAAGCAGCTACATCCGCTGCTGCCAGCGCCAACACCACAAGCGACCCCTACTTCGGCAAGAAGATAGCCGGTGGCTATTATGTTTCGGGCGAGGCAAGCTACGTAGAGAAGATTGGTTCACATTATTTCCTCTTCATGAGCTACGGCGGACTCGTCAGCACCGGCGGCTATCAGATGCGCGTGTTCCGTTCGGACAATCCCGAAGGACCTTACGTTGACTGCAACGGCACATCAGCCGTCTTCAACCGCTACCTTATGAACTATAGCGCCACTGCAGTCGACAACCGCGGCGTACTGCTCTTCGGAGGCTATAAGTGGGATCCGATGTCGGGTGCAGAGATTGCGCAGGGTCACAATTCTGCTTTCACAGACAAGGAAGGACGCTCGTTCGTGGTCTATCACTCACGCTTCACCAACAAGGGCGAAGGTCATGAGGTTCGCGTTCATCAGCTCTTCCTCAACGATGAGGGTTGGATAATGGCTGCTCCGTTCGAGTTTGACGGCGAGACAATCACCAACAACGACATCGCCACAAAGGCTTCCATCGCAGACACCGAGATAGCCGGTGACTATCAGTTCCTCCGCCATGAATATGGTCAGAACACGGAAGCCAAGGCTTATGAGACTCCCGTCAACATCCGCCTCAATGCCGACGGCACCATCAGCGGTGCAGAGAACGGCACATGGGAGCGCACAGCAGGTACTGACTATATCGCTCTTACCATTGACGACGTGGTTTATCGCGGCGTACTGGTTCGCCAGACCATCGACTATACCAATATCCCCGCCATCGCCATCGCTGCTCTCTCTTCTTCAAGCGGTTCCACCACATTGGGTCAGAAGAGCTATACAAAGCAGCAGGAGGTTTGGGCTGTGAAGGCTGACGCTAAGGCTGCCATCAAGTACACAGCCAACAAGATTAACCTTCCGTTCGACGACGGCACTGTTTTGGAAGAGACTCCGGTTCTGCCCACAGAGGGTAAGCTCGGCACTAACATCTCATGGAAGTCAAGCGACGAGAGCATCCTCACAAGCGACGGAAAGGTAAAGGGTCAGGGTGAAGTAACGATGACAATGATAGTCTCAAAGGATGATTACGTCTACACTAAGGAATACACCATCGTAGTAGAGGCAGAAGCAGAGAAGGACGCTGACGTTTACTTCCCCGAGTCGATGGAGAAGAACACCTCAGCAGCCTGGTGGACCAACTTCTCGAAGGACTATTACACTCTCAAGAAGGGCGGCAAGGCAGAGCTTAAGTTCTATAACTACAGCAACAAGGTGGCAAACTGGAACAACTGGTGCCTTGTGGCTGCCAACGCTGAGCGCGGTGCTGAGGGATATGGCGAACACTTCGTACTCCGCAACGACAACTACGGATGGTTCACAGTTGCTGGTGGCAATACTAATGACAACTCATCCAACGTTGAGTTTACCCTTCAGAGCGACTACAACTGGGACACATTCCTTGAAGATATGGACGGTTCGTTGGTGGATATGAACGTAGAGTTCACCGGCAATGTGGTGAAGATGACATCCACCATCACCACTACCACCAAGAAGGTCTACAACTATTCGTTCAGCATGAAGCTTACACAGCCTGAGGACAAGGTGGTATTGTTCTTCGTTAACGAAGGTTCGTACATCGACGGATCAAGCTTAGCCACTGGCATCAACTCTCCGTACGTCATCACAAAGAAGGCTGAGGGCAACGGCAAGTGGTATAATCTGAACGGTCAGCAGGTGGACAGCTCATACAAGGGCATCGTAATTGTGAACGGACGCAAGTTCGTTAATAAGTAAAAACATTCATAAGAGATACTCTATTAAATATGAATCTCAGAAAATATATCTATGGAGCAGTGGTTCTTGCCACTGCCCCATTCTTTAATACGGCTCAGGCAAGCGCCCAGACGGCTCCTCTCGCTGTCGATACGCCAATGGTGCACGACCCCGTGATGGCTTTCGAGGACGGTCAGTATTATCTCTACTGCACCGGACACGGCATCACACAGATGACATCCTCGGACCGCCGCCACTGGACCATCAAACCTGAAGGCTTACTGCCCGAAGGCAAGATACCGGCATGGACCCGCGACAGCGTTCCGGGATTTGAGACTCACATTTGGGCTCCCGACGTCATCAAGTATCGCGGCAAGTGGTATATGGCTTACTCTTGCTCCACATTCGGCAAGAATACGTCGGCTATAGGATTGCTTAGCAATACGTCGCTCGCCAATGCAGACGGATGGAAGGACGAAGGTTGCATCGTGGCTTCAAAGGGAGACCGCGACAACTGGAACGCCATCGACCCTAACTTCATCGTTGACAAGAAGGGCAAGGCTTGGATGACGTGGGGATCGTTCTGGGACGGCATCCAACTCATACAGCTCGACCGCTCCTTACACGTAAAGCGTGGCGCCAAGCCCGTTACCATAGCAAGACGTCATGCCGTGGGCGACACCAATGCCGAACCTAATCCTACATCAGAGTTTGCCGGCACCAATGCCATTGAAGCTCCCTTCATAATGCAGCACGACGGATATTATTATCTGTTCGTAAGCTGGGACTACTGCTGCCGCGGTGCAAAGAGCAACTACCGTGTGGCAGTGGGAAGAAGCAAGAAAGTGGCAGGTCCTTACCTCGACCGCAACGGCAAGGATATGCGTGAGGGTGGCGGCAACATCTTCCTTGAAGGCGACAAGCGTGAGTTTGAGGCAGCAGGACACTGCGCAGCTTACTCGTTTGCAGACGGCGACTGGTTTGTCTGCCACGGCTACAGCATGCAGAAGAACGGCGCTCCACTACTCATACAGAAGAAGATAAGTTGGACTGCCGACGGTTGGCCAACCATTTAACACTCAACCATTCCATAAACAACAAAAGATAAAAGAAAAAATGAAGCCAAATAACATTCTCCTCTCGGCGTTGCTTGCCTCTGCTTTGACAGCAAACGCCCAAGTGAAGATAAACGTTGATGTCGCCAATCCCGGCGTTAAGGTATCGCCTAATCTCTACGGCATCTTCTTCGAGGACATCAATCATGCTGCGGACGGCGGTCTCTACGCCGAACTTATCAGCAACCGCTCGTTCGAGGACAGCGACAACACCACTCCCACATGGTGCACAAAGGCTGCAGACGGAGCAACCATCTCTACGCAACTCGTCAGCAAGGCTCTGCTCAACAACGCTCAGGGAAAGGCTCTTCAGATAAACGTCGCTGCACGTCAGAACGCCACTGCCTCTCTCGTCAACGAGGGTTTCTGGGGCATCAATGCCGTGCAGGGCAGAACTTACAAGTTGTCTCTTTGGGCTAAAGGAAGCTACAAGGGCAGCGTTAAGGCTCGCCTCGTCAGCGCCGATGGCAAGAGCGTGTATGCCGAGACAGCCGTGGACGCTAAGATGGGAAAGAAGTGGAGCAAGTTCACTGCCTCTCTTACAGCCAACGCCAACGACCCTAAAGCTCAGTTCGAGCTGGTCTTCGACGGCAATGGCACCATCACAGTGGACGTTGTCAGCCTCTTCCCGCCTACATTCAAGAATCGCGAGAACGGTCTGCGTCCCGACCTTGCACAGCTTCTCTATAACATCCGTCCCAAGTTCGTACGTTTCCCCGGAGGTTGCTACGTGGAAGGACAGGAGTCGCCTGAGAACGCTTTCCATTGGGAGAAGACCATCGGTCCCATCGAAGAACGTCCGGGACATAAGAACGTCAACTGGCGTTATCGCACAAGCGACGGCATGGGATTTGACGAATACCTGCAGCTTGCCGAAGACCTTAACGCCAAACCGCTCTACGTGGTGAACGTGGGTCTGTGGCACGGAGGCATGACTCCGGTGGACAGCATCCAGCCTTGGATTGACGAATGTATGAACGCTTTGGAGTATGCCAATGGTCCCATCACAAGCAAGTACGGAGCGCTGCGTGCAAAGAACGGTCATCCAGAGCCTTACAACATCGAGTATCTCGAGATTGGCAACGAGAACAACCAGCCCGACCCTGCCCTTCAGAGCGATCATTACTATGAGCGCTTCAAGAAGTTCAAGGATGCTGTCCTCGCCAAGTATCCCAACATGCACCTCATCGGCAACGTAGTGGCATGGGGCGATGACAATCCCACATGGGACAGCAACGAAAGCGTGGAACTGCTCGACGAGCATTACTATCGCAATCCGGCTTGGTTTGCCGAGAACTTCCGCAAGTACGACGGTTACGACCGTAAGGGATCTGAGATTTACGTCGGTGAGTATGCCGTTACACAGGGCTTCGGCAATATGGGATCTCTTGATGCCGCTCTCGGCGAGGCTGTCTATATGATGGGCATCGAGAACAACAGCGACATCGTTACGATGGCATCATACGCTCCTATCTTCGCCAACCTCAACGACCGTATGTGGGTACCTGACATGATTCAGTTTACGTCTGACCGTGTGTTCGGCACACCGTCTTACTACGTTCAGAACCTCATGGCTAACAACGTTGGCACTCGTGTGCTCAATGTAAAGCAGGACAATCCTTATTCTTACGGCGAGGTGCAGGTCAAGCCGGCTGTATGCCGCGTGGGTATGGGCACATGGGCTACGCAGGCTTCCTTCGAAGACAAGGGCTACACAGATGCTGAGGGCAAGGCTCTGCCTATGACTCTTCAGGAACTTCCCACTGACATTAACGGCAACTGGAAGGTTGACGGTGGCATCATCAAGCAGACGTCCAATGGCGAGAGCTGCATCCGTCTCAACCCCGGTGAGATTACTGCTGACGGTTATATATATAAGGTAAGAGCACGCAAGGACTCAGGCAATGAAGGCTTCATGATCATCTTCAATTATGTGGATGACAAGAACTACTGCTGGCTCAACCTTGGCGGATGGAACAACACGCAGCACGGCATCGAGCAGATTGTCGGCGGCGCAAAGGGGCAGGCTGCCACTGTCTCAGGAACCATTGAGACGGGTCGCTGGTACGACATCGAGCTGAAAGTGGTTGGCGACAGCGTCTACGCAAGTCTTGACGGCAAGCAGATATTCGCCACAAAGCTCCGCGCTAACACGCTGCCCGGCGTATTCTCTACAGCCACTCTTGACGAAAATACCGGCGAGGTTATCCTTAAGGTTGCCAACACCAGCAGTGAGAACACCACAGCCGAAATCTGTCTACAGGGCAAGGCCATCAAGGGCGCCAAGCTAATCCGCCTCACAGCCAAGAACGGTCAGGAAGAAAACACCATCGACAACCCCACAAACGTCCACCCCACCGAGACGTTTGTTACCACTTCTTCTGATGGCGGCGTAGTGGAGATTCCGGCTAACTCGCTGAATATCTTCCGCCTTAAATAAGAATGTAACACGCTATTCTTATAATAAAAAAAACACAAACAAGTGACTCCTTGAAAGGCAAAAGCATTAAGACTGTTAATGTTTTTGTCCTTTTAAGGAGTTTTTTTATGATATATCGCACTTAAGCCATTAACATAATATAACAACGTTACTTTTAAAAAACCACATGCAATTGCATTGTAATTATTGCATTTTTTATAATTTTGCAGTCAGAATATGTTGGGATTATGTATTATCCTTCAACGAATTAACATAAATCAAGTCAGGATTACAAACGTTTTTACGGTAAGTGAAATATCTTATAGTGATAATTACAATGATTTCATGCTTCGCTATGGACACAGTTGCTCAGGTTAAGACCACTGACAGCACCTTTGTCCGAAATTCGCGTCCCATCCAATTTATTGTAAACAGAATGAACATCAGCGATCAAGACAGGAAGTGGATAACAGAAGTCCTTATTCCTCAACTTGAAGCGTTGGGCGATAGAGGCATTGTGCTTGGACGTGCCACGGCATCACCTGAAGGTCCATACGACAACAACTGTCGTCTGGCGAAGGGACGTCGTGCCTCTGTGGACCGACTGCTCGGCAGTTACGGCATCAGCAAAGACCGCATACGCTATGATGTCGTGCCTGAGGACTACGCCCTCCTTCATACACTGATGCACATCGGCAAGGATAAGAGATTTCATGAGGTAGACTCGCTCATAAACCATTATGGCATCAACAGCGCTCGCCTTAAAGAGGCGATGAAGCGATATGACGGCGGTAAGCTATGGCGCTATGTGCTCAAGGAGTATTACCCCGTGCTGCGTGCCGTGCGAATAATGGCGATAGAGAAGCGACAGCTTCTTGGTCTGGACGACAACAGTCTGACCTCGCAGTCTTTGGCAGTGATGCCGACAACAGTCCCGAATAATGTTAAGCTTGACATTCCCGCTTTTACTTACAGCGACTATACGGTTCTTCCACGCCGAGAGCTATTGAGCGTTAAGACCAATCTGCTCCTCGACTTCGCTTACATGCCGGGCTATGATCGCTTCTGCCCCATTCCTAATGTGGCGATAGAGTATTATCCGCTTCACGGTCACTTCACGTACGGAGCCAGTTTCGACGGTCCGTGGTGGCAGCACTACGATGATCACAAGTATTTCCAGTTGCGCAACTATCAGCTCCACACCCGCTATTATCTGCGAAGCGGCGACATCCGTGAGCGTCCGTTGGGACAAGGAGCTGCTTTCAAGGGACTCTACTTCAGCCTCTACGCGCACACCTACCTATATAATATATGCTTCGGAGAGAAACGAGGATGGGAAGGCGAAGGTTGGGGCGCCGGTGCTGGAATAGGATATGTGATGCCGTTGGGACGTTCTGAACATTGGCGACTGGAGTTCGGCTTGCAGGCTGGATATCTCCACACGCTCTACGATCCCTATCAATGGAAGTGCCCTGTCGACCCCGACACGGACACGGAACAGTATTACTATAAATGGTACGGCGATGCCAAGGACTTCCGCAAGAGACAGCATCGTTACTCATGGTTGGGCCCCACCCGACTGGAGATAACGCTTAGTTACGACTTGCTCTACAGACGGAACATTAAGAAGAAATAAGGTAATGATGATTAATAGGATAATGGCTACATGCCTCGTCGTTTCGTGTCTCGCAACAACAAGTTGCGAGCGCGAACCGATGCTTCATCTTCATCAAGGCGGAAAAGATATTGATATGCAGATTCCTGCCATTGACCTCAATCTGAAGGTCGTATGGAACTATCTGTTCAAGTACGACGTCGAATATGACTGGCAAGCGGAATGGACGTATGGTTGGGACGACACCGACCTTTCGATGTTCGGTCCAATCGGCTATACGGAGCCTCATGCCTTTGAGGTGCGATGCTATTTCACTGGCACTACGCAGTACGGCACCCACCGCTCTCCTTACAAGCACACCATCAGCGGCAACTCCATCTACGCCAAGTACGACTTCGGCTTCTGGGACATCCTTGCATGGAACTACATCGACACTCCCGACGGCGTGCAGAGTGTGCGCATTGACGAGACGTCAACGTACGACTATGTCACGGCATACACAGGACAGACCATGAATCCGTCTTCGTATAATGCGCCACACTTTACCCACTCGTTCTATCAGCCGGAGGAACTCTTCTCCAGTTACGAAAAAGGCATCGACATCAACAAGAATCTGGAAGGATTCGTCTTTGATGAAGAGCGCAACTGCTGGGTACGTACGCTCGAAACACAACTCCAGCCCCTAACTTATATTTATTTAGTGCAAGTGATTCTCCATCATAACAACCGCAACGGCAGGAAGGTTACCTCCATCGACGGCAACGCCAACCTCAGCGGCATGGCTCGTTCCGTCAATGTCAATACGGGCGTGACCGGAACGGACGCCATCACCCTTAACTTCTATATGCGAATGAAGCAGGACGTGACGGACAAGAAGGGTGAGACGGTGGACGTGATAGGTGGCAAGGCGCTGACCTTCGGCATGCCTAAGCTCAATCCATACAAGCTCGACACACGTTCTTACCTTGAGTCGTTGGAGAAAGTGGCAGAGGCTGACCTTAACAACCGACACTACGTGGACGTGAAGATGCAGTTCTATAACGGCAAGGACTCCACCATCGTCTTCGATGTCACCGACCAAGTACGCCGGCTCTATCGTGGTGGCGTCATAACCGTGGAGCTTGACATGGACAAAGTACCCATCCCTAACCGATCCGGTGGTTCAGGCTTTGATGCCGTAGTGGAAGACTTCGAGGAGAAGCAATGGGAATTTGATATGTAACAACATATATATGTATTCAAGATTTTAATAAACAAAACAATACAAACTATTATTTATTTAAAGATTATGAACAAGTATTTTCTTTATGCCGCTTCAGTATTGGCGCTCGCCAGCTGCTCAAGCGACGACTTCTTGGGTGAGAACTCAGGAAACGGACAAAATGCTGCTAACTCAGTGATTAACTTCGGAGGAGAGACTGGTAAGATTACACGTGCTGCTGACGGCAAAAGCGTTGGTGCTTCTGCAGCCAAACTCCTTGGTGGAAAATTCTATGTACTGGGTACAAAGGGTACACTCCCCGATTACAATCCCACAGAAACTATTGTATTCGACAACTATCAGGTTAATTGGGAAGGAAACACAGCTGGTACAACAGCTGACAACACTAACGACTGGAAATATGTAGGTATAACTCCTACTGGTCTTCATGCGGGAGATAAAAAAATTACAGAGCAGTCTATCAAGTTTTGGGACTACAGCCAGCCACACTACGACTTCATCGCTTACTCTGTTGGAAACAATGTGCTTCTTACAACAGGCAATGCTGTAGAAGGTAATATTGTAGGTACTCCCATCAAGACACCAAAAGCTAACGCAGTAACGGCAGACAACTATCTTTCTTATTCTCTCACAGGTAAAAAAATCGAAGATCTTCAGAAGTGCTATTACACCGACGTTACTCCTGTAGAAAAAGCTAATTACCAAAAGCCTGTGACATTCACATTCAAGAATCTCACTGCAAAAGTACGTGTAGCTTTCTACGAGACAATTCCTGGATATACTGTGAGTGACATTGAGTTCTACGACAACGGTACTGACCCCAAAGCAGACCTTACTGACAAAAAAGAGGCAGTCCTCTATACAACCGGGGACACCAAGTTGTCTACTAATGGTACCATCAACGTTACATATCCTAAGGTTGGTAGCAAAAACGCAAGCGATGCAGCATTCAACAAAGCTTTTGTCAGCATAGTAACTGGCACTGATAACACGACAACAAAGCTTGGTCTTGGCAATGTAAACTACGAAAACGGTGTTCTCAACGACAACGCACAGAAGGCTAATATGGCAGGCAACAAGGACAACAGCTACTTCACTCCCGTCCTCCCTGCAGAAGGTCACGCCCTCACTCTTCGTCTTAACTACACCCTTACATCTACCGATGGTTCTAACGAGAAGATAAAGGTATATGGTGCAACTGCTGTTGTTCCTGCTTCTTACACAGCATGGCAGCCTAACTACGCATATACATACATCTTTAAGATTTCAGACAACACCAATGGTGCAACAAACAAAGAGGATGGTACACCCGAGGGTCTCTTCCCCATCACTTTCGATGCTGTCGTAGCTGACGTTGACAATGCAGACTTTAGCCATGAGTCAATCACAACCGTATCTACACCTTCGGTAACTACTTACGCATTCAACAGCCACGATAAGAAGGTTATCAAGGCTTATGGTGTTGGTAATGAGTATCCTGCTGCCACAACTACAGACATCTATTTCAGCGTTAGCGAAGCTGGAAAGACTATGGACAACCTTAACAATAAGGGGCAGCTTTACACTGTAAGCAAAGCTAAAGCAACTGAGGCTGAAGTTATTGATGCTCTGCAAATCAGTGCATCAGAGGATGAGAATACAGTTACAGGTCGTAACGATATTGTTCTGACAAAAGTTAAAACTGATATTGTCAAAGAAATCCCGACCGAAGACGGCAAGACAATTGAGGTTGGTGATAACACTACAGCTAAGTTCACTGCTACAGAAACACCAACAACATACGCTTATGTATATCTGAAGGAAGCTGGTACACAATCTACTATCTATACAGCAATTAATATTGGAGAGGGTACTACAATAACAGCTGGTAATGATGAGTATTTCGAGGATCCTTCTGGTAAAAAAGTTGTTACCAACGGCACTACTCTTACTGTAGGCACAACATACTACAAGAAGTATACTAACAACAATAACATCTACGGTGTAAAGGTTGTTAAGACATACAAATAATTGAATATACTATAGGCACAAAGCCTTCATCATCCCTCAATCGCCGAGGGTGCTTCAATACAAGATATTGACGCACCCTCGACATTGCATTTTTAATAACCACAAGAAGTCATGCTTTCATCACGCATTCTTTCTTTGTTGCTTTGCTTTTCATTATGCCTTTGCTTCTCCTGCTCTCCATCGGCGCAGGACGACCCCGTCGTGCCCGATCCTGACACACCCACCAAGAGCATTGCCTTTAGCAGCAATAACAGCAAATGGCAGGATGAACAGACAACACGAGGTGCCGGCACCGGCCTCGAAACACTTTTCACTTCGTTCCGCGTCTGGGGATATAAGACCACATCAGACGTTTCCGCCTTATCGTCGTCACAGATTGTGATGGACGGCTATAAGGTTGTTTTCACTCAGGGCAGCGCGGGCAACACCGCCTCCAACACTGCCGACTGGGAATACGTGGGCATCGAGAACCCGATGCTCTCCATACCGCAAACCATAAAATACTGGGACCATTCTGCCACAAGCTATCGCTTCTTCGCTTACAGTCCCTTCCGTTCCGACGTCACCGTCACCGCCCCGACTGCCGCTGACCCCAACGTCAGCCTCTCCTTTCCCTTTGAATATTCCGATGCTGCCACAGCCACATCGTCCCCATACGCCAGCCGTCTCTGGCTTGCCACCCCATCCTCCAACGGCACATCAGCCTCATCGCCCGCTTACGGATCGTGCGTGACGCTCACCTTCGCCCCCATTATCGCCAAGGTGCGCTTCCGCTTCACTTATCCTAACGGCACGAAGAGCGTCACAATGAGGAACATACAGTTCGGCGACAGCCGCTTCCTTGACGACGCATCCAAGGCAGACACCCCTCTCCGTGGCACTATCACCGCCACCTATCCCCTCACCGGCATACCGTCAAGCCAGCAGCCCGTCATCACGATGGCGTCCGCATCAACCGATGCCACTGGTAAGATTCTCCTCACCGTCCCCTATGAGGAGCCGTCGGACGCTGTCCACATCCTCAAAGACCCCACCCTCTACCAGAAATGGTATTACGTGCCGCCTCTCGCCAACATCCCCTACGAGCAGGGCGCTTACACCATAACCGCCAACATCAGCGGCAAGAAAGTGTCTGCCACAGTTCCCGCACAGTACATGCAGTGGAAGGCAGGTTGCCAATACACATACATCTTCAAGTTGTCTGACGTTGGCGACAACATCACCTTCGCCGACCTGCAAGTGGAGCAATGGCTCCCCGGTGCCGAAATCAAGAACGACGGCAACGGCACGCAGGAATGGTAAAAACATATATATAATACAAGCATGAAGCATCTAAGTTCCATAGCAGCTATTATCTCCCTCGCAAGTCTCAGTGCTTGCGATTCTTCCGACATGCCCATTCAGCATGCCGACAACTACGGTTACATCACCTTCTCGGCACAATCGCAGAAGATTCTCACCCGCACCAATCCCTACGAAGCATACAGTTCTGAGCGCCACCCTGCCACGATGGGTGTCTTCGGCTATCAGGACAACGAAGCCGCCGAACCCATATTCCGCAACGAGACTGCCACGTACAATGCTTCCACGCAGAGTTGGCCTACGACGCCGCCGAAGCGATGGGCTGATTATCCCAACGCGTCCTCATTCAACTTCTTTGCATACATGCCTCATACAGAAGGGGCAACGCTGAAAAGGACTCTCAACGGCACCGGCATTCTCTCCTTCCCTTTCTCCATGGAGAACGCCACATCGCCAGTAATCTTCGACACGAAGGCAGCGCCCATCATCTGCGCTCTCCCCATCAGCAAGGGAGCGATAACCACGGAGAATGAGGACCGCGTCATCAATCTGAAGTTCGACCAGACCCTTACCGGCTACAGCCTGTCCTTCAGACTTGACGCTAAGATGAACGCCATCCGACATTTCCGCATCCATAGCGTAACGCTCTCTGGCAATCTCGCCACCTCGTGCACCATCACACGATCTTACACGTGGAACAACGCCTCTAACAGCTGGAGCGCTTCAGACATAGAGTGGTCTGAAGTGCATCGCGCAGAGTTCGTCGATACGCCCATCCCCTACAAAGGCTACGACAGCAAGGCTTACGACGATGCCACGCAGACTGCCATCGTCACCTCTGCCGGCTACACGCAATGGGGCTCAGACTTCTTTACCATCCCCGATGCTGACTTCACTCCCAAAATAAAAGTGACGTACGACGTGGAGCTGATAGCCGAGGACAGCACGACGGTGGTGACACGAAAGAACGCCACCTCAGTGATAACCCTTAACAAGGACAACTTCGGCAACCTCACAATGGGCAAGACAGCAATGATAAACCCCATCCGCATCCTCATACATCCGCGCTATCTGTATGTGCTGGCAGACCAGGATGCCTATACGGGACATCTGCTGATAGATTGATTTAGGACATAGCAAACAGTTAAACTTCAATATAAGTACTTGAAAATGAACTTACATTTCTCAAATTGCATATATCGTAAACTACTCTTCTTACTCACCTTCCTGCTTGTCAGCGCCCAGATGGTGTTGGCACAGCAGGACTCCACGGTCGACACCGAACCTAAAGTGTATGGCAACGTGTATGACGGCAAGCCTTACTATGCCGAGAGCTATGAGTCAGGCGACGGATCGAAGGACAAGCCGTACCTTATCAGCAACGACATGCAGCTGGCTAAGCTTGCACACGACGTCAACAACGGCGTGTCTTTCTCCGGCAAATACTTCAAGCTTACTAAGGACATCGACCTTAGCAAGGCGTTGTGGACTCCTATCGGCTCATGGAATCCAAAGACACCTAATTTCTTTGCCGGTAAGTTTGACGGCGACGGCCATAAGATAAGCAACATGCACATCTGCTGGACCAATGCTGACGGTCAGGAGGCTTCATGGGGTCTCTTCTCACGTCTTGCAGGATCAGCTGCCAACGAAGCTGGCTTCGCCTGCGTCACCAACCTGGTAATCGAGAAAGCCTGCGTGGAGAAGACAAAGGGTTATCGCCCCGTGGGCAGCGGTACCATAAAGCTTGGCGTCGTAGCCGCCGACCTTACCAAGAACGCCGAGATAAGCAACATCATCATACGCAACTCAAAGGTTACGGACAACGAGGAAGCGTATGACGCTAACGGCGTATACCGTATAGGCGGTATCGTGGGCTACATCAACGGCGGTTATCACCGCGTCTTTAACATTTCCGCCGACGTAAGTATGAATATGCACAAGAACGCCACATGCAAGAAAGCGGTAACCATATCTGGCGGTATTGGTTGTGCCACCAGCTTTTCGACCAACTCTTACACCATTCTCCCCACCAACATCTATGTGCATGGTCTGGGCATCATAACAAACGGCAGCAACAGCAAGGGAAGCGTCATTGCTTTCTATGGCAGCTCGTACCAGAAGAATTTTCCAGCATCCAATAAGGCTACATTATATTACTCTCATGCCAATGCCGTATCAGGCTCTACCAACTACAGCGACGGAACGGAGCACGAACCCACCGACATCGACCCCACTACGGGCAAGACGTTCTTCAAGACCTTCACCGAAATAGCCAACGCTTACATCAACGACAATAAACTCGACCGCAAGACTTGGGCTTACTCTGCCACGTCCAATAGCTTCGCTTTCAGCTCTATAGCTCTGAAGATGGTGCGTGGCAAGGAGGACGTGCTCACCGTCGTTGACGAGGAAGGCAATGCCATGAATGACGTTTACGACTGGTATGTGTCGCACGGCAATGCTGAGCCGGTGAAGGTAAACACCGACAAGCTCAATCCCTTCTCCCTCCCACGTCAGACATACGCACAGTCTGTGTATGCCACCGACGGCAACTCCACCACCAATACTCTCATCGTAGACCCAATCACGCTTTCGGCAAGTCTTACGACAAGCAAGCGTGAGTTCACCGTCAACGTCACCAACGACTCCGAGGAAGGTCTCACTAACGACGAGCTTGGCCTTGACATCACCTACGAATGGTATAACGGAACGGAGCGCCTGACCTCCATCCCCACTTCGCAGAACATCGTAACGCGCCCTACGGACAGTTCCAAAGGACGCAAGTATTACTGTAAGGTTACGGTAAAGAGCGGCTCATCAGTATTGCTTGAGAAATACGTGAGTGCCTCGGTGGTAGTTTTTCTGTGCCCTGCCGATTTCACCACAACCGACGGCAAGACCTACAAGAAAGGCGAAGACAATCTTACGGACGACTCATGGGGCTACACTCCCGACAAGCCTATGCTTACATGGAAGGGAGCCTACAGCAAGCTGTCAGCCAAAGGTTCGTGGGACGAGAACACCATCGTCCTTATGGGTACCAGTGCTTCTACTGTCACCCAAGACGGTTTCTGCCTAACTAAAAACTATAAAGGCGAGAACCTTCTTACCTACGATGACTGGGCAAATGCAAAGCGCAACAATCCCCAGCTCTTCCGCAATACCACCATCACGGGCAAGTGGGACAAGGACTACGAAGGCAAGATAGAGATAAAGGGAGCGTCAAGAGGTCTGCCCATCTGGGGAGACACCCGCTTCGAGAACCTTACCTTCGCCATGAACGGCGGCGACAACTATAAAATCATCTACTGCCAGTATAACAACATCCTCATGGATGAGGGCATCCGCATGACGGGATTCAGCCATAACTCACCCGACTACGGCACCATCGACGGCGCCGTGACCAACGCCCTGCACATCTTCGGCGGCATCAACAACGACGGTCGCTTCTATCCGCTCAACAATACGGACAGCATCGCAGCCTATAATGCTTCCATGCCTCATGGCAAGGAGGGATTCAGCATCAGCGTCAAGTCCGGATTCTATTCCTGTATCAGTGCCGGAGGTCGTCAGTCGGTCACCATAGTAGACAACAAACCTGCCAAGCAGAACGGCATTATGGGTACACCCCAACAACCCATAAAGTGTACCATCGACATTGACATTGACCGTGAATGGAACGACCTCCACAACGAGCAACGTATGGTGACGATGAACGACAGCACAAAGAGGCTGAGCGTCAACGACTATGACGCCGGCGTCATCCTTGCCGGCAACCACGAGGGTGCCATGTATGCCGACGTCAACATCATCATCAGAAGCGGCAAGGTGGCTCGTGTTGTCAACGGCACATTAGGTGCTCAGACCGAACTGACTCTGCCTTACGATGACAAGACATACAACGTACCTTGCAATACGTTTATGGGAAGAGCCAACATCACGCTCGACCCGTCGTCGTCCGTAAACAACAAGGACGAATACACCGACAAGCGTGTCATCGTAACCGAGCTTTACGGTGGCAGTACCGGTCGTGGACATACGGGCAACGTGGTTGTCAACAACCCCTTCTACGGCATCAGCACCGTCACCATCAACGGCGGCACCTTCCAGATTCTTCCTAAAGACAACAATAAGAAGGACAACATTCTATGCGGCATCTTCGGAGCCGGTGCGGGCGGTATGAACGGCATCGGATATGGCGACGACGCTGCCGACACCCACACGCCCGACGATCGCATTCCTTACTGGAACGACCGCCGCGACGTGATGCTCTACGGACCGTACGCCACAGCCAAAGACCGTCTGGTAAGCTATCATTGCTACAACACTGACACTCAGGACTTCACCGAGGTAAGTCCTACGGACACACGTTCCGAAATCATCATCAATGGTGGCGAGTTCGGTTACGCTTCCGCTCCCATCGACGGCATCTACGGCGGCGGTAGCGGCTTTATGAGCAAGAGTCTGTGGACCAAGAAAGCAGCCACACCGAGCCAGTACGGCGGCAACGTGTATGGCAACGGCAATAAAATGGACGTCGTGACATCTCTGACCATCAACGGCGGCGAGTTTTATTGCGAGAAGGGTGTGTTCGCTGGCGGACGCGGCACCGACTATTTCTTCTCCACTAACGCTTACGGCGGCAACAGCAACAACGGCAACTATAAGTATAATGAACTGGGCAAGACCTACGGCAACGTGAAGCTGACCATTAATGGCGGCATCTTCCATTGCCCCGTCTTCGGCGGCGGCTACGGCGTGGCAGACGCCAAGCAGCTTGACAAGTCCAACGTGGAGACCCTCTCACGCATGGCTCGCATCTATGGCAAGTCTGACGTGAACATTCAGGGCGGCGTCTTCTTTAATAATGTATACGGTGGCGGCGACATGGCTGTGGTGGAGAACCGCGGCGCCGATGCCACCAACGTCGTCATCGGCAACAACGCTGACATCCGCGGCTCCGTATTCGCAGGAGGCAACGGTCGTCGTCTTCGTCCTTCCACACAGACATTCGCCGCGAACGACAATATGACGCAACATCCTGACTCAGTGGGCTTGGTCATAGGCAATGCCAACGTCAGCCTCATCGGATCAGCCGAACAGGCACCTTACGTGTATGGCGACATATTCGGTGGCGGCAATCTGGCTCAGGTCAGTGCCGACACCTACGTCAGCATTTATGCGGGCAACATGGCAGGTCAGATTTTCGGCGGCGGCAACGGCGACATCACAGGCGGCACCGTAACCTCCGCTGACGTTCTCGGCAACACCAACGTGATGCTGGCGCAGGACGAAGGCAGTCAGGACGACGAGGACATACGCAACGTGGATAACAGTTTCTCCATCAATGTGATATGGAACCGCAAGTGGTCGGCAGACAAGAACCTCTTCTACGTCTGGGACTCTGACATCAACGACTCCTCTGACGAGCCTGAAATTGAGGGAGCCGTATACAAGAAAGACGAGTTCTTCGCCAATGGCAAGTTCCTCAATCCTCATAACATCTACGGCGGCGGCAACCTTGCCTGCAACGTCGCAGGACGAGCCACCGTACTCGTACAGAAGGGAACTACTCCCTACGATCTGCTCACGACAGACGAATGGAAGCAGGCTTATACGGACAACGACAATCCTCACTTCAGCGTATTCGGCGGCGGTTACGGTCAGCTGACGAAGGTCGGAAGCACAGATGTCACCGTCAACGTAGACGGCGACTACGGCAAATACGACACAGAGGTGGACGATAATAAGCAGATGGCACCGCTAAAGTCTCCCGAAAGTGGCGCTTTCGCGACTCACATCGAACGATACACACACTCACATCGAACGATACACACTCACATCGAACGAAGTGAGACAACTTTACTGCCGGTTTTCGACAACTCTATGGGCATCCCCAACTTTACAGTATGGGGCGTTTTGGGAGGCGGTTATGCTGGTACGGTGGCTGACAGCACCAAGGTGACGGTGGACGGCAAGACCTTCGTCCATCGTGTGTTCGGCGGTGGCTTCGGCGACCCAGCCTCCACCAAGGACAACACCACGGGACAGATTGGCGGCAAGACGGAGGTGTATTTGTGCGGCGCTCGCATACACGGCGACGTGTTCGGAGGTGGCGCCGGTCTGAAACCCACAACTCCTTCTTCCGACCACTTCGTCAATGTGGCTCGCGTCGTCGGCACCACCAAGGTGGACATCTCTGACGATGCCAAGATTTACGGCAATGTGTATGGCGGTGGCGACAATGCCAACGTGGGCGAGTATATCTCTGCCAAGCCTTCCACTTACTATTCGCCAGACTCGCTTCGCAGCATCACAACTCTCAATCAGACCGACGGCACCTTCGTAAGCTATAAGGCTATGGGCTACCGTTCGTTCGTCAATATCTCCGGCGGCACTGTCTTCGGCGAAGTGTATGGCGGCGGCAAGGGTCTGAAGAAGGCAGAGGCTGACCATTATGAAAACGTCGGACGCATCAACGGCAATACGCTCGTACACATCACCGACAGCAAGCCCGGCAACTATACAGACAAGGACAACATCGTGCCTTACGTATGGAGCAACGTCTACGGCGGCTGTGCTTACGGCACGGTGGACGGCAATACGCTCGTACACGTCGAGGGCGGCATGCTCGGCAACAGCGTCTTCGGCGGCGGATATGGCAACGTGCGCATTGACAACAAGGAGAATCCTGCTGACGAAGTGCTCGGACGTAAGGACCCGGAAGCCACCTACGCCAACATCCTCGGCAACACGAAGGTGCAGATGGACGGCGGCACATGGATATGGAACCGCAAGGCAGACCAGAAAGGCAACATCACCACATGGACCTCGGCAGACGCTGACAGCAAACGCGTATGCAACAACAAAGAAGAGTTTATGCGTCTCGTCCTTACAATGGTTGCTGCCCAATCGCTTGACAGCATAACCGATACTGCAACCAAAGAGGTAATAAACCGAATCAGGAACGACAAGAACACGAGTCTCTTCTTCGATTTGGACAGACGCATGTTCGCCAACAACCATAACATCTTCGGCGGAGGCAACCGTGCCTGCAAGGTGGGCACCACGGGAGACAACAACACGGGCAAGGCCGTGGTCATAGTCAATCATTCGCCCCTTGAAGACATTAAGGACTCGAAGGGAAAGACCATAAGCTTGTTCGACATCACTTCGCTTCAAGGCATGTGCTGGTACTTATGCTGTTCGGATGCCTCACGCCCGCAGTTCTCTGTGTTCGGTGCAGGATATGGTGCCAATACAGAGGTAGGCAAGACGGAGGTTTATGCACAGCCCGGAACAAAGGTTGACGACAGCGGCGTTCTTACCATAGACGGCATCAAGTATCGCTATCTCTGTCAGAACAAGGACTTTCAGACATATCTGGATCTGGAGTTTTCCATGCTTGATGACTACAAGAAAGTGTCGAAGGAAGAAAAGATGCTCTATTACGGCAGCTATGACGGCAGCGACAACGACCCTAACACGTTCCGACGCTATCACGCCAGCCGTCTGGCATGGATGACAGGCGCAAGCGGACTGACATTGCTTCAGATAAACGGCGGTGGCTTTGCCGGCTATGTCAGCGGCGACACATACGTCGAGACCGACTGCCAGCTCACAGCGCATGACATCTACGGAGCCGGATTAGGCGCCCTTCCATACGGCGACTATGCAGACGGCAGCACCTACGACTTCGGTAAGGTGAAGGGCAAGTCCAAGGTTTTCGTCAAGGCTGGCACCATCGAAGGCAACATCTATGGAGGCGGAGCCGGCGTAGAGTCGGCATGGAAGAACGGCGCTTACGTCGACTTCCCCAACATGGCTCGCGTGCAGAATACGGAGGTGCATATTTACGGCAAGATGTTCACTTACAATGACACGAAGAGCCGCATTGACCGTACGTTGGTGTTCGGCAGCGTGTATGGCGGTGGCGACGTGGCTAACGTAGGTTACGAAAAGGCAGACTCAGCCACGTTCTCACGCGACAACTACATCAATCCCTCCAATCGCACCACCCTGGTCAACATCCGTGGCGGCTCTATCATGGACGGCGTGTTCGCAGGAGGCAAGGGACGTATCGCCTCGGAGTGTGCAGACTATAAGACATTGGGCGGCATCTACGGCAACACCTGCCTCATCATTGACCGTCCCGTCATACACTATCCTTACTGGGACGACAAGAAGAAGCAGTATCTCTCGCCCTCGGACGACGTCAACATGGCTCATCCTGCGGACGATAACAACAGGGATGTCTATTCCTTTTTCATGGAGCGCATCTACGGTGGCTGTCAGAACGGCACCGTCTATGGCAACACTCTCATGACACTCTATTACGGTTCCATCGGACATGGCATCTATGGAGGCGGTCTTGGCAGCTCCAGCACCGCCGATGTGGAGGGCAAGAGCGTGCTCACCACCACGTCAGCCGACGTAACGGGCAACACCAACGTGTTCATCCTCGGCGGCGAAGCCCTTATCCATTCTTACTGGCGACCACGTACCCGCTCATGGGAACCTGCCAGCATCATCGACGGCGTGACTTACTCTCCGCAGTACGACCACGAGAAGCTGAAGTTTAAGATCAATCATAACATCTACGCCGGCGGCAACGTGGCATGTAAGGTTGGTTGCAACACGCACCTCACCATGACGAAGAGTCTGCTCCACGACTACACCCAGCTGGTATCGGGAAGAAAGGACAAGAACTTCTTTGAGAGCAACGAGTGGAGAGAGATTTACGAGAAGGTGGGATCGCCCCACTTCTGCGTCTTCGGCGGCGGCTATGGCGACAGCGCCATCGTCGTAGGCGATACTTACGTTAATGTGGATATGGGGAGTCGCGGAAGCAACCACAGCAGCATGAACTTCGTAGAAGGTGAAGAATACAAGCACTTCCTTAGCGACTATTCGGTTATGGACATCATGGGGGGCGGCTATTCGGGCAAGGTCTGCGGCGACGCCCACATCATGGGTGGCGGCGGCGTGTTCTGCCGTCGTATGTTCGGCGGTGGCTCGTACAGCTCCGTGCGCTCCACGGACGTGGAGATTAAGGCTGTGGACTGCCATGACGTCTTCGGCGGCGGCTTTATGGGCGACGTGCTTAAGGGCGCCACGGTGCGCATAGGCACCAACAAACCCGATGCCACGTCGACGTTAAACAATTCGGACATCTACATCCACGGCAACATATACGGCGGCAACGACGTGTCGGGATACGTGAACGTGGTGCTCAACAAGGACGGCTACTTCAAGGACAACGGTGGCAAGGGCACCAGCATCCAAATATTCGGCGGTCACATCTATGGCGACGTTTACGGTGCCGGCAACGGCAATTATCTGTACGCCAACGACCGCAACGGCAACAAGAAGGTAACCGTCAACGAATATTATCCGCTCAATCCTGACGACCCCAAGTCAGAGACCGTACCGTTGGTCTATACTGTGCCGATGCGAAGCACAATGCCTTCGCTTGGAGCAGCCACCGATGCGGTGAAAATTGTGAACATCAATTCGTGGCGTCCGCTTACCAACAGGGTGAGCATCGACATCAACGGATCCGCTACGGACACCATCCACATTGACGGCAACGTGTATGGCGGCGGCAATTCGGCTACCGTGCAGAAGGTATTGGCACCCGACGAGGAAGACAGCACAGAAGTTTCGGACGAGATGGTCGGCGACGTGAGCGTCAACATCGGCAGTCATGTCCGCATCGGAGGCGTGTTTATGGGATGCAACGGCGACGCCATGTTCGTTACGTCGGAGGACAACGACTACATGAACATGTTCCAGAAGCTCAACGGCGACGTGGACGACCACTCGAAGGAGCTTGACCTTGCCGACTCCATCGACTGGAACAACGACCCTGCCAACATGGACATCAGCACAGTGTATCTGCCTACGGAGAGAAGCAAGCGTCCTCTTGTCTATCCGCACCTCATCGACCTCTACTTCCAACCCGTGGAGACCGACATCCAAGGCAGCCTGACATGGAACGGAAGCGTGGACGGCGAGGGTCTTGAGGACTGCATCATCGGCACGTTCTGCTGCGGCGGCAACCGTGGCAACATGAACGTCATGCCTTTGACAGCGGAGGAGGACGACCGTAAGATAGGCAACGTGGTGGACTACGTCTTCCCCGAAGGTCTGACCATCACGGAGAAGATAGTGGGCGGATGTAACAACGCCAACTATGACTATAAGGGCAAGGCGTTCCATGAGGGCGGTTATCTGCTCGGCATCGCACACTCCATCTACCCCTTCATCAACCTCACCATCCGCAACCGCTTCCAGCCTAAGGAGAAAGACGGAGCGTACGTGGGCGGCAACGTGTATGGCGGCTGCTTCAAGAGCGGCACCATCAGAGGCGACGTCACCATCAATATGCAGACTGACATGCTCTCCGGTAAGGAGAAGGCGAAGCTGGAGAAAGCCAACAGTCTGCTCACAAAGGACGCGGAGTATTCTGCCCTTAACGTGTACGGCGCAGGCTATGGCATGGAGAGCTACGTATACGGCAACACCGAGATAAGTTTCGGCGATGACGTGAAGTGCTCAGACCCAAAGATGGAAGGCGGCAAGTTCCTGCCGTGCGGCGTATCAGCCAACTTCGTATACGGCGGCGGTCAGCAGGGTAATGTCATCGGCGTCACCAACGTGGACATCCTCAACGGTCACGTCTTCCGTGCCGTTACGGGAGGTTCGTATTCGGGCTACGTGTACGGTTCCACTCAGGTGAAGGTTGGCTATCCTACCTACTATCATGTCAACTCAAACAACAATGTCAGCGGCAAATACGTGCTCAACCGCACCGACCAGAAGAACCTTCTTTTAGAGAACAACAACGGCACGGAGACATCGCCCACCATCAAGCAGAACATCTGGCTGCTTACGGACGAACTGGTGTCGCAGGGCACTTACGAGGACATTGTAGCCATCGACAACGGCAAGCGCGACACGATAACCGAAGCCAACAAGGACCGCTACTTCACGAAAGTCACTCCCGAGAAACCGTCTGTGGGATGGGACAACGTGCATATCAACATTGACGAAGCTGTGTATGGCGGTGGATATTCCATCGCCCAGGGATCGTCTGTCCTTGCCAACAACACCACGGTGCTGAAGTTCACGGACAAGTATAATGCGGACAAAGCCTTCACCTCCGAAGACGAACTTGAGGAACTGAAGGGTCTGGGCGGCACTACGGCTGGCTTCGGCGGCAACACGCTCATCCTCATCGGCGACAATAAGGACCATGAGCACATCACCATCTCACGTCAGGAGATGAAGGAGGTGACGCTGCCCGAGGGCACAGACCTCTACGGCTATTACTATAAGCATTACGACAACGATGATGCTTATGAAAAGAACGTCTATACGTATCGCTACATATCGTTGCAGGACAAGTATTTCTATAAAGCCGGAACGACGCCCCCTACTGGAATTAACGGCATCCGTGAGAACGTCTTCTACGAGTATGACAGCGAGGGAGGCATCTTCGGCGACGGCCACCTCTCGTATGCGCAGGGATTCCGCAGCGCCGACGTGACGGGATATGGCTTTGCCGAACACACCATCGACAATCCGAAGATTCTGAATACGTTCCAGCGTCTGGATATCATCCGCTTAGAGGACAACTGCTTCTCGCTGCTCGGCGCACGCGACTATACCGTCAACGAGATAAACAAGACGCCCTACTCCATATCTCGTGTGGGCGAAATAAAGATGGTGGCTGACAACATCCGTCTGGACAGCAACAGCAACTTGGAGGCTAAGGCTAAGGCTGACAACGACGAGACGTTCAAGTACAGCCCCAAGGCACGCAACTACATGGGATTCTCCAACAACATACATTATGTGGGTGCCGTAACGTCAAACGTCGACTTCCGTAATGAGAAGTGGCACAACCGCAAGGGAGAGCTTGCCTCTGCCACCAACGAGGAGAACAATGCGTTCACGGGAATGTCTTATCAGGACGTGAAGCAGAAATACATCGACGACTATCATGAGAATAAGGACAAGCAGGACGCTTACGACCCGTTGGGCGAGTTCCAGAAGCGCAACGACGGTACGGCGAAGAACATGATTGGCATCGCCTCGGGCTACGCCATGAAGATTCAGCTCTGCCAGGACACTTACGACGAGGACTATAAGAAGGTGGTGGAGAAAGAACATTACGGACCGATCTATGGCGTAGTGGAGATGAATCTGATAAATGTCCGTCAGGACGAGGGTGGCGGCTACGTGTATGCCGACAACAATCACTCGCGTCATGAGGGCGATTCGCACAAGGAGGACTTCCTCGAAACCACCGGCAACTTCGTCTTCCCCTATCACGAGGGACGCTACATCGTGGACGACTGTTTCCCGACGGGCTATTATTCTGCTAAGAATGTGGAGGACGTCAAGGTGCATTACTGGTATGTCACGGGTTTCCACTATTATTATAATGTGAACATCACGGGCTATACTTACCAGTCGTCTAAGGACCATCCGCTCGAGTTCGACAGCGACAACAAGGACGGTCTGACGGTGCTCTCGGGTCTGAAGAGCGGACAGAAGGTGCGCATCCAGACATGGAAGATGCGCAGCGGACACCCGGCGGACAAGGATGCCTACTCAAGCGACCTCGAATACAGAAACTATCTCACGGGCAAGGAGACTGACGAGACTGACAGTAAGTATTACTCGGACAAGGTGACGGACGGATATCGCCTGTATGTGGGTGGAGCTGCCACCAACTCATTCACCGGCGCTCGCACGGAAGATGACAAGGACAAGGAGACGAAAGGTTTTGCCGCACAGCTCTCAATGAGGGAAAAGGGAAGGAACGAGACCACGCTTCTCAACAATACGCTCCCCGCAGGTCTGACGGAGGACGCCAAGATAGCGTTCAAATTAGTGGATATGGTGGATAACACCAACTACGTGGAGCCTGACTACTTCGGCAAGCACCTCTCAAAGAAGAGCTTGGCTACGCTCGTGATAAAGGCTCCTGCATACGAAGAGTATGTCAGCGACACCAACAACAAGCCCATCTATGCCAGCACGGGCAAGCTGTATAAGAAGACAGCGGACGGTTACGTGGAGGTGACATCGGGCAAGTTAGACGCTGACAACACCTACTATCAGCCACAGACAGAGGAGTTTGTCAAGATTGACAGCCTCTTCCAGTACGACATCAACAACAAGAAGTACGAGAAGGTAAGCAATATCTCCGACATCACCATAGACGAGAAAAATCCTACTGCGTACTACGTACCGCGCGAATACACCTACACCATCTATCTCACCATCGAGTATGTGCAGGGTCCGACGGTAAGCGGACACATCAACGTGGGCAACTGTGTGCTGCCGGGCGAGATGATACGCGTTACGAAGGACGACCTCGTGGTCAACGCAGACCAGTCGTTCGCGGTAAGCGGCTATTACTGGCGCATCGGCAAGCGTGAGAAAGCTGCGGACGGAACGTGGAGCTTCACCGACACCACGCCGTGGACAAAGGAGAACATAAAGGACGCGGTGGCTAAGGGATACGACACCTTCAACCAGGCTGACGAGAAAGGCAGCGGTCTGTTCACGGGATGTCATTACGACAAGACGGACGACTATCTGGACATACCGGCATATTACTATATGAACGGTTACGGCATCCAGCTCGGCGTTGCCATCACTGGCGTGAACGACATAATGCAGATAGACATGCAGGAGAGCGACCGCCTGACTGTGCATAACTATCAGCGCATGGATCCTCACAAGGCTGGCATAAACCTCCATCTTGCCGAAGCCATAAAGCGTGCCAAGGAGGAAGGCAAGGCGTTCGCTGAGCCTCGCATCTACATAGCCGACCAGAGTGACCTGAAGGCTTTCGCCGCCTTTGTCGACTCCATCGGCAATGGTGGCACAACCCCGCGCTATGGTGCCAACGCACAGTTTGTGCTGCAAGACAATCTTGACTTGACAGCCACGCCGAAGAACGGCGCTTACATCTCCGAGTTTGCCGGCATCCTGCATGGCAACGGACATATCATCAACGGTGTGGGATCGGACAATGCGCTCTTCGGTAAGGTGACGGGCAACATCTATAACCTCGGGCTTTCATCCGGAAGACTGTCCGGTACGACGGACGAGAACGTAAAGCCCAACTATCATTGCTGCTTCGAGTATGCTCCAAGCGGCAGCGGCTCAACACCTGTGGTGTATCGTTGGGACGGCAGCGCCTACAATGGATATACGCGTGACGACTTCCGTCTCGGCAGAGTGGCGTACGACCTCAACGGATATTATCTGCTTGCACGTAACAAGGCTGACAAGGACGTTCTGAAATACGTGGCTGACTATTACGCCAACGGCGATTATCAGTATGCTTGTCGTACGGATGCCATCACGGGCAAGAACACCGGCATAACCTATCTGCGCATCGGTAAGCTCAGCGACATCCCCAACTATGAGCAGGTGGAGACGCGTCACGACAAGACGCACCCCGCAGACGCTCCCCGTCTGGTGACAGAGGACGGAGCTTCGCATTACGTGCCGCTCTTTAACGACAACAAGAACGGAACGGAACTGATGAACGACTACCTCTTCTGGGGACAGTCCTTGCAGTCGGAACCGGAAGGTCTGCCCAGCACGATAGCCTCTCACCAGCTCTCGTTTATGAGCAACCGCGTGTATCGCACGGCGGCTTACTACGGCAGTACGAAGATGGACGCGTTCCACTATAATGCCTACAGCCAAGGCTCCAGCTCAATGAATACGTACGTGCATGACAGTAAGACAACGGCTATTGACTTCACCTGCAAGGACGACCTTGCCGCAGCAATGGGCATGACAGAGCAAGGCATCTTCTATCCGCCGGTGGACGACAACGCTACGGCCTTCAGCGACTTCCGCATAAAGGACGGTGCCGGCATTACGCAGAACCTCATCGTGTATACTGCCGACGACAACACCGGTGCAGGCAATGAGGCTTACGACGTCGTGAAGAACACGCTCGGTTATGATGAGACCACAAGGGAGGCGCTCATAAAGGGTCATCACGTGGTTAAGACTGCGGACAACAGTTACGCAACGTCGCTCCTTCACCTCGTGGAACGCACAGCAGAGAACGAGAACAGTGAGGGCGAGCAGTGTCTTAACAACGACCTATGCGTGCCTATAGCCTTCAACGTCACGGACCGTGCATGGTATGTGCGCAAGCCTATGGCGTACGCAGAAGACTATTACGGAGCGTGGGAAGGCATCTGCCTGCCGTTTACGGCTGACAAAGCGGTGGCTTCGCTGAACGGCGAGATAACTCACTTCTACGGTTCGCCATCCGCTGAGGAGACAGCAGACCCGAAGCAGAACATCCATACTCTGCATCACGAGTACTGGCTGCGCAGCCTTACGTCTGTAGGAAATGAGAACGGCAAGCCGTCGGCTGTGTTCAAGCGACCGGACAAGGATGCTGAGAACGGCGTGAACTATAAGTTCAGCAATCCGTTCTTCATCGACAACTACAGTGGCTGGCTCTACAATAAGGACGCCAACCCGTACTATGCCGAGGAGCACGAATACGCTGAATATCCGCGCCTTGCCGCCGAGAAGCCTTACATCGTGCGCTTCCCCGGCGAACGCTATTACGAGTTCGACCTATCAAGTGCGTTCTATAACAAGCTGTTGGGCAAGACGGAAGAGGCACAAACCATAGCCTTCAACGCTTACGGCAAGACTCAGAACGGCAACACCTCGTACGGCACGATTACCGTTCCGGTAACCAAGACCATGCAGACCGTCAAGGACGGCTATGCGCACAGCGGAACCTTCGCTGCCGTGGATGTAAGCAAGGGCAAGGTGTATGGCATCAACAAGGGAGGCACAGCGTTTGACGACGCTTCCGCATTGTCCACCATTATGCCGTTCCGCACGTATATGTCCGTAACGACGGCTGGCACAATGGCAAGTCCTGCCTACAGCAGTCTGATAAACATATCGGAACTGAAGGGAGGAACCATCAGTCCTGACACCATGGACGACGAAGACAATGCACAGAACGACGGCATCATAGTACGTCCCATAGGCGGACAGCGTGTCCGTGTGGAGAGTACGGTCCGAACAAGGATGAACGTGGTGACGGCTGTAGGCCAGCTCTATCGCATCCTTGACGTACAGCCGGGCACCGCCACGTACAGCGGATTCCAGCCCGGACTCTACATATTCGAAAAAACAAAGGTTATAGTAAAATAAACATCTCACACATTATATATATAGTATATATGGTAAAGAACATCTTATCTGCCAGCCACACATTGCGTGCCTTGACGCTGCTGCTTCTCTCCTTCTGTGCCTTTCATGGGACATGGGCGGAGGACCAGCAGACGCATGATCACGTCGGCAACGTAGTCTTCCACATACCGGAGGGCATGGTGAACGGGGCTTCGGACGACACCAACGGATCGTACAGCGTCACGCCTTCCAAGCAGACAGGCGTGCGCTCCTTCGTCATCCCCACCAACTACACGTTCTTCAGGAACAAGGATAAGGACGGATATGCCTCAACGCTGCAGTACTGGGTGGAGGAGAACGGCGACACCACCGTGCATTACGAGCCGGGACATCGCTATACGTTCGCTTCCGAAGGTCAGACGCTGACGCTCGTTCCTGTCTTCAAGGACAATACCGCCTCTGCGCTTAACCGCACAAATGTGACGGTGATGCGCTTCGACTTTACGCGTAAACTGCACGATTATGACGACCCTAACACCAATCAGTGCCGTAAGGTATGTGCCCCACCAGTTAACTTTGGTAGCGGAGAGAAGCCTTTCTGGACCACGAAGGTGCACGTGAATGTCATCGAGAACGGTGAGGACAAGTCGCATTATCGCGACGTGGCGTTATGGTGCGACACGGGCAAGAAGGGATATATACGCAATACGAAGCTCGAAGAATGGTGCGCATTCGGTCCCGGAACGACGTTCTGGGTGCCGGGAGGTGTGGGTACAACCATCTCAATGCTCACCTACTCGAAGATTTCGTCCACCACGTTTGACGGTGTAGTGCCAAAGCTGGACGAGGAACAGACCCTGAAGGAACGTGAGAAAGCCGGACATGACAAGGTGTACGTCTACACCTACACCACCAACAATCCTGACCTGCGCGTGCCTATCGTCATCGGTGAGGACGACTATTCGTACTATCATTGGATAGAGGTGAGAACAGCTCCTGCCAATATGGTGGAGCTGCACGCCGAGGTTCATGACCCGGAGCACGGAGTGATAACAAAGACGGAGTCGACTTCAGGCAAGTTTGAGGTAAAGAAACTGGAGGATGGAGGCTATGCCTTCAAGAAAGGCGACCGCGTCCGCCTCACCCTTAACAGACGATTCGGTTATGAGCTTGACCGCATTGACTATCTTGGCAGCAAAGACAAGAACGGCAAGCCGCTTACAGTACTGAAGATGAAAGATGACGGAACAGTGGACCTGCTCGCCTCTCTCAATGACAACAAAATCACGAACTTCGAAAAGAACGACGACGGATTATGGGGCAACGCCTCCGGCGACAACAAGACGGTGTTTACGCTGAAGGAGACAGCACCTACGGATGAGGAACTGGCAGACAGCTTATACACTCGTTATGAGGTGGAATTCAACATCATCGCCCACCGCAACTTCATGGTTTACTTCAAGGAGAAAGCCACATACTACGTCACTTACAGCGGCGGAAAGATGGCGATGGGTACGCCTCCCTCTTCCGAACTCGTGGAGGAGGGCGACGTCTTTGTAATCCCAACTAACCGCACACTATTCTTTAAAGGCTACACGCTGGACCATTGGGAGGACGAACTTGGCAACGTATATAACATCGACGGTGTGTATATAGCTCCGTCGAGAGACCTGTATCTGACGCCCGTCTTCTTGCCTAACCAGTTTAACCGTCTGGACGTGACTGAGGATGTGACTGCCACATGGGACTTTGCCCCCAACGATGGCGCACCAACCGTAGACCTCGAAAAGGCGCATGGCATCCTCGTAACACAGCTTAAGTGGAACAATAAAGCCATCGACATCAAGATTGACCTTAACGCCACTAAGGGAAAATTCACGAATATCAACGAGAAGCATCCCGAACGCATGCAGATTAATGCTGGTGCTGTCATCGAATTCCCAGCCACAGCAGGGTGCTTGGCAAAGCTAACGCTGACGGAGAACATCAAGAAGGGCAACAAGACGGTGAAGATAGAGGGCAAGTCGTTGTCGCTTGTGAACAACATGGAGCCTCAGACGGTATGCCGAGCCGACACAGCCTATCTGTATGTGGAGTTTGTGAGCGGCTCCTACTTCAGACAATTCAGCGTGACATACAAGCCGCAGACCGTCAAGAAGCCCACCATTGCCACCCTCTCCTGCGACGGCAAGACGCTAAGCGCGGAGCAAATAAAAGAGCAGATGGCAAACAACGGATATATAGCCTTTGACGCCTCGCCTTGGAAAAACACCGACGAGGAGATGCCGGAGGTTACGGGCACAGCCACCGGCTACGGCATAGTGACTGCCACTAAGGCTGACATCACCACGCAGGAATGTATCGTAACGGTGATGACGCACAGCAGCATAGCAGTGGAGTCGTACCCCGTAAAGTTCAATATGACAAAACCGGACACGCCTCCTGTTTTCACGGCGGTAACGGTAGGCGGAAAGGAATACACCGGTACGTCCAACGAGATATACGACGTTCCGCGAAGTGGTGTCATCAAGCTTGGATTCAACCGAACGATGAAGCAAACCATGCTGAACGTGAACGGCACGCTGTACGTGCCGGAATCGGGCAAGGAGCTGGTGTTCAGATACTGGGACATACCAGCAGGAGATGTCGTGAAGATAGTGGTTCCGGCGGGTAAACTGGAGGACATATATGGTGCTGCGTACGAGCAGGCGATCTCGCTCACCCTGCATATTACGGAGGAGACGGAGAAGTATCATCGCCACCTCTTCAACTACGTTGTGGGACGCGACGGTGACATCAACCAAGCCATCGTAGCCGCCAATGAGAATGTAAATATCGATGGTCACCGCTTCTATATCTTCGTGCCCGACGGCACGCATCATCTTACGGGTAATGCCTATTCTTACATAGCCGGCGTGGGCAACATCAATAACGGCGTGACCCAAATAAACGCCTCCAATGTGTCGCTCATCGGTCAGAGCAAGGAGGGCGCGGTTATCTACAACGAGCCGAAGTACGGAGGTAGCGCCTGCACGTCCACCATAGCCTTGAACAGAGGCGTAAACGACTTCTATGCCGAGGAAATCACCATGGACAACCGCTTCGACTACGTAAAGGCGAAGGACGAGAAACGTAACACGCAAGCCATTGCGTTCCGCGACCGTGGAGACAGAACGGTGCTCAAAAACGTGGCGCTAAAGAGCTATGAGTATACATACAACTCACACAACCCTTCTGCCAGCTCGCGCGGCTACTTCGAGAACTGCGACATAACGGGAGCTGTGGATATGGTCATGGGCGACGGAAATATATGGTTCGAGGGATGTAATCTTATCCTGCGCGACCGTTCTGCCAACAACATCGCTGCGCCTACCACACAGGCCGTTCAGGAGTGGGGCTACGTCTTTAACAACTGCACCATCAAGCCCGAAGCAGACCAGCTGACGATGCTGAAGGACGAGAACTGGACACTCGGACGACCGGGCAACAACTCGCCGGCTTGCACCTTCCTCAACACAAGGATGCTCATTGAGCCGCGCCCGTACGGATGGACGAAGAAGAAGACAGGGCTAAAGGTGCGCTTCCATGAAAACAACAGCATGAACGCGGCTGGCAACAAGCTGTCGCTCGGTGCCCGCACCATCGCAGCCTGCGCACCTGCCGCCGGTTCTGACGAGTGTGTGCTTAGCGACGCAGAAGCTGCATCGTACAATGTGCGCAACGTCCTCGGTGGCGACGACGGCTTCAAGCCGGACGAACTGTGCTGCCAGATAGACGCGGCTTCGGCTGCTGACAAGGACAAGGACGCCAATAGCATTACATGGACTGACAACATCTCCACAGAGGACGACCGCCTTACGTGGGACGATGAGGGAAAGGCAATGTGCTACTTTGTCTTTAAACAAAACGAGGAAACGGGCAAGTGGACTTTCGTGGACAACATCACAACCAACTCTTACGACCTTTCAAAGTGCGAATCGGGATATTATTGTGTACGTGCAGCCAATATGCGCGGCGGCTTAGGTGCTGCCACAAAGAGCGTATGGTATGAGAAACTCGAACCCTACGTACTCACCATTCATCAGACCGGCGACGAGACAGTGGACGGCAAGCCGTACGGATGGAGCACCATCTGTCTGCCTTTCAATGCCCGTGTGCCTGAGGAAGTGAAGGTTTATGCTGCCACAGCACATAACAGCCAGAGCGCAGACGACAAGGTTAACGACTACATCATGACACTCACTCAGGTCATGGTGACTGACAGTCTGAAGGGTTACGTGGTGTACGGTCCTGCCGGCGACCACAGTTTCTCCCCCACCTCGCAGACTTCCGGCAAGCCGACCATCCTCGAAGGCAACGCCACGGACTCTCCCCTGTCTGCCCTGAACATCCCCTGCTACGTTCTCTCCAACAAGACATGGGGACTGGGCTTCTATAAGTTCACCGGTTCTTACCTCGCCGCCCACCGAGCATGGCTCCCCCAAAGCGTAGTGACAGACCAGGTGAACAGCGGACTGGCTGCAAGCTCGCGAGCCATCCGCTTCGAGATAGACAACGCCACAGCCATCTCGCCCATCCGCTATGACAAACCGGACAACACCGTCTACAACTTGTCAGGACAGCGTGTCAACGGAAACACACCAAGAGGAGTATATATTATAGGGAAAAGAAAAGTGGTAATGAACAGATAGACGGATCAGCTGAAATCCTCTGAAATTGGGTCTACATAACAGACCTGATTTCAGGGGATACGCTTTTATGTCACATTATTTATTTGTAAATATTTGATTATTCTAATTTATTGCCGTAAAAATGTGTTACACAATATCTACAGCCCGTGCCTGTAAGCCACTGGCGACACCCCCACTTGCTTCTTGAAGAACGTGCCGAAAGCAGAGGCATTGGGGAAGTGGAGGATGTCGGCTATCTCCTTTATGCTCTTGTCCGTCGTGGATATGAGCGAGATGGCACGCTTCGTTATCGCCTTAAACACCAACTGCTGCACTGTGCTGCCCGACACCGACTTAACCAACGTCGTGAGGTATTTCGGCGACAGACACAGACGGTCGGCATAGAAGCGGACGCCTCGCTCACGGTCGTAATAACGGTCGACGAGTTGCATGAACTGCATGTAGGTATCGAGCTTGCGCGTCGGAGCATTGTCGTCATGCTTCGAGAGTTCGTGGAAGATGCTGCACAGGCGGTATGTCAGCGAGAGAAGCAGCAGACGGCGCTCATTGGCGGCGAAGACATTGGCATCACTGTTGCCGACAGCCAGGAGTTCGGAATACTTGGTCAGCTCGTCCTCATGCCCCGTGTGCATTACGCGGCAAGCACAAGGATTGAGCAGTTCGACGAACTTCATCCCCACCACCGTACTTCCAAGAATGTCGCGAATGGAGTCCACACGATACAATATTATCACCACCGCACAGTCGTCGCTGTGACTGCGGACAGAGAAGTAAGCATCGCGCGAGAGAAACGCTGTCTCGCCCTTACGCACATCATACTCCACATCCTCACAACAGAACGAGAAGCGTCCTGACGTACACACGATGATGCCTACGTCAGCCACGTGGAAGCTTTGGAAGAAGGCTTCCGGAAAAGATGTTATATTGCCGCACGAACAGCAGATGTCCTCATTATTGGCCATCTGCTCTTCCAGCGTATTTATGCCGTTAATGTTGTCTTTCATTACCTATATAGTTTGTCCAAGGCGAAGTTACTAACTTTTTATCAGAAGCGGAAAGCCATAAAGAGAAAATATGAACAACTTGTGATATTTTATGAATATGCCTACGCCATGATTAATACGTAACTTTGCAGTCGAAATATTAATAAAGGTATGAAAAGATTATTGTTCACATTTTCCCTGACTCTTCTTGCCCACTATTCTATGGCGCAGGAAACATTGTCATTGGGTCAGTGCCTACAGATGGGCATTGAACGAAACCTCAACTTGAAGACTTACGAGGGCAACGTGCTTAAAGGCAAGCACAACATCAGCGAGAACCGTGCCCGACTGCTGCCGCAGATAAACATCGGCGCCGTGCTTAACGACAACTTCACGCCTCCCGTATCGGTTACGGACGGATCGGCTTACGGCAAGCCGTACAACGTGACGAAGACGCTGCAGTATAACTCGTCGGCGAGCATCCAGCTACAGATGCCGCTCTACAGTCAGACTGCGCTGACGGCTCTCGACATCTCGAAGACACTCGACCAGCTCAACTCGCTCTCTTACGCCAAGGCGAAGGAGGACCTTATCATGCAGATAAGCAAGATGTATTATCTGGCGCAGAACACGGAGGAGCAGATTGGCATCATCAAGGACAACATCAAGCGCTTGCAGGAACTGCGCGACATCACGCAGGCTTTCCATGACAACGACATGGCGCTGGGCGTGGACGTGAAGCGCGTGAACGTCAACCTTGAGAATCTCAGCGTGCAGTATGACAATGCCAAGGCTATGCTTACCCAGCAGTATAACATGCTGAAGTACGTGATTGACTATCCCGCTGACCAAGACATCGTCGTGGAGAAGGCTAACGTGGAGACCATCGACTTGGCTGCGCTTACCGGACTGAACGTAAATCAGTACGAGCTGCAACTCCTCCAGACGCAGAAGACATTGGCTGAACAGCAGAAAAAATTAGTGAAGGACGGATATCTCCCGACGCTTGCCCTTACCGGCAACTTCACATACTCTGCCTTCACGGACAAATTCAAGAACTGGTTTCAGTCTGGCGAGTCAAATCATTGGTATAACTCAAACGGCATCGGCATCTCGCTGCGCATCCCCGTGTTTGACGGCTTTGAGAAGCGATCGAAGATGAGAAAGGCACAGATTGACATCGACAATGCCAAGCTCTCTTACGAGAATGCGCTAAAAGGTATGCAGACACAATATGCCAACGCCGTGAACGACCTCGCCAACAACCAGCGTAACTTCAGCAAGCAGCGCGACAACTACCTGCTCGCGGAGGATATATATAATGTGACAAGCGACCGTTATCGTGAGGGCATCGCCTCGATGACGGAGGTGCTGCAGGACGAGATGAGCATGAGCGACGCACAGAACAATTACCTCACCGCCCACTTCAACTATCAGGTGTCGAACCTGACACTGCTGAAACTCACGGGACAGTTGGAAAAACTCATGAAGTGAGTTTTTCAAATTAGGAGTTTTGAGTTTTTATCGAAAACAATATAATCAGACAAGACAATGGAAACAAATAACAATACAAATACAACCCCCGCAAACGACAACAACCAGTCGTCACACGAAGTAACCGCCAAGCAGCTCAAGCGCCAGCGCATCCGTCAGATAATCGTAAGCCTCATCGGTGTGGCAATCCTCGTATGGGGAATCGTAAAGATTGGCTGTATGTTTATGGACTATAAGAGCAACGAGAAGAGCGACGACGCTCAGGTGGAGCAATACATTTCGCCCGTAAATATGCGCGCATCGGGATATATAAAGAAAATATACTTCAAGGAGCATCAGGACATCAAGAAGGGTGACACACTCCTCGTGCTCGACGACCGCGAATATCGCATCCGTGTTATGGAGGCAGAGGCAGCGCTGAAGGACGCTATGGCTGGTGCCAACGTCATTGACGCCTCGGTGCAGACCACACAGACCTCAGCCACAGTGTATGAGGCATCCATCGCTGAGATTGAGATTCGCCTCGCCAAGCTGGAGAAAGACCGTCAGCGCTACAAGAATCTGGTGGCTCGCAACGCTGCCACTCCCATACAGCTGGAGCAGATTGAGACCGAATATAACGCAACGAAGAAGAAGCTCGACGCTGTTCGCCGTCAGCAGAAGGCTGCTTACTCAGGCGTGAACGAAGTGCAGACACGCAAGAAGAACACAGCAGCTGCCATCGAACGCGCTCAGGCTGCCCTTGAGATGGCCAAGCTCAACCTCTCTTACTGCGTCGTTACGGCTCCGTGCGACGGCAAGCTCGGCAGACGCGCCCTTGAGGAAGGTCAGCTGGTTAACGCCGGACAGACCATTACGTACATCATGCCCGACACGCAGAAATGGGTGATAGCCAACTATAAGGAGACTCAGGTGGAGAAGCTCTACGTGGGTCAGAAGGTCATTATGACCGTGGACGCCTTCGAGGGCAAGGAGTTCGAGGGCAAGATAACAGCCATCTCCGGTGCAACAGGTTCAAAATACTCTCTCGTGCCCACGGACAACTCAGCCGGCAACTTCGTGAAGATTCAGCAGCGCGTGCCGGTACGCATTGAGTTTGAGGGAATTTCGAAGGAAGACAACGACAAGTTGGCTGCCGGAATGATGGTAGTAGTAAAGGCTCAACTTAAGAAATGACACAAGCAGAGATATATACGGCGGTGCCCGAACACCTGCCAAAGAATTTTCCGTTCTATAACTGGGTGCCAAAGCCCCTTGGCATCGCCTTCCTCGTCATCCTTTTCATACCTATCATGACGGTTAGCGGTGCCTACACCGTGAACAGTAGCGAGATGGTGGGCGGGCTTGGCATCCAGTCGGAACACATCGCCTTCATAAGCTTCGTCACGTCCATAGGCATGGCGGCGTTCTCGCCGTTCTTCTATGCCTTGGTGAGCGTGCGACGCCAGAAGATGATGAGCCTCGTGGGATTCTCCCTCTTGGCTGTGCAGAGCTATATCTGTGCCAACACGGACAGCCTCTTCATACTGGCTCTCAACAGCCTTGTGATGGGATTCGTGAGGCAGACGCTGCTGATGTGTAATCTTTTTACGCTCATCAAGTATGGCTTCGGCATCGAGGCTACGCGAAACGTCACGCCGGGCAACGAGCCGATGGACGAGAAGGGATGGGACGCTCTCGACACTGAGAAGAAGGCGAGCCAGCCCATCATCTATTTCTTCTTTATGCTTCTCGGACAGATAGGCACGTGGATAACGGCATGGTTCGCCTACAACTATCATTGGCAGATGGTGTATTACGCCATGCTCGGCGCCATCCTCGTGGCATTGCTCATCACCTTGGTTTGCATGCCTTACAATCCCTACCCCACTAAGCATAGCCCGCTGTCGTTCTCGAAGTTCGGCAATGTGGTGGTGTTCTGCCTGATGTGCTGCTCATTTGTCTACGTGACGGTTTACGGCAAGGTGTACGACTGGTATGACAGTCCGAACATCCGTTGGGCTACGGTGATATGCGTGGTGTCGTCCCTACTGTTCTTCTATCTGGAGAAGACGCGCCGATCGCCTTACTTCATGCTCAAGGCTTTCAAGTCGCGCAGCATCCAGGGCGGCATCCTGCTCTTCATCGGACTGATGATATGCAACTCCAGCTCCATGCTTGTCAACATCTTCGTGGGCGTGGGTATGAAGACGGACCAGATGCAGGTGGCAGTACTCGGCAACTGGGTTTTGCTCGGCTACTTCATAGGACTGGTTACCATCCTGATTCTCAACAGCAAGGGCGTACACTTCAAGTGGTTCTTCGCCCTCGGATTCCTGCTCATCGGTGCCGCCTCGCTGTTTATGTATTTCGAGGTGCAGACGGACGGAATGCTGGAGCGCATGAAGTGGCCCGTCGTAATCCGCGCCACGGGAATGATGCTCCTCTATTCGCTCATCGCCGTATACGCCAACCAGCGTATGCCGTACAAGTTGCTCTCCACGTGGGTGTGCATCATGCTCACCGTGCGTATGGTGATAGCACCGGGCATCGGATCGGCTCTCTATCAGGTGGTATTCCAGCACCGCCAGCAATACTACATCACCCGCTACGCCCATGACTATGACCGCACCAATACGGAGACTGCCATGACCTACGACATGACTGCCCGCGGTATGCAGTATCAAGGCAAGAGCGAGACGGAAGCGCAGAACATGGCAGCCATGTCAACGAAGGGCAAGGTGCAGATACAGGCCACTCTCTCCGCCATAAAGGAAATGTCAGGATGGACCATCTACGCCTGCATCATCCTCGCCGGACTGATGCTCGTAGTGCCATGGCCCAAGCGCGACATATCGAAGGACACAAAAGAAGGGTTTGTTAATTATTAATTATTATTTTTTAATTATTAATTGGGCTGCGCCCTTACAAATATATAAAGAGGCTAAAGTCAAAACTAAGGAATTGAGAGGAATATACATATATTTCAATTCTTTAGATTTGACTCAGCCTCTCATCATATTAACTTTCCTTCAAATAATAATTAAAAATTAATAACTACTAATTGAATCATTATTTCTTGCTCTTTACGTCATCATTCTCAATGCTGCGCTCCGCTTTCTTCACGCCCGACGACAATTCGCCTATGCGCCAGCTTACACTCAGTCCGAAGCGGCAAGGATTGTATGACGAGTCGGTGCGGTTGAGGAAGTTCTCGCCCGTTACGGTACGCTTGCTGTGTTTCTCCGTTTGGAAGAAACTGTTGGCATACATGTAGAAGTTGAGGCGGTTATTTAGGAACGACTTCTGTGCTGTCATGCTGTAATAGTAGTTGCCGTCGCTCTTCGACTGCAATCCTGTGCTTCTTGTCCAGCCACCGAAGTTAAGGCTCAGCTTCCAGTTCTTCGGCAGAGTCTGCTGCACGCCACCGTTCATAGATCCCGACCAACCATAGTTATGCAGCGACTGGCGGTCATCATAGTCAGAATAGTCGCCCCAAAGGTTAAGGTTAAAACGGGTGTTGCGAAAGACCGTCCAACTCAGATATCCCGACAATGATGCCATCTGCGTGCGTCCGATATTACGGTATGTGGTGTAGTTGACAAGGTTGCCCGTAGGATTCTTTACGCTCTCAATCGTACGGTCGTCCACAAGCGTCGTCACGCTCGTTATGTTATTGTTAGTGAGGCTGTAACGCAGCGTCCAACTCGTGGAGAAGCGAGAAGCGAAGAGATTATACGTGAACTGCACGTTATGGTTCTTCTCGCTCACAAGGTTAGGGTTGCCCTGCGACAAACTCTCGGGATTGGTCTGGTCCAGATAAGGATTGAGCGACCAAATACCGGGTCTGTAGATGCGCATATTATAGCCAAGGCGCAGACTCTGAGCATCGTTAAGCCTATAGCCAAGACTTACTGACGGCACAACATCGTCGAAGTCGGTGGAGAAGTTCTCCCCCACTCCAAGCGCATACTTTATTTTCTGGAACGTATGCTCATAGCGCACACCGAGTCTGCCGGACAATTTGCCGAGCTTTAGTCCGTAGCCAAGATAAGCGGCAAGGATGTCGTTCTCGTGACGGTAGTGCGTGGAATATTCATCGTCAAACACGTATTCATCAGCCGTACCATTGGGACGAATATATCGGTCGTCGTTCGATCGGTTGTCGCGGAAGATATACTTCACGCCCATCTCCATCGTGTGTGCCTTGGCTATTGGCGTGGTATAGTCCACCTGCAAGGTATGCTCCATGCTTCGTCCGTCATCATCGCGGCGCTCATCACGCAGTCGGTTCATAAACGCCCGCCAGTCATCGGTCACCTCCATTACGTCGTAAGCCGAATTATAGTCGCCTTTGTCCGTTCCACCGTTCAGCTTATACGATAATGTCAGCATGCGCCCCGGAAGCTTGAAGAGTCGCTGATAGTCAATGCTTCCGTCCATATACATATAGTCGCTGACCGAACGTCCGCTGTTGGTGTAGGAGTAAAGCGGAGCGGCAGTCAGTGGCGACGTGGCATTGGTGGTGTATGTATTGTGCGAACGCGAACGATTCGACCATATTCCCAACGAAGCCGTTACCAGTCGGAGAGTGTCGATGTCGTAGCTCGCCTCGAATCCTCCCGAATGCGTATGGTTGTACGAACGGCTCTTGCCTGTCTGCGTACGGTTATAGGCAGACGGCGTATGCGGATCGCCGGTAAACTCATACAGATTGCTGCTCTTGCGGTTGCGCGAGTCATAGTAGTCGTATGAATAATTGGCGCTCACGGTCAGCTTGCCCTGCTTCACCGTGGCATACATGCCTGCATCGGCAGCCGTGTTGCCGCCGCCCGCATTCATCGTAACAGAATAGCCCTCAATGCCTTTGCCCACAGTTACGATGTTGAGGATGCCACCCACACCCTCCGCATCATACTTCGGTCCGGGGTTTGTGATCACCTCTATCTTCTTTATGGACGAAGCCGGCATGCTCTTCAGCACATCCTTCGGATTCTTCGACATCATATTGTTAGGTCGTCCGTTTACGTATACCTTGAAGCCGGCGCTACCGTTCACCTTTATGTTCTCGTCGCCGTCGACGGTCACCATCGGCACCTTGCGCAACATCTCCAGCACGTTATTGGTCTTCGAGTCAGGGTCTTCCTCGATGTCGTACGTAATCTTGTCTATGTCAGCCTTGACAAGCGGTTTCTGCGCCACTATCTCCACACCACCAAGCACATTCGTAGCCTCCTTTATATATAAGGTATCGAGCAAGGCTTGGGGATGACCGACAGAGACAGCAAACTCACGCACAACGGGCTGCTTGCCCATCGCATTCACCATAATACGATATCTGCCCGCCGCCTTCAACGTCATGCAGAATCCTCCGTCGCGCTCCGTAACGGCAAGCGCTGCCGTAGCGGTAGAGTCTGCCACGGGAGTGATCTTCATAGTGGCATACTGCTCACCCTCCTTCGTAGCCTCATCAGCCACCACGCCCTTAACCACAAACTGGCCTACCGACTGTGCCACAGAATCCGTAACGGAGAGAAACAACGAACAGAATATAGTGAAGGAAAACAATAATCTTAAGATCTTTTTCATACTAACAATGCAGATTAAATTTCTATATAGCGGACAAAGGTATATATAAAAAACGTAACAAACTAATAAAATGAAAGCAAAGCACTTTCTTAACCTTACTTTATATTAACCTTTTTGACGCTTCATCCTCAGCAGTCCCACTATTATTTACAAATTCTTTTACACAAGGGACTGAGTGTGAAGCTTTTTTTTATTAATTTAACCCAAATCATTAGGACTTGGAGTTAAACATGTTTTCGCACTCTTCAGTAGTTCTGCCGAATACAATATTTGCATTTCTGATGCTCAATACTCCTCGTTCAGCGCACAACAAAATCTTTGGTGCGAAATTCTTGAGTTTTGAGCATTTGGAGACAATACGCTCATACACAGTGCGTTATGCGGTTTTCGGGAAGCTTGTGGTTCTTGTGGTAAAGGAAGTTGATAAGGCGTACGATAACCTTGGCATCGAAATCGTCCCCACATGGTATATCTTCTTGATGAAGCGCATGGGGATGAGTTCGTAGCGTGATACAATGTGAAACCATCCGTATCCCAACGCAGGAGCTTTACCTGCTGCCGGTTCTTTCTGAAAAAGATGAACACAGCCCCGCTTAGTGGCGGCAGATCCATCTCATGCGACACTAACTTATAGAGGCCGTTTATCCCCAGGTTCATTCATTCCTTTGCGGTTAGTATGCCATTTATTTTGAACAGAGGATAAAGTGACAGTTGGATTACGTGGCAACTCTTTCAAAAAGCATTCCATTCGCTTTCATATCGTTTTGCTGCTATCATATTAGATTTTTTATTCACGCAGCAAAGGTAAAGAGATAAAAAAATATGGACAAGGCTGCATCGCGGATACGCTTACGAAATAACTGTAGCAAAACAAGAAATCCACTAAAATCTGTCCCTTATGGCAATTTTCTTGCCGATTCTTTCTTTATTTTGGATTTTTTTTATATTTGTGGCCGGATTATAAGCACTCTGACTGTCGTTATAGGAGACGTGCTCTTCTAAGACCACAAGAGAAACGCCTACGCCGAGCTGAATGTAAGTAACATGCAGCGGGCTATGGGTTGGAAAATAGTCCAATACATAATCAACTCGGATAAAAAAATTATGAAAAAGGTTCTAACAATAATTAGTCTCTTGTTTCTTGTTTTGAATGGTAATGCTCAAGAATCATTAGATACTATCAAATCTTTTAGACTAAGTGAAGTTGTGGTTAAAGCAGAAAGGATTATTCATAAGGGTGATCACGATGTACTATATTTATCAAACGACAATAAAAAGTTTGGTACAAATGCTTTAGATGCAGTTTCTTCCTTAGAATTGTTCCAAACAGCAATAAATGAAACAAAATTGGTTTCTTGGGACAGACAAAATGTATTTATCCTTATAAATGGCGTTCCATCAACGGCATATGACTTACGTGGATATAAGGGTGAGGACATAAAGAACGTAGAGTTTTATTCTATTGCTCCTCCTCAATACATGAGTCTGACTGCAGGGCCTGTAGTCAACATTGTTGTGAAGAAGAGGCACGATAGATCTTATACCGGTTATTTCAACACTTCTAATGCTGTAAACACAGGATTTGGAACAAACCAGATTGACTTGACATATGCGGATTCTCTGAACCAAGTAAAACTGGGTTATCTAGTTGATTACAGAAACATAGGCAATATTGATAATCTTGCTGAATACACTTATAGTCCGCAACTACATTCTCAATATAGGGGTACAAGTCGCTATAAAGGTCAATATCATAACATCAGTGCATCGTACCAAAGATATCAGGGTAATCATCTGTTTAATGCTAAGGTATATACTATCATTGAACCCTTACAAGATGAAGAAAAAAGGGCGGGCCTTATTTCGACAGATGACACCAAATATAATGGTGAAGGTACAAGCCTTTTGAAGAGTCGTTCCAATACGGTGGCTGTAGATTTATACTATCGCTATTTATTAAAGAAAGGCCGTCTGTTTGCCATAAATGTGGTCAATACATTTGGAAATAGTTATTCGGATTCGAAGCAATCTATGCTCTCGGAGAATACAGGAAACAATGACTATGACTACAATTTACACTCAAGAGTGGATAATGATTCGTATTCATTTATTACAAACGCTGTCTATGCCTCTCCGCTTTGGGGTGGCTCATTGAGTGTTGGTTCAAGATATGAATATAAGCAACTTAATCAGACTTCATTCAATAACAAATACAAACCATATTCTCACTATGAGTTCCTTAATACGGGTGGTTCCTGGACATGGAATACAATATCGTTTGTTCCGGCTGTTGGATTGAATATATTTAAGCAGACATCCTCGGGTATATCGCAAACCTCTGTTCTTCCTTACATAAGACTTTATTCAGATTGGTGGGGAAAGGGTAAAATGAAAGGAACAACTGTGCAGTTGACGTTGACAATGCGTAATATATCTCCTTCGTTAAATGAAATCACTGAGAGTGAGACCTATTTAGACCCCTGGCTGATATCTGCCGGCAATCCAAAATTGAAAGATTATTGGATTACATCGGGGAAACTGTCGTTTGCATATTTCTCACCAAATAATAAAAATCAGATAGTCTTCATGGTACAGCCATCATATGCTAACAATAAGATAGCTACCACAATACTAAAAGAAGGCGATAATGTTTATTTCAGACCTCAAAATATAGGAGGTGATTTCGAATGGAGATTTGACCTTTATGGGAGTTGGTATCCATTTAAATGGTTAGAATTATCACCCTATGTTGAATACTATATCTCACGACTTGAAACTCCATCGCAAAATATCAACTTTGATTATTGGCGTATAGGTGGCAATATTACAGCATCATTTGAAAACTTGTCTTTGATCTTCAGTGTTAATTCACCAACAAAGGTATACGACGGCGACCTTTTGTCACGTGGCAGCCTTCAATATGCTGGAACGATACAATATAAAATAGGTAATTGGTCAGTAGGTGCAAAATACAATTATTCAGGACACAACAACTATACTGTTTCGAATTTACCTATTCTTAGGTATAATGAGAACAAGGATTGGAAACCACTTCAGCATATGGCACGCTTGACTGCCACATATACATTCTCCGTAGGAAAATCAAGAAGGCACGACGGCAAGATACTTATAGAATCAAGTAAAGACAATACCGGTTTAGGTAAGTTTAATACACCACAGATAAGCAAATAAAATGAAACGCTTCCCCTTTATAAAGCAAAAAGATTCAATGCAATGTGGGGTGGCTTGCCTTGCATCTATATGCGAATATTATGGAAAGGAGTATTCAACCCAATTCATTTAAAACTTTGTTCGTGTACCCCTACCTTTTGGGATACTGAGGAAGATACTTTGGTTATTGCCACACATGGCATAGTCAAGAAAACTCAGAAGACACCACTAAAGGAAATTACCAAAGCAGAAGAAATAAGAAAAGAGTACTTTAATAATAAAAATAAATAGCATTATGGCACAGATGAAATTGATACCAGCAGACAATATGAAAGATAAACTTTGGGGTAAAAGAGGTACACCAGAGCGCGAAGCCATGGAAGCCAAGCTCAAAGAAGATGTGAACGCCTATATTGTAGGCGAAGCCATACGCAAGGCTCGATTGGCACAAAACCTCACGCAAGAACAACTTGGTGAACGTATCGGTGTGCAGCGTGCTCAAATTTCAAAGTTGGAGAAAGGTACAAGTGTTATCACATTGCCAACAATGAGTCGTGTATTCCAAGCTTTAGGTATCGCAACAGCCACTCTTGATTTGGGTATTGCAGGCAAGATTGCGTTGTGGTAAGATAATTAATAAATAAAACCTGAAATATATATCATCATACCCTTTAAGAAAGATGAAATACAACAATATAGATTATCAAAGATGTGTACTTATATGCATGGTCGTGATGATACACATCGTGAATTTCAGTACACTATACCCTGACGTAAAAAACTTTATAAACTTCTTTTTCATGCAAGCGTTTTTGTTGATTACAGGCTATTTGGTAAACATCAGAAAAACGTATAAGGAATTTGCGTCTTACATCATGAAGATTCTCATTCCTTATATAATAATGGTTACCGGTTATGCTTTTGTATCAACATTACTACCAGTAAGAGATGGGGTAAACGAATTTACAATACCTATAATTCTTAATACTATATTTGTCACCTCTATTGGTCCATATTGGTTCTTGTACACAATGGCTATATGCGGGGTAATATATTATTTGACATTCAATTTGGTTGGCAAATGGAGCATAATGGGCAAATTGTGCTTATTTGCCACATTTCTTATGTTAGTCTCACAATACACACCAGTTCTTAATTCTACGAATGCAGCTTTTTATTTCACTGGTGTCTGTTTGCGTCTGTCTGAAAAACGTCTTGATGAAATTATAAAACCATCGTTGTGGAGTATTCTGCCTTTCATAGCAATAGCAAGTTTCCCAAACTATAAAAATTGGAACTTTTTAGCGGTTACAATATTAGCATTGTCATTCCTTTCTTTCGTTCCGAAACTCATACAGAGTATCAAAAACAAGAAGGTCTTGGGAATTATAGGATATATCGGAAGAAACACACTTCCTATATACCTTTTTCATCCAATATTCACAATGGGAGGCAAGTTAGCATTGCCACTATTCCATTTTGATAATTCTGGGGGGTACATACGGTCTTCACTATTGCCGTTAGCATAATCGGAAGTATTGCTATTGCTGCAATCCTTGACAGATGTCACCTGTCTTATATTTTTGCGAGAAAAAGGTTCTTACGCTAATGTCCAAAAATGAGAATACAATGTGATCGAAAGTTAAATACGTTAAATTTTAGCCATTTCGTATCTATATAGAATCCACACAGTCACTTTTCTACCGTTTAGAACGTATAATACTGATAATCAACTAATAATAGATACTATAGTTGTTTTTACTCTTTGTACGATATTTGCAATCGCAAAAATGCCAACTACAAGACCAATCCTCAGGCTTATGTCATCACCAAGAAGACTGTGATCAGCAAGTCTGTCTTGAAGTTGAACTCTGTAGCAGGTGGCGGATTTGCAATTAGCATTCTTGCACAATAAAATGCAGAATTTTGAG
>ERZ1026890.80-NODE-80-length-77218-cov-40.777484_pt1 | contig 77218 bp, 66 predicted proteins | sample MGYA00380175_ERZ1026890 | MGnify/ENA primary metagenome ERZ1026890 (study PRJEB33269, sample SAMEA4719811) | human gut metagenome | biome: human-associated habitat; feature: organic feature; material: feces | place: Cameroon | collected 2013-10 ...
TGACCGTTATATACGGAGCCTTGTGCATTACTTCCAAAGCCCACTCACTATCCATAGCTCTTGATTTCTTTCTCATTTTTATCCTAATTAATTTGATTTTTTATCCAATTAATTTAATAATCTGTTTATCCGAAGCATCAGGCAGAATCTCTTTCAGATGCTCGAAAATTCTCTTATAAGACTCTTGGGGAGTGCGATTGCATTGGAAAGCCTCCCTGCCATAGAGGTCTTCGGGAGTATTGAGCAGCGACCACCCCCAGCCATATTCATGATTGTGCTTGTCGCGAGGATAAATGAAATCCTCGGTCACGATGTAAGTCGCCATTTCCAATCGGGTGAGATAACCGTCAAATTTGCTTCTCATTCCCTTACCCGTGAAACCGCAGGCTGCCCGAAGTTCTCTTGTGATGAGACTGCCAGTAGATTGAAGCGTGCTGAGAATGGTTCCTTCTATTGAATCTTCATCTGGACGAGGAAATTTGCTTCTTCTGTAGTTGCAGAAGTCGGGCCACCATTCCTGGCTGATGAATCCTGCTTTCTTGTTAAAGAACTTTCCATACATACACGGCATTTCTTGCACAATTTCGCCCTTCCATTTCCATAGCGGCCAATCCCAACCGCCTTCAGGAAATGTCACATATCGACAGTCTTCATCTACGATGTCCTCGGCAGAGAAACCATCAATGCCACTATCAAGGAGAGGGAGGAAACCGATCTTCTGAATCAGCTCCATCATGCCTGTGGCCGAATATATTTTCGGGAAATCCGTATTCATTTATTTTTACCCTTTGTACTTAAACACTTTCACCATATCCTTGTCGCCACCCACGAGCTGGCTGCATCGGTTCAGCATTCCGGTGTCTGCGAAACCGCATTTCTCCATGACTTTTCCCGATGCAGGATTGCCGGTGAAATGGTCTGCCCAGATGTTTTCGAAATGCTTCACTTGTATGCAGTAGTCAATCATCAATTTCAAGGCTTCGGTGCAGATTCCTTTGTTCCAATAAGGCTTTCCTACCCAATAGCCCACCTCACAGTCATTTTCTCCGATAGGGATGTTGCTGGTTTCATGGGGGTAGTAGCCGATGCAGCCGATAGCCTCGCCAGTCTCTTTCAACACAATCGCCCATGTCGTTTCATTATGGAAGAATGTCTGGATTATCTCCCGACTTTCTTCTACAGACTTATGTGCTGGCCAACCTGCACGAGGTCCTACATCAAGGTCTGAGGCGTACTTGAAGAGCGCCTCTGCATCCGATTCCTGCCAATGGCGAAGTAAAATTCTTTCTGTTACCATCAATTATTTCAATGTTTTGCTGTCTATTTACGCAGTCTATCTACGCAGTCTATCTACTATGTGCGCTTACCCCAGCCAGTCGGTAAAGATAAGAATACATTCGTGCACCTTCTCAAAGAATCTGCCTATCCGTTGCTTAATGCCTTTCCAATAAATCCCATTCATCATAGTAATCATATATGTTTTTTCTTTATATTTTTAACGGTGGATTTCAAACCCGGCGTAAAAAAGTCTAACTTTATCCGTTGAACTTAAATAATCTTGACGTTATATCTGTCTTCTTATGTATCGAGCCAGTCCGTAAACATATCTGCGACAGCCTGGGCGATAGTGGAGCAGGCGGTCGAACCACGCAAGATGTTTATTGAATAGGCGAACCGTAACTCCTACATAGACCATGGCGAAGAGCGTTCCGATGCCCACAATCTCCCATTTCCATGAACCGAGAAGTAGGAAACAGAACAAGACGGCCAAGACCACGAGCGTGATGTCCACCCGAATCTTGGCTTTAGGGAAAGGCCAGCCGGTAACCTTGTGAATGGCGATGGAAATGCCCTCGCCAGGCATGGTTACTGAGCCGCACTTCACCTCCATGGCAATTCCGAAACCGAGGATGGTGCAACCGGCAATCTGCACAAGGGCATTGACCAGGATATTTTCTGAAACCATCCACTGTGTAAGCACCATATTGAGGTCTATGAACATTCCGAAGATAAAGCCGATAGCGAGCTGGAAGAGTTGCACCCACTCGAAGTTTCTTCTCAGAATCAGAATCTGCAGCACCACGAAGATCGCATTCATCATGATGGTGTAGCCGCCGATAGTCCATCCTGGGATGTAATCAAGCATCTTTCCTGCCGAAGCCATCACGTAAGGGATGGTGGAAATAACGCTTGAACCTAACTGACTTCGCACACATGCTGCGACTCCGAAAGTCATTACATAGAGCGAAACGAGCAGCAGAATATGCTGCCATACAAAAGATATAACTTCTTCTTTCTTAATCATTTATATTGTTTTGTTAATCAATTCATTCAGTTTATCCTCTCTGATAATCTTTGGCTGAGCCTTGCCAGCGAGAATGAGAATTTTCTTGCCGTCGCGATAGATATGAAGTTGTCGTGAGCGAACCACGGCTGTCAACTTCTCATCATTCTGCATGGTTTGCCAGATAGGGTAATATACTCCCTCTGGTTCAAACAACTTCTTTTGAAGATGAGAACAGAGAATCGTTGTATCAATAGTCATTGTCATATTTCTTTCAAACTATTTGTTTTCAAAGATTCATGTGCAAATACGCCATTAGCGCAATCTGTATAAGCAGAATGGCAGGAATGCCATATTTGAATTTCTTGTGCATCGTCTTGTGGTGCCAGACTTTCATTCCCACCCATGCTCCAACGCTTCCTCCAAGTACAGCCAACAACAAAAGTGTGGCTTCCGAAATGCGCCACTTGGCTTTCTTAGCTTTGTATTTGTCAATGCCGTACACGATGAATGTTACTGCATTGATGGCAAGAAGATAACAGACGAGGCAACTGTGTAATGTCATACTCTTCAATCGTTTTTTCTTATTTCTTTAAGATCTCAATTCCACTACTTTGCCGAATGGTGCGAGCGAAAGTCCAGCCATCTTGAAATGTTGTTTTCTCCAGGGATTTCCGATGATCGTGATATATAAAAGAAAGCCGAAAAACAGATGTGTGAGGCAAGCTCACAGGCCTCCGAATATCAGCCAGAGTAAAATCAACGGAATACGAATGCGACCTGTTGGACTATTCGCTTCACTTATCGTAGAACCCAAAGGCCATAGGCGGATCAGACCAATCTTGAATGCCTATATCGCAAAGGGAATGCCGATGATGGTACATGCAAGAGCAAGACTGCCAGTAAAATAACCGATGGCAACCTCGAAACCTCCAAAGAACCACCAAAGTTATGCGCAAAGATTATTCTTTTATATTCTTGTTAATATCTTGCCATTCTTGATGTTCTTCCAAATGATTGGTCTTTACCAGTACGCTTTGGAAACCGAAGTTCCTACCAGCTTGGGCATTCTCTGCACGGTCGTCGAAATAGAGGGTAGTGGCAGGATTCAATCCTGTCAGCTGCGTCATCTCTTCATAGATTTTGACGGAGGGCTTCTCTTTCCGCATGGCGTATGAGAGGAAAACATCATCAAACAACTCGTCTGTGGAATATCCCAACTGCTTCATCAGGCTGACTGATTTCTGCCAAAGCGTGTTGTTGATGTTGCTGAGCAGATAAACCTTGTATCGCTTCCGAAGTTTGACCAATGCTTCCAGTCTTTCCACAGGCAGATTGCCACACAATTCTTCGAGGATTTCCTCTATATCCTCGGTTGAGGTTCCTTTGCGGCAAAGACTCAGCATCTCTTTCAAAGTTACGGCTTCCGCCACCAGACCATTGATATATTGGTATATCAGTCGCTTGATCTTACGGTAATGGATTAGTCGCTTGAACATCGTAACGCCCAGGCTCTCCATGGCTTTCACAACAGAAGCATCATCAATATTCACGATGACACCACCATAATCAAAAACGAGTGTTTCTATCTGTTTCATACTCATCCTTTGTTGTTACTCCTTTATTGTAATAGCATTTTATGTCAAGAATGGATCAAGCGTTGCCAGCAGTTCGGCTTTATCAACCACACCGCTTGTGCGCCACAAGACCTCTCCGTTGCGGAAGAGTATCAGCGTGGGCACCGATTGAATGCGGTATTGACCTGCAGTTGCGCCATGTTTATCTACATCCACCTTGATAATTCGGATACGACTTTCCAATACACTCTTCACCTGTTCCAAAATGGGGTGCATCGTCTTACAGGGTTGGCACCATGTGGCAAAGAAATCAACCAAAACGAGTTGACCGCTATTTATTACGTCATTGAATGTTTCCATAATTATTATTGTCTGTTTTTGTGAAGCAATTGAAAGTTTTGCCGTCCGTTGCAACCTTCCCAGAGAAGAACTTATAAAGTCTTAGCCAGTAAGCCATTTCTCCATAGAGAGCCTGATGGACCACCATTCTGAGTTTCGGAGTCCGTCTAACCATCTGCTCATAATACTCTTTCTTTTCGAAGCCAAAGCCACAATCCCCGGCAACAATTAGCAAAGAGTCCGTAAGCTGATATTGGATACAGAGCTTGAACACCAACTGATTAAAGTCTCCATGAATGTCACCGGAGACAATAATTGTCTTGGCTTTGGGAAAAGATAGTGAGAATATGCCGTTATGATTCATCTTTTTTATAGACTAATTGCATTGTTTTTTAACAATGCAATTCGATAGTTGATGTTACTTCTTTTTATAGTATTCATCGATTGAACGGCCTACTTCGTCCATTGAAATTTCTCCTTCGATATGCTTACGGGCAGTTTCGATAAGGAAGTTCGACACGCGCAGATTGTCAACGTCTTGTAATCCTATAGATGTTCTCCACAATTTGGCTCGTTCACGCTTTTCCAAATCTTCGCTATTTAGGTATTCTTCAAATACGTTCATATAATGTTTTGTTAGATGCTATTCGCATGAAATCACTCAAAATATTTCCTTAGATAATCTTCCTGATATTCATTAAGTTCTTTGAATTGTGAGTGACGATTGATACCTATTTCTTCAAGAGTGTCTAATGATCAAGCATCTCCCATATACATTGCTGCTGTTGGAATGAGTTTATAACAATCGTTATCTGCCTCAAATGGAGTAATCCAACAAGAACTGTCTTCACGAATACAACTAATGTCAACCACTTCAAGACGAAAGCGTATTTGATAATGACCTTTACCTATGAGGTAAAGATAACATATATCTCCAACTTGTAGATTTTTGTTACGAGCCTTTTTCCAGTAAGCACATCCCAGTGTCTGAATACTCTTTACATGGTCAATCTTGCTCTCTTTCCCTTTTAGTAAAAATATTCGTATCGATTTCATAACTGTTAATAATCTATTGTAGTTATACTATTGATGCAGAAAGGTTACTTGCCAACACAGAAATTTTTGAAAATATTGCCAAGTACCTCATCGGTGGTGACCTCGCCAGCAATATCGCTAAGGTGGAAAATACATTCACGTAAGTCCTGGCTGATAAAGTCGCCAGAAAGGCCGCTGTCAAGGCCATCAATGACGCGATCGATAGCTGTGAGAGCTGCACGTAATGCTTCGTAATGGCGTAAGTTGCTAACTATGGTGCCAGCTGATGTGGTAGCAGATTGTAGCTTGAGTAAGGTGGCTGTTAGTATTTGATGCAATTGGTCGATTCCTTCAGACTTTTGTGCGCTGAGTGAGAGCAGATTTACATCAAGGTCAGAGGTTGACAATTGTGATCTTAGATAGTTTCTGGCTTGTGTAAGGGTGGAGGGAGTAACTATGTCTTGTTTGTTGAGTATGATGATAAGTTGCTTTCCTTGAGTGGCTGGTAATATATTGGCAGAGAGCTCGGCGTACTGTGTTTGATATTGAGTAAGATCCACAAGCCATAGCACAATGTCTGCTTCGCTGATTTTTGCAAAGGTTCGGTCAATTCCCATGCGTTCTACTTTGTCGGTAGTGTGGCGAATGCCGGCAGTGTCAATAAAACGCACCAGGGTGCCGCTTACGTTGATAGTCTCTTCAATAGTATCGCGAGTGGTGCCGCGTACTTCGCTTACCAAGGCACGTTCTTCGCCCACTAAGGCGTTGAGCAGTGTTGATTTGCCTGCATTGGTCTCGCCGACGATGGCCACAGGAATACCACGTTTGAGTGCGTTTCCCAAACGGAATGACTGGCATAGGGCCGATATGTGGTCGTGAATTTCGTGAGCCAAGTCACGTAGTTCCGTACGCGAGGCGAATTCCAAATCTTCATGGTCTGAAAAATCGAGTTCTAACTCAAGCAACGATGTGATGTGTAGAAGTTGGTCGCGTAATTGGGCGAGTTCTTTACTGAATCCACCTCGCATCTGCTGCATGGCCATGCGGTGATTCGCTTCAGTGGTTGAGGCTATGAGGTCTGCCACCGCTTCGGCTTGACTAAGGTCCATTTTGCCATTCAAAAAGGCTCTTTCTGTATATTCACCAGGGCGTGCCATGCGACAGCCTTGTGCGAGCAACAGTCTAACAATTTGCGCAAGAATATATTCAGAACCATGGCATGATATTTCGCAGGAATCTTCGCCTGTATATGAATGTGGTGAGCGAAACAAACTGATGAGAACTTCGTCAATGAGTTCGTCTGTGTCGGGATTTATTATATTTCCAAACGTGATAGTGCCCCCGTGTCTTTGGTCAAGGGGCATGCTGCCCTTAGGCTTGAATATTTCTGAAGTTGCGGATATGGCTTGAGGCCCTGATACCCGTACAATGCCGAGTGCACCGCCAGACGGCGTTGCTATGGCGCAGATGGTGTCCATTTTGATAAATTTTAATTTCAGTGTAAGTATGGAGGGAGTTGCTTTTCATGAAAGCAAGCGCAGTAGTATGCAAAGTTACAATTTCTTTTGTACGGCAATGGTGCCGCTATATAGTATTTTTGTTCGTTTTATTTCTGATTTACACGTTTTCAGGCAGATAGAGAAGTCTTTTGCCTTTTTGCTTTGTGTAATGCGTTCTTTGGATTATCTTTGCATAAGATAGTCTATGGTTCGGCAAAGATCGCAAGTAAACTTGCATCTCTGCACTCACCTTGCACTATCTTTGCATAAGATAGGCTGCGGTTCGGCAAAGATCACAAGTAAACTTGCATCTCTGCACTCACCTTGCACTATCTTTGCATAAGATAGGCTGCGGTTCGGCAAAGATTGCAAGTAAACTTGTACCTCTGCACTCAACTTGCACTATCTTTGCATAAGATAGACTGCGGTTCGGTTTTGTAGTACATAAAGCTGCTGCAGTTCGATATTTTTGTAGCAATCATTTAATATTATTACATCATAGCTAATGACTAATCTATTCTCGTCGAAAAAAATCCTGACGCTGGCAGCTTGTTGTATGTTGTCTGCGGGTGCTTTGTGGGCAGACATTAACCCAAAGCCATTTGTCGTTCCCGAACTTAAAACATGGAGTGGCGCTGAAGGCCAAACCGCTCTATCGGGACGTATCGTAGTAAAAAATGCCAAGTTAAAGGCAGTGGCTGCGGCTTTGGCTGCAGATTACAAGGAAATGTTTGGTAAGGAGTTGACCATTGTGAATGGTGCAACAAAGGGCGGTGACGTAGTGCTGTCGCTGAAGAAAAACAAGGCTTTGGGCGACGAAGGTTATACAATGAATGTTGGTAGTGCAGTTGAAATAACAGCTGCCACCGAACGTGGCGCATTTTGGGCAACACGTACATTGTTGCAGATCGCTGAACAACACAAGGATGGTAATTTGCCAAAAGGTAAAACAACTGATGTGCCTGAGTATAAATTGCGTGGGTTCATGATTGATTGTGGCCGTAAGTTCATACCGATGAGCTATTTGCGCGATTTGGCAAAGATAATGGCCTATTACAAAATGAACACGCTGCAGGTACACCTTAATGACAATGGCTTCCGTCAGTACTTTGGTGGTGATTGGAACAAGACGCAGGCAGCTTTCCGCTTGGAGTGTGATACGTATCCAGGTTTGACTGCTAAAGATGGCTCATACAGCAAGCAGGAATTTATAGACTTTCAAAAGTTGGCTGAGCAGAATGGGGTAGAGGTTATTCCAGAAATTGACGCTCCTGCGCATTCTCTTGCTTTTACCCAATACAAGAACGAGATTGGTAGCAAGGAATATGGTATGGACCATCTTGACCTCTTCAATCCTGAAACATACAAGTTTATGGACGGATTGTGGAAGGAATATATTGGAGGTAAAAATCCCGTATTTATTGGCAAGCGCGTACATATTGGCACCGATGAGTACTCAAATGCCAAGAAAGATGTGGTTGAAAAGTTCCGCGAGTTTACTGATCACTATATAAAATACGTTGAAAGCTTTGGTAAACAGGCCGTTGTGTGGGGCGCTTTGACGCATGCCAATGGCGATACAAAGGTTAAGAACAAGGGCGTTTTGATGGATATTTGGTACAATGGTTATGCTGATCCTGTAGAAATGAAAAAGCAGGGTTACAAACTGGTTAGCATACCTGATGGACTGGTTTATATTGTGCCCGCAGCTGGTTATTACTATGACTATCTTAATTGTCAGTATTTATATGAGCATTGGACACCTGCTGTAATTGGTAACAAGACCTTTGAGGAGAATGATCCCATGATAGAGGGGGGTATGTTTGCTGTATGGAACGACCATGCAGGTAATGGCATATCAACAAAGGACGTTCACCATCGTGTATATCCTGCATTGCAAACTCTCGCTGTAAAATGCTGGACAGGTAAGGATACTAAATTGCCTTATGCAGAATTTGAAAGCAAACGTGCAGAACTGAGTGAAGCACCTGGGGTGAACGAATTGGGACGCTTGGGCAAGCCTGGCAGCGTGGTACTTGAAAAAGCAACAGTTAATGCCGGTGAAACGCTCAATGCAGAGGAAATAGGTTACAACTATGCAGTGACATTCACCATAGATGGCAAACAAGAAGCTAATGGCACCGAGCTTTTTCGCTCAGCTAATGCCGTAGTTTATCTTGCAGATCCGGAACAGGGCAAGTTGGGCTTTGAGCGTGATGGTTACCGCAACCTCTTCAACTACTGTATCCCTGCTGGTGAGAAACACACAATCACTATTGAGGGGACTAACAAAATGACACGTTTGTTAGTAGACGGCGCGGTAAAGGAGGAACTTGGGCCGAAGACACTCTATGTTATGCGTGACCAAGACAGAGCACATTACCAGGTGAAGGGCACTTATACCTATGAACCGGTGGTATATCAACCAACAGATCAAATCTATTACCAGCGCACCTTGGTGTTCCCACTTCGTAAGGCTGGAAACTTTAAGAGCACTATTACTAATCTCAAGGTTGAGGCTAAGTGATTGTCAGCTGATAATAAAACAATGAAATAGAGAAACGGGCGAGATGCGTTGCAAAAGACGCTTCTCGCCCGTTAACTTTGTATCAAGATAAGCAGTTTTAGGATTAGAGCATAATATCGTGGTGCAAATTTGCGATCTGATTGTTTGTGGTGTCCTTGCGGTTATGCAAGGTCAACCACTGTTATGCCAGCACCGCCAAATTGTACATGCTCATCGTGAAAATGTTTGACACCGGGTACTGTTTTTAGATAATTGCGTACCAACTCGCGCAAGGCCCCAGTGCCAGTGCCATGTAATATGCGCACTTTTGATTGTTCCAGTTGTATGGCGTCATCAATAAAATATGACACAGCCGTCAATGCCTCGTCAATGTGCATGCCACGAATGTCTATCTCAGGCTTGAAATGCAGGCGTTTCTCGTACATAGCGTCGCGCGTTTCCTTGCTGACGAACGTGGCATTTTGCGTGAGAGCAGTATTTTCCTCTTTGGGTGCTTCGCAAGGTTCGAGGCGGCTAACAGGTACTTGGGTGTAGAGCATGCCGAATAATACGCGCGCACTTTTGCTAGATATGCTTTCAATTCGTCCAATAGAAGATTGCCCTATGATGCGTACATAACTCCCGGCACGTAGGACTTTGTTATTGTTTGAAGGCGATACAGACGACTGACTATTACAGCTATTAGAAAGATTGCGGAGTTTGGTTGCTGCAATTTTTTGTTCAGCTGCGCTTTTGGCTTTAGCACTGTCGCCACCGTCAGCTTTACGCTGTTGGCGACGTTGAATTTTGGCAATTTTGCGTGCAATGCGGTCTTGCTCGTCGGTATCTGTTTCAATTTGAGTCTTAAACTCGGCAAGTTCGTTCCTTAGATTTTTAGTCTTCTCCTTTTCAGCTTGCGCCTCGCGAATGTTTCGAATTGTATTTTCAATACGGGCATTCGACTGTTCTATCAAGTGTTTGGCTTCGGCTTTCGCATCAGCCATCACCCTTTTGCGCTCCAGCTGGAAGTCTGTCATCTCCCGTTCATATCGTGCGATGGTACTTTCTAATTGTTGTTCTTTTAAGGTAATGTTTCGGCGCTTAGCCTCCCAATACTCTTTGTTACGAACAATGTCCTGTACATATTTGTCGCTCATGACATAATCTTTCCCAACCAATTTTGAAGCATAATCAATCACGTCGGCGGGGATACCCATCTTCCGTGCAATTTCGATGGCAAAAGAACTACCAGGATTACCAACCTTAAGTTTGAATAATGGCTGCATCAGTTTGCTATCGTAAAGCATGGCACCATTTACTACAGCACGTGTCTGTTCTGCAAAATGTTTCAGATTTTGATAGTGGGTGGTAATAATGCCGAAATTCAAATTGTCAATGAAACGCTTAAGAATAGCTTGTGCCATTGCGCCGCCAATTTGTGGTTCAGTACCCCCTCCAAATTCGTCGATAAGCAGGAGACTACGCGAATTTGCAGACTTCATCATAACTTTCATGTTCTGAAGATGTGATGAGTAGGTTGACAGGTCGTTCTCGATGCTCTGTTCATCGCCAATATCTATCATGATATCATCAAAAATGCCTGGACACGAGTCTTCGCCGGCAGGTACAGGCATGCCGCATTGCAGCATATATTGCAACAATCCAACAGTTTTCAGACAGACAGATTTTCCGCCAGCATTTGGGCCAGATATAAGCAGGATACGCTGTCCTGGGCGCAGTTCTACATCAAGCGGCACAACCTTTCCGCCATGCTTGGCTAACGAGTGTTGTAGCAATGGGTGTATGGCACGCATCCAACTGATGCTTGGCTTTGGCTGTATGTTCGGCACAATAGCGCCAAAACTATTGCTGAATGCATTTAATGCTCGTAAAAAATCAACATGAGCCAAAAAGTGCAATGAACTTATGAGTTCAGGGATGTGTGGACGTATCTCAATGGTTATTTCCTGCAATATACGAATAACCTCCCGGCGCTCGGCTGCACGGAGTGTGCGAATTTTGTTGTTGGCATCAACCACGGCCGATGGCTCGATAAAGACAGTCTTTCCCGTTGCACTCTCATCATGTACGATGCCCTTTATTTTGCGCTTCAATGCAGGGGCTACGGGTATAACCAAACGCCCGTCGCGCAGAGTAGGGGTTACATCGCGATCAATATACCCAGATGTTTGAGCTTCGTTGATGATGGAGCGCAAACTATGGGATATACCTCTGGTCGTTATTTCAATTTGATGACGCAATGAGAGCAATTCTGGCGATGCTGTATCTTTTACCTTGCCATATTTGTTTAAGATATTGTCAATGCGTCGTATGATGTCGGGAAATACGGCCACGTCGCATGCCATCTTGCCCAAGGCCGGATAAAGGTACTTAATTTGTCCTCCGTTATTCTCGGTGTCCGCATCGGTTGTAGAAAGGGCTTCATCGTCAACCTTTTGGGTAAAAAGTTTTGCATACGACAGAACGGATGCGATGGAGCGTTTAAGATTAAATAAGTCGAGCTCTTCGAGAAATGTGCGTTCTGGACGCGCACGTAACAGAGCCTCGCGTACATCGAAAAATTCTGTTTCAACCTCCTCGTCAGTCTGTTCTTCAAATATTTTATATTCCCTTGCCTCGTCAAGGGCTTGTTTTATTTGTTCGAAGTCGTGCATAAAATGAAGTTCTTTATCAACCCATTCTGTGCCAAGACTTGACAAACATCGTCCTTTTAATAACGTGCGTATCTCGTTAAAGCCTATTTTACGTTCAAAATTTTCGGGATAAATCATTTATCTTGCTTGTATTTGAAGGCAAAAGTACAAAAAAAATAGTACTTTTGCAGCGAAATAATACGAGATTGCGCCGACAGTACGCGCCGACAACACCTCTTTTAGGACAGGTCTTGATGTGCGTGCGGCAATTCTGTTACAAAACTGTGGTATCTGTAAATACACAATCTGATGGGCAAAATTAAAGTACGTGACCGTAACTTTTCGGTATCAATACCCGAAGCAAAGATTAAAGCACGTGTGGCTGAAATTGCCTCGCAAATAAGCAAAGATCTGAAGGACAAGAAGCCCTTGTTCCTTGCTGTATTGAATGGTTCTTTCATTTTTGCAGCTGACTTGATGCGTGGCATTGACACACCGTGCGAAATAACTTTTGTACGAATGGCATCGTACGAGGGTACGGCGTCGACAGGTAAGGTTCATCAGTTGATAGGCTTGAAGGACGATATAAAAGACCGTACTGTGGTGATCATTGAAGACATCATTGACTCAGGTTTGACAATGAAAAGCCTGTTGCAGATGCTCGCCGAGAAACAACCGCGCGACATACGTATCGCAGCCTTGTTGGTAAAGCCCGGCAATTTGAAGGTTGATTTGGATATCCCCTATTGCTGCTTCGAAATACCAAACGATTTCATAGTAGGCTATGGCCTCGATTATGATGGAGAAGGTCGCAATCTGCCGAGCATATATACGGTAACAGATTAGAACAGGAATCTTAACTAAACTAATATATAAACAAGACAATGAAGAATATTGTAATCTTTGGCGCTCCTGGTTCAGGAAAAGGCACACAGAGTGATTTGCTGGTGAAGAAGTATGGTTTTAAGCACATTTCAACAGGCGATGTGCTGCGTGCTGAAATCAAGAATGGAACAGAACTTGGTAAGACAGCTAAGGGCTATATCGACAACGGTCAACTCATCCCCGATTCGTTGATGATAGATATCCTTGCCGCTACCTATGATTCGCTTTGCCCTTGTGAGGGTGTGATATTTGATGGTTTTCCCCGTACAATCCCACAAGCCGAAGCTCTGAAAAAGATGCTTGCCGACCGCAACACTGAAGTAGCTGGCATGCTTGAACTTGATGTACCTGAGGATATGTTGATGGAGCGCCTTATCAATAGAGGCAAAACTTCTGGTCGTGCTGATGATAATGCAGAGACTATTAAGAAACGCCTTGACGTATACAACGCACAAACGGCACCGCTCATCACTTGGTATGAAAATGAAGGGAAACGCCATGCTGTAAAAGGTTATGGCTCTCTCGAAGAAATCAACGCTGCTCTTTGTGCAGTGATTGATCAATTCTAATATTCAATTTGCTATTGTGACGCCTTGCCACACGTGCGAAACTCGTACGTGGCTTGGTGTCACATTTGCACTTTGGCAAAACGTCACATTTGCTTATTGAACAATTATGGCTGAATCGAATTTTGTAGATTACGTAAAAATATATTGCCGCTCGGGTAAGGGCGGACGCGGCTCAATGCATATGCATCGTGCCAAATATCAACCTAATGGCGGACCAGATGGTGGAGATGGTGGACGAGGTGGCAATGTTTATCTGCGTGGGAACCACAATTATTGGACTCTGTTACACTTGCGCTATGAACGTCATGTTTTTGCTGGAAATGGTGGAAACGGATCAAAATGTTGCTCACACGGCTCAGATGGCGAAGATAGATACATCGACGTGCCGCCAGGTACAGTTGCTTACGATGCAGAAACTGGTAAGTATATTTGCGATGTCACCGAAGACGGACAGGTAGTGATGTTACTCAAGGGTGGTCGTGGCGGACTAGGTAATTGGCAGTTCCGTACTTCAACCAATCAAGCTCCTCGGTACGCACAACCTGGCGAACCAATGCAGGAGATGATGGTCATATTAGAGTTGAAACTATTGGCCGATGTCGGTTTGGTTGGATTTCCGAATGCCGGAAAATCAACCCTGTTGTCAAGCTTGTCTTCTGCTCGCCCTAAAATAGCAAATTATCCGTTCACGACAATGGAACCGAGCCTTGGTGTGGTGGCCTATCGCGATCACAAGTCTTTTGTGATGGCCGACATACCTGGTATTATTGAGGGTGCAAGTGAAGGTCGCGGGTTAGGTTTGCGCTTCTTACGCCACATTGAGCGAAATTCGTTGTTACTATTCATGGTTCCTGGCGATACAGACAACATAGCCAAGGAATATAATGTGCTGTTGGGCGAATTGTCTAAATTTAATCCTGGTATGCTCGACAAACATCGCGTATTAGCTGTGACGAAATGTGACCTGCTTGACGATGAACTCATGGACATGCTTAAGGCCGAATTGCCCGACGACTTGCCAGTAGTTTACATATCATCAGTTACTGGTTTTGGAATAGAACGACTAAAAGACATTCTTTGGGAAGAATTGAATAGCGAAAGCAATAAACTGCAGTCGGTTGCCGAAGGTGGGTCGATTGTGCATCGTGACCGTGAGGCCAGTGTCTTGGCCACCGATTTTGCCGATTGGCAAGCAGACTACGACATATCCGACGAAGATGATGACGATTCTGCCGACGAAGAAATATACGATATTGAAGACTTGGAAGACTAATAAACATATATATAGTAATAGAGAGTACGGTTGTTTTTCTATTCCGTACTCTTTTTTCATATCTGACGCACTATGATGGAAAATAAGAGCTTGCTAAAATACGAACTTTCAAGCGAGGTTACCGCATTCTCTACAACTCGTTTGTCCCCGTTTAATTTAAGTGGTGATGAGATAGACCAAATGGGTGCATATGCAGCTTTTAATGTGACACACTACTGTGGTGATGACAAGGGTAGGGTAGAACGCAACAGAGCATGGCTATGCGAAGAGTTGGGGGTTCCAGCGCAGAACCTATGGGTACCAAGACAGACACATACCTCTAATGTCCGCTGTATAGACAAAGCTTTTTTGTCGCTTACGCGTCAAGAACAGACAGACCTGTTGCAAGACATAGACGCTTTGATTACAGATGAGCCGAGGCAGTGCATTGGGATATCTACTGCCGACTGTGTACCCGTACTAATCCATGACAAAGTGCATCAAGCGGTTGCAGCCATACATGCAGGCTGGCGCGGCACAGTTAAACGTATCAGTCAAAATGCCTTGAGTATGATGCATGAAAAGTATGGAACCATTGCATCGGATTGTGTGGCCGTTGTAGGTCCAAGCATATCGCAACAAGCTTTTGAAGTGGGCAACGAGGTCCGAATAGCATTCGAAGATGCCGGATTTCCTACAAGCATAATTGATAGTACTACATGGACAAAGCCCCATATTGACCTATGGGCTGCCAACGTATATCTGTTGGAAGAGGCTGGCGTAAAGCTTTCAAACATACAGATTGCCAATGTTTGTACTTATGTGCATAGTGATGTATTCTTTTCGGCTCGGAAACTGGGCATAAATTCAGGACGAATTTACTCGGCCATTTTCCTTAATTGAGCATGCTGAAGGGCTTGGCAGATGTATGGCTCTTGTGAGAGGCGGTGTGTCGTTTTGCCTTATGAGCGGAGTGCATATAGGTCGGTGGGCTGACACTCGAATTATATTGCAAAAAGTCTACTTATCCAATGAAAGCAATTCGTCACGCAGTTGAGCCGCTAATATAAAGTCAAAGTCTGCCGCTGCCTTTTTCATGGCTTTTTGCAGCCGTTCCTTCTTTTGTTCAATACTTTCAGCCTTTGTTTTATGCCCGTAGCTTGGCTTTGCCTCAGCGGCAATGCTTAAATCGCTGTTGCGTTGTATATTATATGTGTTATGAGAGGCATCGGCTGCTTGCTTCATATTTTGCTTATTACGTTGCATCTCAACCAATTCGTTGCTCTCAATCGGTTTGAAAATAGGCTGCGGTGTAATATGATGTGCCATGTTATAGGCAATCTGTTTTGTGCGTCTGCGGTTCGTCTCGTCAATAGTTTGTTGCATAGACTGTGTTATCTCCTTTGCATACATGATCACACGTCCGTTTACATTACGGGCTGCTCGGCCTGCAGTCTGTGTAAGCGAACGCTCGCATCGCAAAAAACCTTCCTTGTCCGCATCAAGTATCGCTACAAGGGCTACCTCTGGCAAATCTAATCCCTCACGCAATAAATTGACTCCCACGAGCACATCATAAATGCCTCGGCGCAGATCCTCCATAATTTGTACGCGTTCCAAGGTGTCAACGTCGCTATGAATATAGGCAGTATTGATACCATTCTTGAGCAGATAATCTGTTAGTTCCTCAGCCATGCGTTTTGTGAGCGTCGTCACCAACACGCGTTCTTCGTTTTCCTTGCATTTGTGAATTTCGTGCATTAAATCGTCTACGGGGAAGTCTGTGTCACGCACTTCGATGGGCGGATCGAGAAGTCCGGTCGGACGGATAACTTGGTCGACAACAACCCCCTCACTCTCTTTGAGTTCATACTCAGCCGGGGTGGCGCTTATATAAATGACCTGTTTGGCCATCTCATGAAATTCATCGAATTTGAGGGGCCGGTTGTCAAGAGCCGCAGGTAGTCGGAAACCATAGTTGACAAGGCTTTCTTTGCGCGATCTGTCTCCTCCATACATAGCTCGGATTTGTGGCACAGTTACATGACTTTCATCTATAACAATCAGAAAGTCCTTCGGGAAAAAGTCGAGCAGACAAAATGGTCTTGTGCCAGGTTCGCGACCGTCGAAGTAGCGCGAATAGTTTTCAATTCCAGCGCAATGCCCAAGCTCGCGTATCATTTCGATGTCATACTCCACACGTTCTTTCAGACGTTTGGCTTCAAGCGTCTTGCCTTCTTCCTCAAATGCCTTTACCTGTTTGCACAAATCGTCCTGTATATTACGGATGGCAAGTTCTTGAGTCTCTTTTGATGTGAGAAAGAGATTGGCTGGGTACACCTTATATTCATCATAGGTGTTGAGCCTTGTGCCCGATATGGCATCAATTTCTTCAATGCTATCTATCTCATCGTCCCAAAAACATACACGTATCAATTCATCGGCATAGGCCAGATAAATATCAATTGTATCCCCCTTAACCCTGAAATTACCTGCCTTTGGTGCTACATCATTACGGGTGTACAAACTCGAAACGAGATGATTAAGCAGGCTGTTTATGGAAAGTATCTTGCCAACCTTCAAGTCGATCACATTCTCATAAAAAGCCGCAGGGTTTCCCATGCCATATATGCATGATACCGATGAAACCACAATCACATCATTGCGTCCAGAAAGTAGGGCCGAGGTGGCAGCAAGTCTTAACTTGTCGATATCCTCGTTGATGGCAAGGTCTTTTTCTATATACGTATCAGTTGATGCAATATACGCCTCAGGCTGATAATAGTCATAGTAGGATACATAATATTCTACGGCATTATTAGGGAAAAATCCCTTGAATTCTGAATACAGCTGAGCCGCAAGCGTTTTATTATGGCTGAGTACTAATGTGGGTTTCCCTACATTCTTTATAACGTTTGCTATTGTGAATGTCTTGCCAGAGCCGGTTACGCCTAACAACACCTGTGCCGGGGTGCCGTCAAGTACGCCGTTTGTCAGTTGGCGTATGGCTTCAGGTTGATCGCCTGTCGGTTTGTATTTTGATTGTAAATCGAATTCTTTCATGATGACGTATTTTAGTCGCCAAAGTATAAAGTCTCTTCGACGCTAATTTTGTTGCCCCTTTCAAAGTGAGCATAGTGCAAAGATACCGCTAAACACTTTCAATACAAAGCACATAACGCATTTTAATTGTTCCTGTGGCCTGGTCTATTGTATGGTTATTACTAAGCCGCTACTTGTCGAACACCCACAAGGGCTTTTTATGCAAATTGTCTGCACTCTGCACTTTTATCCTAAAATATCTGATTTTGAGGTTGTTATGAAGTGTAGACACGGTTAATTACAATCTACACAACTATCTGCACTTGTCTACACACTTCTACATTTGTCGGTACTATTAAACAGGTTCTTCTGCATTGCAAACCCGTATTTTTTGTATAGGGAGATAGAAAATTCAGTTAGAGCAATTAAATTTTCGCTCCCTCAATACGGAATAAATGCCCTGGCACAAGCTTAGCGCATAATGTGCACACGGGTGCAGACAGCGTGTATGCTGTGCTGATGGTAGTGTATATGAAATGTATTGGTGTATACACTTCGTATTCTATTGAATATCAATGATATATTAACCAAAAGTGCAGAGTGTAGACAAAAACAGTGTAGATAATAAAAAGGGGAGACAAGTACCTAAATTCTGTTTTTGGGGAACCATTTTTTCGTGGTCTAATACTGTGTATGAAAACGGTCGTTTTGTGACTTTAGTTTGTATGCCAAATAAAAATATACGCGTTTTTATTTGGTTACAATGACAGGAAGCATTATCTTTGCACTCGCAAAAACGAAAAATGAGGATTTACTCATTCGTAGTTGAGCACAATATTATGGGTAAGTGCTGCACGGCCAGCTCCCTTCGAATCCTCCAGGGCTTGACCGCAGCAAAGGTAGTTGGTTGTAGCGGCGCGATGCAGTTAGCTTACCCACCCGCCTCTTTAGCTCAGTTGGCCAGAGCACGTGATTTGTAATCTCGGGGTCGTTGGTTCGAATCCGACAAGAGGCTCAAAACATGACAAGGCCGAAATGGCTCAGTTGGTAGAGCAATTCATTCGTAATGAATAGGTCGCGGGTTCGAGTCCCGCTTTCGGCTCGAAGGGCAGCAGCAATTTTAATAAAGATTGTTGCTGCTTTTTTCTGAATTGTTTGTGGGGCATGCGCACAGCATATTCGTTCTTTTTGTGTTTGGTTGTACTTGAAAGTACGGTCATAATTGTCGTGAGAATGTAAAAATGAGCAGTTTGTGGTAGATTTTTATGGCTCGTATTTGCTCGGACGAAAAGAAATCCTTAATTTTGCACCGCAATTTTGCAATATAAAACCTATTAGTTCATTAAAATTATGATGAATCAGTACGAAACCGTTTTCATTATGACTCCCGTTTTGTCTGACCAACAGATGAAGGAAACGGTTGAAAAATTCAAAGGTATTCTCACCGCTGCAGGCGCTGAGATTATCAATGAAGAAGAGTGGGGACTCAAGACTATGGCTTATCCCATTCAGAAAAAGTCCACTGGCTTCTATGAGTTTATCGAATTCAAGGCTGAGCCTGAGGCTATCGCCAAGCTCGAAATCGCCTATCGCCGTGACGAACGTGTAATTCGTTATCTCACTGTAAAGAACGAGAAGTACGCAGCAGAGTATGCTGCAAAACGTCGTAACAAGTTTAACAAGAAGGAGGACTAAAAAATGGCACAAGCACAATCTGAGATTCGTTATTTGACTCCCCCCACTGTGGATGTCAAGAAGAAAAAGTATTGCCGTTTCAAGAAGAGCGGTATCAAGTACATTGATTACAAGGATCCTGAATTTTTGAAGAAGTTCTTGAATGAGCAGGGTAAGATCCTTCCCCGTCGCATCACAGGTACTTCATTGAAGTATCAGCGTCGTGTGGCTCAGGCTGTAAAGCGTGCCCGTCACTTGGCTCTCCTTCCCTTCGTAACCGATTTGATGAAATAATAACAGAGGAGGTAATAAGATATGGAAATTATATTGAAAGAAAACGTTATTGGTCTGGGTTATAAGGACGATATCGTAACAGTAAAGGACGGTTATGGCCGTAACTACCTTATTCCTACCGGCAAGGCTATCATTGCATCTGAATCAGCTAAGAAGGTGTTGGCTGAAAACTTGAAGCAGCGCGCTCACAAGTTGGCCAAGATTAAGGCTGACGCTGAAGCTTTGGCTGCTAAGCTTTCTGCTATTGAACCCATCAAGATTGCAACAAAGGTTAGTGCAACTGGCGCTATCTATGGTTCTGTAAATGCACTTCACATTGCTGAGGCCCTGAACAAGCTCGGCTTCGAGATTGATCGTAAGATCATCACTGTAAAGGATGTGAAGGAAGTTGGTTCTTATACAGCTACAATCCATCTCCACAAGGAAGTTCCTGTTGAAATTCCTTTCGAGGTTGTTGCTGAAGAGGCTTAATGCTTCTCTTGATATAAGCACAATACAGTTTTGTTTACAAGCAAGCAATGCAAACTCATGTTCTAAATATGGGGTGCGTTGCTTGTTTTCGTTTATAGCTTGGGGCTATATTGTCAGAAGAGAGTGAACAGATATGCCCGAGTACGTGCTTTCAATGTGGACATGATATCAGCTGATTGTATAAAATAATTTTGAACACCTACTTATCTACTTATATGCGATATTTTATATACCTCTCGTATGATGGCTCTGCATATCATGGCTGGCAAATACAGCCAAATGCTATGAGTGTACAGGAGAAACTGAATGATTGCTTGCGCAAATTGCTTCGCGATGCAAACTGTGGTGTTACAGGGGCGGGGCGTACGGACGCGGGCGTTCATGCTCACATGATGGTGGCACACTTTGATTCAAGTAGCGAGATTGATGGTTCGTGGTTGACTGACAAACTAAATAGAATTCTGCCACAGGATATTGCAGTCAGTCGAGTTGTAAGAGTACGTGACGACGCACACGCACGATTTGATGCAAAGGCGCGCACCTATCACTATCGGGTATATACTAAAAAGAATCCTTTTGAAAGGCAATATGCCACACGCATAACTTACCCATTGGATTTCGATTTGATGAACGAGGCGGCTGAGTATCTACTTCAGGTTAACGACTTCACGAGTTTTTCAAAATTACACACGGATACAAAAACGAATATATGTCGGGTTGTGTGTGCACATTGGAGTAAAATAGATGACGACTTGTGGCAATTTGAAATTACAGCAGACCGTTTCCTTCGTAACATGGTGCGTGCTGTTGTTGGAACATTGATTGAAGTTGGACGAGGACGAATGACTTTGCAAGACTTTAAGTCGGTTATAGAAAAGAAGGATCGTTGTGCTGCAGGAGATTCAATGCCTGGAAATGCACTTTCGTTGGTAGATATAAAATACGACAATACAATATTTGAGGGAATAGAGTGATGTGGATATTTTTGGCTTTTCTATCAGCTTGTTTATTGGGTTTTTATGATGTATTCAAAAAGCAATCATTGCAGGGCAATGCTGTATTGCCTGTGTTGATGATTAATACATCGGTATGCGCTCTATTCTTTCTGCCACTGATTGTGTCTTCGGCTTGCGGCATGAGTATGGTTGTACCTTGTGGCGGGTGGCATGAACATGCCCTGGTATTAGTTAAGGCTGTAATCGTACTTTCGTCGTGGGTATGTGGCTACTATGCGATGAAGCATTTACCCTTGACTATTGTAGGTCCTATAAATGCTACTCGACCAGTAATGACGCTCGTCGGTGCCTTGCTCATATATGGTGAGAGTCTAAATCTATGGCAGTGGGCAGGTGTCCTACTGGCAATAGTTTCATTTTTCTTATTAAGTCGAAGTGGTAAAAAAGAGGGTATATGTTTTTCACATAATGGTTGGATATGTTTATTAGTGATTGCAGCATTTCTTGGTGCTATAAGTGGCCTATATGACAAATATTTGATGGCTCCAGTAACTGAAGGTGGGGCTGGATTAAACCGCTATTTTGTTCAAGCTTGGTATAATCAGTATCAGGCTGTCATGATGACCATTGTAATGCTGCTGATATGGCTTCCACAGCGCAAACGCACATCTCCCTTTAAGTGGCGTTGGAGCATTTTGCTGATTTCGTTGTTCCTAACGGCTGCTGATATGGCCTATTTCTATGCTTTATCATGTCCAGGTGCCATGATAGCAGTGGTATCGATGGTGCGTCGTGGCAGTGTTATTGTATCTTTCGCTTTTGGCGCCATGCTGATGAAGGAAAAGAATCTTCGGTCAAAAGCCATTGATTTGTTCTTCGTGCTTTTAGGTATGATATGCTTGTTTATAGGCAGTAGATAAGTTGTTTTATACGAATTGGAGCATTGTTTGTTACAGAAGTTTAGACTGACGAACGAGTGTAACGAGCTACGAGACCTAAACTTATGGGGCAAACAATGTACCAAGGTTTTTCGATGAACTCTGAATATGATGGTATAAGCTAATTTTGAAAATCTACTTTATGCATCGTCAACATCAAGGCTTATGCTGTTTTTGGGAGATTTGTCTATTTCAGAATAAGTGGCAACCTTTAATGTAGTTTATAAAACACCAAGCTGTCATTTTCAGAGCATAAAATCATGCATGACGACGTCAGTCTTTTAATGCCATAATTGCTTGCATTGCCTCGTATGCCAATGGATTGTAAAATGCTGGTGTTAGCGTCTGTCAGCAGACTGTCTCGATCGCGGAAGTGTATGTAGGTTTTTGTGATTTGCAATCGATCCTTGTCGTAGTTGAAGCGTGCAATGGTTTCGGTGGTATGGCCATTAAGCATTGCTGTTGAAGTTATAGATAGAAGATTAAGTTGAAACTTCCAGAATATGCCTTCTGACCGTTTGTCCGTGTATTCGCTATAATAGTTGCATGTCGAAAAAGGCTTGCTGTACATTTCCTCTAAACGCCACATGCCATCAATGGGGCCATTCGTTGATAGCTTGGAACATGACGTTGCGCCCATTATGGCCAAACCGCAAACCAGTAGCAGATGCTTGATGTGTATAATCATATTATTTTGTAAGAAGTCCGGTTTTTGAAATAGTGAGTTGAAATCCTGTATTGTTGCCAATAAGACTGCCTCTGTCAAAAGCGAAAGCTGCGCCAACATGCCAACCGCTTGTGCATAGCTTGCCAAGGCGTTCAGGACTCCATGTCACGTCTAATAACAGGTCGTGTGAGGTGTGTGCACGATAAAAAGGGGTGTTGTATGTGCCCAAACTGCGTTGGTGGCTGTAGAACATACGGTAACTGACAAAGGGCAAAGGTTGGCCTGCAATAGCCAAGTGGTGTGACTTGAAACGATTTGATGTGAAGGTGAGGTCGGCGGTGTGGTTATAGAGTGGCGAACTAAAAAAAGGATTGCCAATAGCCTGTCCCCAATGTTGCCAACCACAATAAAGATTGTGATTGTAGTAATTGTCGCCAGCACTTATTTGGTCGGGTATGGCCTCGGTGTGGTCGTGGTAGAGTGGCCCACTTTGGTAGGTTGTTTTAAGATACTCATACACGACGTTACTTACGAACCGATTTTGTGGAAGTTTGATTTCAAAACCTACCATGCCGTCAAGCCAACCATATTGCAAGAACATTTGCGAGTGATCTTCGAAAAAATGATCGTAGTAACAGCTAACACTCCAATTACTTGCTTGCCAGGTTAGGCGTGCCAACCAACTGCCCAGGGTGTTGCCTGCGGCATTGCCGTATTGTTCGCCATCAGTGGGGTCGCTACCCAGGGCGAATAAAGCTTTTGCAAAGTCCTTGAACCCGTGGCTGAGATGTACAGGTGAGTTGCTTTCATTGCCGTCCCAAGTAAGACTCTTATATGAGACGCCGCCAAACATGGTGGCCATTTCTAAGCCACCTTCGAATAATAACGGAAACTTCTGTGCATTGCCTAAACGTAGAAATCCCGATTTTGTATGTAGTATGGCCTTCTTTGCATAATGGGCGAGTGGGTCATTTCTTGTGTAGTCAGCTTGGAAACCGCCGTCGGTTGTAAGCCCGTAGCTAATATGTCCGCGTATGGCTGCCCAATGGTGGTGCTTACCTGTGATGTTCCAATATTCTGGCATTTCAAGTCGCACTTCTGGCATGGGGCGAGAATTGATGCCTAATGTCTGTCCACCACTACTGAGTTGTTGGTTTTTAAGGTTTAGCGAATGTTGTTTGGCACCTATCGTGAGCCGCATCAGTTTGTAGTCGAAGTCGGCAAATAGTTGCTGTATATGGAATGTACTTTCGTTGTTATATGCAATAGCAACATCGGCGCCATACCCAATTCGCCATTTGTGCAGTGAGTCTATTGACGCGTCGCGCTTGATGGCCGTTCTAAGGAAACCATTGTTGCCATTAACCGATGGCAGACCATAGCGGTTAGAGGCCAACCAAAGTGGTGAGTCGCCATGCGAGAAGGTAGCGTTCATCTCGATGTCGTAGTGCATTTGATGTGCACTGCGTTCGAGCGCATTCTGTGCCCAGCATGCATTTGAACAATTTACGCCGTACATGGCTAATGCAGCAACGGTTATTTTGAAAGGTCTCATCTGCGATTACTCTTTGAAGTTGTCTTGTTTTTAGGCTTACGCTTGTTCGCTGGCACATTGCGTTGCGTGTAGTTGCTCTTTTTCTGGCGTGACATTCCGTACCCTTCCTTACGCTCTTGATTTGCGTTGTATGAGGCGTTTTGAGGGTATAAACGTGCAATGAGATCAGGTCGCCCTATTTTCCTAAGTTCACTAATGATGCGTTGGCGCTCTTCGGGCTTATACCAGAAGAAAAACATGCGTTGTTTAAGTTTCTCTTGAGGTGTGTGTGCAGAATAGACGGGCTCAAGTGTGTAAGGGTGATATCCCGAATACCATGTTTCGGTGGATACTGTCATGGGAGTAGGCGTAAAGTCTTGCACTTGTTCAAGCTGAAAATTCATGTCACGCGTTTCAGCAGCCAACTCAGCCATTTGTACTTCGGTACAACCTGGGTGCGAGGATATAAAATAGGGTATGATCTGTTGGTTAAGTCCAGCCTCGCGGTTTATTTTGTCAAACACTTTCTTAAATTCATGGAATAGCTGAAATGACGGCTTTCGCATGTATTTAAGCACAGCGTCAGAGGTGTGTTCGGGTGCCACTTTCAGTCGGCCAGACACATGGCGCGTAATCAGTTCTTTTGTGTAGGCTTGCGCAGCCAACACTAATTTATCGTCCTTGTAATGGTGAAGCAGCAAGTCGTATCTTACACCGCTGCCAATAAAACTTTTCTTTATGCCTGGTATGCTATCAACAGCCTTGTAGATGTCGATGAGTGGGGCATGGTCAGCATTAAGATTTGGACAAACTGCTGGTGAAATGCAAGAGGGGCGTTTGCATTTGCCGCAGAGTTCTTGGTTTTTGCCCCTCATTTGGTACATATTAGCAGACGGTCCTCCAAGGTCGGAAAGATACCCTTTGAAGTCTGGCATTTGCGTGATATGGCGTACCTCCTTAAGGATACTTTCCTTTGAACGACTCATTATAAACTTCCCTTGATGCGCAGAAATAGTACAAAATGCACAACCGCCAAAGCAGCCTCTGTGAATGTTGACAGAGAATTTGATCATTTCGTAAGCCGGTATGCGTTTCCCCTTGTATTTGGGGTGAGGTAATCTTGTATATGGCAAGTCGAATGAATGGTCAATTTGCTTTGTCGACATAGGCGGGTAGGGTGGGTTAACCACCACATACTTATTGCCTAAGGCCTGCAAGATGCGCTGCGGGTGTAATTTGTTGCTTTCCTCTTCAATGTGTTTGAAGTTTTCAGCATAATGTCGTTTGTTTACTAAACAATCTTCATGCGAATATAATTCGATGTCGTCCTCCTTAAACCCACCAGGAACGTCTGCAGGTAATTGCAGACTCACTGTTTGTTTGATAGGATACTTACGCAAAAGGCTATTAAACTGTTCGGTAGAGCAAAATGCTTCGTCGCGTCCGTGTAGTAAGTGCTCGTCAATGGTTCGGCACAGATCTGTCATGGGCAACTCCCCCATGCCATAAACGATAAGGTCGGCTTGGCTTTCGGCCAAGATACATGGTTTAAGTTGTTCCTTCCAATAATCGTAATGCGTTACACGTCGGAGTGATGCCTCAATGCCGCCAAGTACGACGGGAACGTCGGGATATAATTGTTTGAGTATCTGAGAGTATACAATAGTAGGGTATTCCGGACGCATATCGTGGCGACCATCAGGACTATATGCGTCTTCTGAACGCAAACGCCTGTTGGCTGTATACTTATTAACCATCGAATCCATACAGCCAGGCGCAATACCGAAAAACATGCGTGGGCGACCGAGTTTCTTGAAATCTCGAAAATCGCCATGCCAGTCTGGCTGTGGAACTATGCAGACACGATACCCCTCATATTCGAGAAGGCGGCCTATAACGGCAGCTCCAAAGGAAGGATGGTCAACATACGCATCTCCTGAAAATAAGATTATGTCTGCTACGTCCCAGCCACGCAGGTCCATTTCTTTACGTGTGGTTGGGAGCCAGTCTGTTAATTGCATGTTTGTTGTTTTGTGTGGGTAGGAATGTTTTGTTGTATGGTTCGGCAAAGTATTCTGACAGATATTATGAGAATGGGAATAAGTTGCCAACAATATTTCTGTAGGGTAGGAGAATTGCTTATTCGGTCTCAGTTACATTTGAGGCGTTTGCAGCCCACTGACTGTATGTGGCAATAAGATTTTTAAGACCATAAGCCTTCATCTTGTCGTGGTATATGACATCGATGCACAAGTCGAGAAGGTCTTTTGAATTCTCGGCCATAGAGGCGATGAGCGAGCGAATGTTAAGCTTAAGTTTGTCAAGCTCGGCTTCGGTTATATAGCCAGTTGAGCCCACGAGGCCATCAAACAGCCCATACTTCCTGATAGTTTGTAGATTTTGTTCGGTCACATTAAGGTGGCGTGTGCCACTCTCGTTTAATTGAATGTCGTACATGGAATTATGTGAGAATTAGGTTTATAAATATATGTTAGGTAATTGCTACATAAAGTTGTTTCAACTTTGATGATTTATGTCCGACTGCTATTTTCTTATTTGTGATATTGCCGCGGCGTATGCTTTGTGCCAGTCAGTATCTAAAGAAAAAGGAGTGAGTTCGTTGCCATCAGTCATAAAGGACATTGTGGTATCTTTGTCAGGGTCGTTGAACAACGGATTTGAAATGGAGGCATCGGTAAACATGAGAATGCGTTGTTTACGCTTGTCGTCGCTTAATCGCTTGCTTTTTACGATGTCATCAATAAACAATGTGATAAACTCCGACATATAGTATGCTTGTGTGTCAAGCAAAGCCGAAGGTATCGTATCTGAAATTTCAAGAGCCTTGCTTTTCATGTAAGTCAAAGCCGTACGCTTGAATTGAGCGATTTGTACGTTTGTAAAATTGCTGGTAGGGTTGTTTATAATCCGGGTAGCACTGTCCAAGACAAGATTATAAACATCTTGAGCCTCGGCATTTGCCGTGCCAAGGATTAAGCCTAAAACGAGGATAAATATATGTTTCATAAGGTAGGCTTTATAAATATAATAGCGTAAGCAACATTTAGTGTACCCGACTGGCATTTTGTTTGACAAATGCGGCCCAGGAGTGTGGCAGTTTGCCTGTTGTTTCGGGACGTCCACTCTGAAGGAAATGACAATATGCTGCGCCTAAAGCATCAGTAGCATCATAAAAGGGCAGCATGCTTTCGTCGGGAATGTGTAGCATACGTTGAAGCATGGACGCCACTTGTTCTTTGCTTGCTTGCCCGTTTCCGGTAATGGCCTGTTTAATTTTAAGTGGAGCATATTCGTGTATGGGCACATCGCGACTTATGGCAGCAGCAATGGCCACACCTTGTGCGCGTCCAAGTTTGAGCATACTTTGTACGTTTTTACCAAAGAAGGGAGCCTCAATAGCCATTTCATCTGGTTTGAACGCTTCAATTATGCCAAGCACCCTTTCGTGTATTCTGCCTAATTTGAGGTAAACGTCTTTGCACTTTCGCAAGTCGATCACCCCCATGGCTTCCATTTTAGCTTTATTGCCGCGCAGCTTAATCACGCCATACCCTAAAATGTTTGTGCCAGGATCTATTCCGAGAATTACTTTTTCGAGTGTTGCCATACTGCAAAAGTACGTATAAACACGGAATTTGTCGTATTTATTTATGCAAAATTTTATCATTCAAAGATTAACTTGTACATTTGCATTGTTCAAGTATATTCTTTAAGGAAACATTATAATCGAAATATGAATATGAAACGTTTGTTTTCTTTGATGGTTGTTGCACTCTTCGGAATGAGCGCGATGGCACAAGCGGTTATTAAATTTGAAAAGACCTCAATCAACTTAGGAACGTTCAAGGAGGACAAAGTACAAACTTGTGAATTTGTATTTGTAAATACAGGCGACAAGCCCTTGGTCGTACAGCAGGCATTTGGGTCTTGTGGTTGTACGGTGGCAACTCCTCCCAAAGATCCCATTGCACCAGGAGCAAAGGGAGTGATAAAGGTGTCCTATAATGGTAAGGGCAAGTTCAAGGGCTTCTTTAAGAAAGCTATAACAGTGCGCTCTAACGCCTCAAACTCTATTGTCAGAGTGTATGTGCAAGGCAATATGGAGGTAGATGACTGATAAGGGCGTATTTGTCAACCAACCAACTTGTTAACCCATTACCCACAGGTTTTGCCAACGGGTTATTAAATAATATCATTCACAATGAACGAGAACAATTATTTGGTGATACTTGCTGGAGGTGCTGGTAGTCGCTTCTGGCCTATTAGTAGTGAAGAACTGCCAAAGCAGTTCCTCGACATCTTAGGGTGTGGGCGTACGTTGATACAGTTAACCTTGGAGCGTTTTAACGGCTTGATACCCAAAGAGAATGTATGGGTAGTTACAGCTGAGAAGTATCGGGAAATTGTTATGGAACAGCTTCCTGAAATCCCTTCAAGCAATATTTTGTGCGAACCTTGTCGCCGCAATACAGCCCCCTGTATTTGCTATGTTAGTTGGAAAATAAAGAAACTCAATACAAAAGCCAACATTGTTGTCAGCCCGTCAGATCATTTGGTGGTAGACATACAGGCTTTCCAGTCGGCAATTGACGATTCCTTGTCTTTCGCTGCAGAAACTGATGCGGTCGTTACTTTGGGGCTCAAACCCACTCGTCCTGAAACAGGATATGGCTACATTAAAGCGGACCTTACCTATTCGTCATCGCGCAAGCATAATATTTTTAGAGTTGACGAATTTAAGGAAAAGCCCACGTTAGAGGTTGCAAAGGAGTATATCCAAAGTCCTAATTATCTGTGGAATTCTGGTATCTTCATTTGGAATGTGAACACCATTATAAACGCGTTCAGAGTGTATGAACCTGAGGTTTCGTCCATCTTTGAAGGACTTATGCCTTACTATGGTACGGACAAGGAACAAAATAAGATAGACGAATCGTATCCTCAGTGCAAGAACATATCGGTTGACTATGCCATATTGGAAAAAGCAGAAGAGATATTTGTATTTCCAGCCTCTTTCTCTTGGAGCGATTTAGGTACATGGAATTCCTTACGCGAACAGTCTGATATGGATAAATATGGTAATGTATGTATCGGAGATAACATCAAATTATATGATACATACAACACGATAGTTCATACGTGCAACAAAAAAGAGGTTATAGTCGAAGGCCTTGATGGATATGTAGTTGCTGAGAAAGAGGGGAAATTGCTCGTATGCAGATTGTCTGAAGAGCAACGGATTAAGTTATTCCACTAATGAGTGAACTACCTTTTCCACAGTTGATATTGGCATGGTATGCACAGAATAAACGTGAGCTGCCATGGCGAAATATCTCCGATCCCTACAAAATATGGGTGTCGGAGATTATTTTGCAACAAACTCAAATAGTACAGGGGCATGACTATTACTTGCGCTTTTTGAGCACCTTCCCAACTATTGAAAGTCTCGCTAATGCTTCAGAAGACGAAGTGTTGCGTGTGTGGCAAGGACTCGGCTATTACAGCAGAGCACGCAATATGCACAAAGCCGCAAAACAAATAATGGAGAAAGGTGGCGTATTTCCACAAGATTACGACAATGTGCGTGCCCTAAAAGGTGTTGGCGATTACACAGCTGCGGCAATATGTTCGTTTGCATATAATATGCCATATGCTGTAGTCGATGGCAATGTCTATCGTGTGCTCAGTCGGTATTATGGCATAAGTGTACCAATTGATACCACTCAAGGGAAGAAGCATTTTGCTGCATTTGCACAGCATATCTTACCAAAACAGCAATATGCCGATTACAACCAAGGCCTTATGGACTTTGGCGCCACCCAATGCGTGCCGTCCAATCCCAACTGCGCGCAATGTATATTGAATGATGCTTGTGTGGCTGCAAATGAACACAATGTGGGTGGCTATCCTGTAAAATCGCGCAAAACAGCTCAAAGACAAAGGTTTTTTGTGTATGTCAAGGTGGTCACACCCACAGGCACATGGTTGCATCGCCGTAGCAAGAAAGATATATGGAAGGGCCTGTATGAATATTTGTTGTTAGAGTTTGATCACAAACCAGACATCAACGAAATACAACAGGCTGACGACATCAAATCAATAAAATCAAAGGGCGCTTGGAGTATCCTGCACGCTGAAATAAAGCATGTGCTGACTCATCAAATCATTTATGCCTCGTTGTATAGCATAAAATTTGACGTCCCTGTCCATTTCGACGGAACCGGCTGGACACTGGTCGAAGATTCGAAACTTGCACAATATGCTATGCCACAGTTGATATACAAGTTAGATAAGTCCGAAGTGTAACTCAATTACTAAAATAAATGACTCGTAAAAAGAAACCATTACCTATCCTTGAAAATATAACCATCACCGACGTAGCTGCCGAGGGAAAGGCTATTGCCAAAGTCGACAATCTCGTAGTTTTTGTTCCGTATGCAGTACCAGGTGATGTGGTAGACTTGCAGGTACGTCGCAAAAAACACAGCTATGCCGAAGCTGAGGTCATCAAGTTCCATAAGTATTCGGACAAGCGCAGTGAGCCTTTCTGCAAGCACTTTGGTGTATGTGGCGGCTGCAAATGGCAATGCCTGCCATATATAGAGCAACTGCATTACAAGCAAAAGCAAGTAGTAGACAATCTGACCCGTATAGGTAAGATCGAATTACCCGAAATAATGCCAATCTTTGGTAGTGTTCACCAAACACATTATCGTAACAAACTTGAATTTGGTTTTTCAAACAAACGTTGGTTGACACAGCAAGAAATTGCTTCAGGAGCGAAATTTGACGTAATGGATGCCGTAGGTTTCCATATTCCTGGTGCCTTTGACAAGATACTTGATATAGACACTTGCTACTTAATGGACGATGTCAATAATAGCCTGCGTAATGGCATACGTCAGTATGCTTTGCAGCATGGTCTGGATTTTTATGACATTCGTGGCGGTCATGGTCTCTTGCGCAATATGATGATACGCACATCTGACACACACGAAATAATGTTGCTCATTCAGTTCTGCATCAAGTCATCAGAGGAAGAGCAGCAGGCTCAGGGTGTGTTAGAGTACGTACACAGCAATTTTCCTCAGGTTACCTCGTTGTTGTGGGTAAACAACACCAAGTGCAACGATACGATTGGCGATTTGGAAGTGCATACCTATTTCGGGACAGACTTTATCTATGAAACAATGGAGAGTTTGCGCTTTAAGGTTGGCCCAAAGAGTTTCTATCAAACCAACACAGCACAAGCGTACGAATTGTATAAAGTTGCTCGTAATTTTGCCAAACTCACAGGAGAAGAACTGGTTTACGACTTGTATACAGGCACAGGTACAATAGCCAACTTCGTAGCCCATCAAGCTAAAAAAGTTATAGGTATAGAATATGTGCCAGAGGCTATTGAAGATGCTAAAGTTAACTCCCAAATCAACGGCATTGACAACACACTGTTCTATGCCGGCGATATGAAGGATATATTAAACCAAGACTTTATTGAAACGCATGGCAGACCTGATGTCATAATTACAGATCCACCACGCGCTGGCATGCACAACGACGTTATTAACACCATCTTATTTGCAGCACCTGAGCGAATAGTATACGTCAGCTGCAATCCTGCAACTCAAGCACGCGATTTGCAATCACTCGACGCCGCCTACCGAGTAGTTGCTGTGCAGCCCGTGGATATGTTCCCGCAAACACATCATGTGGAGAATGTCGTCCTGTTAGAAAGACGTTAGGCATCGTTACTTGCATTCATGTAGCTCTGCAATAACCCTCAACATGTCAACGAAATCCGAATTCCCACTTAAAGAAAAAGGATGAGTAGGTGTTCAAAATTATTTTTACATTGAAAGTGCGTTATCGGGGCGCAGATGTTCCCTTCGGGTGAGAGAGCATAGCGGGCTATGTGACCGAGGCCGAAGGGGACAGCTGTGTCTCGAGAATGTGCTTTCAATGTGAAAATGGCACCTACTGATTGTATAAAATAATTTTGGACACCTACTTATGAGCACATTCAAACATTACAATCCCATTCTTAAAGATAGATTGGTCTCTTGTATAAAATCAGGCAACGCAGAGTTGCTGCTGCAAGTATTGTCCAATCTCAGGGCTTCGGACTTTCGTACGGCAGGATATATGATGGCAAACGATGTACTGACGATGTGCGATAGTTCCACGTTCTGGCATCTGTTTATAAACATTGTACCCGTCAATACTAAAGCCTATCTTGGCACTTTCTTAAAAGCCGCGGTTTCACTCTACGAAAAGGGGCATTTGACACTTTGCGAGCAAATACTCAAGCAACATGTAGAATTGTCTACCGCAATTGACAAGCAGAAAGTAGTAGATGCATTCCTGCCGCAATTGCGGTCTGTTGATGAGGTCACGTGTTTGGTCAATATTTATTACGACGACGAACGAGAAAAGGCTGTGCAACTTTTAATAAAGGCAGGCACACTACCGTGTTATTACGTTATGTTCAACTTGCTCAAATCATTCGAAACAGAAAGAATTGCGCACTACGCAAGGGCCTTGTTGATGCTAAAGAACCAGTTAGCATACAATATGGCAAGTGTATTAAAGCAATATTTTGACATTCATAATATCCCGGCAGTCTTTTCGCTGCATATAGAGCCTTACCAGCTACACCGTTTGGACAAGGGGTATGAAACCTTTATAAAGGTGTTGACAAACAAAAGTAAATAAAAACACTTTTGAAGTGACAGAGGCCGATAGTTTACTCACACGCACATGCGTTCTGTACGCATCTTTAACAATATCGCGTGCTTGTCGGCCACTGTCGCAAACTCACAAACATACTATTACAATATGATAGATCTTCGTAATCTTGGCATCGCTGCCATAGCTGTCGCGACATTCGGAATGCCATGTTCAGCGCGCAAAAATACGAAACAACCAACACCCGCAACAAGTGTGCAGGCAAAGGCTAAAATCACAAAAGGGTTGTTCGACGTTTCGCAGTCAGGCAATGATTGGTCCTTCTCCATACCCGACAGCCTGTTAAATCGAGAATTCCTTGTTACTGTGCGTTTCACTTCAACCCCTGGCGGTACGGATAAGTATGGTGGTGAATTAGCCAATCAGCAAACCGTATACTTTCAGAAGGTTGGAACAGACAAATTGCTCTTGCGCTCACGATTGCTTATAAATACAGCCGACAGTGTTGATAAAATCAACCGTGCGGTTGTAATAAGCAATTCAGACCCTATAATAGCAACCCTGAAAATCGACGGTCAGTCAAATGGCAAGATCACAGCTAAAGTCAGCCCCTTGTTCCTTGAGGATAATTCGGCGTTAGGCATACCGCGCGCCCTTAAAGCGCAGTTGGGTTTACAGGCCATGTTGCCCGGTAGTTCATACATAGAAAGTATAAAAACCTTTCCCATGAACACCGAGATACGTACCGTAAAGACATGGGCCTCATCAACAACAGCCAACGCTTCTGCAGCGTTCACTGGAAAGGTGACTGTGGGGTTAAACACCTCATTTGTACTGTTGCCAAAGGTTCCCATGCAACGTCGCTTGTTCGACCCTCGCGTAGGATATTTTACCGATGACTTTACATTGTTTTCAGACAATCAGCAACGTGTTGAGCCCAAACGTTTTATTACGCGCTGGCGTCTCGAACCAAAGGATAGTGCCGATGCTGAACTGATGAAACGTGGCATTCTGGTCGAACCGCGTAAGCCCATTGTCTACTATATCGATCCTGCCACCCCCAAACAATGGCGCCCCTACTTAATTCAAGGCGTGAATGATTGGCAGAAAGCCTTTGAACAGGCAGGCTTCAAAAATGCCATCATGGCAAAGGAGTGGCCCGAAAACGATTCCACAATGTCGATGGAAGATGCACGCTACTCGTGCATTCGCTATCTGGCCTCACCCATTGAGAATGCCTATGGCCCTAATGTGCACGACCCCCGGTCTGGCGAGATACTTGAGAGTCACATTTGTTGGTATCACAACGTGATGACATTGGTGCACGATTGGTACATGATACAAGCAGGTACACTTGACGAGGCTGCACAAAAGATGAAGTACGATACCGACCTCATGGGCCAACTCATTCGTTTTGTGTCATCGCATGAGGTGGGACACACTCTTGGGCTGCGTCACAATTTTGGCTCTTCGTCAACAGTGCCTGTCGACAGTTTAAGGTCAAGGTCCTTTGTCATAGAACATGGTCACACACCAAGCATCATGGACTATGCACGTTTCAACTACGTGGCACAACCCGAAGACAGCATTCCACGTGCAGGCATATTCCCGCGCATAGGCGATTATGATTGCTGGGCCATAGAGTGGGGTTATAAACCCATGTTCGAGGCCTATGACGACATAAGCGACCACTGGGAACTGGAAAAGATTACATCGCAGCGTCTTGCAAACAACCGGAGACTTTGGTTTGGCGATGGTGAAACAAACCGTACCAACGATGCACGCTGCCAAACCGAGGACCTGGGTGACGATGCCATGAAGGCAAGTTATTATGGCATGCTCAACTTAAAACGCGAGCTGAAAGTTTTGCCCGAGTGGACATATCAAAGTGGCGACATCTATGGCAGCAATTTGAGCAGTGTCTACACGCAAGTCATCAACCAATACATGCGCTATTGCATGCACGTTATGCGCAATTTGGGCGGTGTATATTACGATTACAAAACAGTGGACGAGGCAGGTAGCATGTACACCGACGAGCCACGTGCCAAGCAAGAACGTGCATTCAGATTTCTGTGCGACAATGTGATTGCAGCCCCGCAATGGCTTATCGACCAACCATACATCAGCCGCATTTTACCCAGTCCTCAGGACTACCTCAACCGTATAGGCACACGTATAGTTAGCAACATGTCGTCGGCAAGCACACTGCGCAGACTTACATCTACGTATCCTGTTTCAGATTATCTGCCCGCACTTGTCAACCAATTATTTGCCACAGCAGAGCCTTCGGCTTATTTGCGTGCATTACAGAATGAGACGGTAGAAAATTTGATTGCATATTTACGCACATACCCAACTGGCGAAGTTACATCAACTGTTTATCAGCAGCTTACCAAGCTCCAGCGTAAACTTGATGCAAATAAAGCCAATGCGCATTACCAGTCTTTAGCACACAAAATAGCGTGTGCTTTGGTAGTGAAATAACTCAAGTTCCGGATTTGGACGGATACGGCCTGAAGGGCCAAAAGCGCATAGCCCAGGGCAAGCGAAGCGGCACCCTGGGTAATCGATTTCCAATGAGTTTACGCCCTGAAAGGGCAAAAGCTTGAAATAAATTCGGGAATGCTTTTGCCCTTTCAGGGCGACAGCCTCAACAGCACTTAGCCCAGGGCAATGCCCTGGGCTAAGTGCTGTTGGCCTTTCAGGCCGTGCGAACCTAAATCCGAAACTTCTGTGAAATAACGAATACGTACGTATTCTTCGAACTCAACTTTCGTATATAGCAAGTGCGGGGCGAATAATGGCGGCGATCGTCCGTTGTCAAACGAAAAGATGATGCACTTGTGGGAGTGATGAGAGTACAAATCCAAGCCCAGGTCATGCCACATCGAACGTAGTAAGCGTTTACTTCGAACGAAGTAAACACGTTGAACGAACGAAGTAAGCACGTTGAACGAACGTAGTAAGACAACTCAAGCCCATGGCAAACGAAGCTACACCCTGGGCCTCCCCGTGTCAGAGCAGACCGTGCGAATCTAAATCCGAAACTTCAGTAAAGTGCATGACGTACAACTCAAATCACAAAGAATTCAGGCGTTTTATTACAAGCTTTATTGAAATTCGCGAGAGTTTTGATAAAAAAGAGTATCTTTACACCGTATTATCCATCAATTCATTAAATTACATTTGCCATACGTGAACATCACACAAGCCATTGTGAGCGAAGATGATTACGATGTTTGCCCCGGCCATGAGTTTATGGGTGGTTCTAATAAATAGAAATACAATACATATTATGATTACAGGTGAAATTAAGAACCAGATAGACCAGATATGGGACACTTTCTTTGTGGCAGGTGTTACCAACCCCATCACCGTTCTTGAACAGATGACCTATATCTTCTTTATGAAGATGTTGGACGACAAACAACTTCAAGAGGAAGACAATGCCCGCGATTTCGACTCCGAGGTAAAGAATCCGACATTCCCCGCCGGACAGATGTGGCTGAATCCTGATACCAATCAAGAAGTGCCCTACGAAAGCATGCGTTGGTCGGTGTTTCGCAATACAGGTTCTGAGAACATGTACAACATGATTCGTCAGAATGTATTCGAGTTCATCAAGCATATCGGTACAGGCGAAGAGAGTGCCTACAGTCGATACATGAAAACAGCCATCTTTTTGGTGCCAAACGCTCGCACGCTAACCAAGATTGTGGACGGTGTGGACGCGTTGGACATGAACAATCGCGACGCCATGGGCGATGTGTATGAGTACATTCTTGGCAAGATGGCAGCTTCTGGCACCAACGGCCAGTTTCGCACACCCCGCCATATCATACGTATGATAGTTGAAATGATGGAGCCAACCCCACAAGATTACATCTGCGACCCCGCCATGGGAAGCGCTGGTTTCCTTGTCGAGGCTGTGAAATACATCAAAGAGCACTACGAAACGGCATTCTATGCAGCCGAAGAAGTTCACCATATCAAAACATCTATGATCAATGGCTATGACACCGACCAAACGATGCTCCGCATTGGTGCCATGAACCTGATGCTTCATGATGTGACGGCACCTGAGCTGGCCTGGAAAGATTCTCTTTCTGAGCAGAATGAGGATCAAGGTTGTTACAGTCTGATTATGGCCAATCCACCCTTTGCAGGCAGTCTCGACAAGGGCAATGTTAACAAGAAGATTTTGGCTTATGCCAATACCACCAAAACCGAACTGCTCTTCTTGGCTCAGTTCGTTCGCTCGCTCGAGTTAGGGGGCCGTTGTGCCAGCATTGTGCCCGATGGCGTGTTGTTTGGCACATCAAAAGCTCACGTTGCCATTCGCAAGGAAATTGTAGAAAAGCAGCAACTTCGTGCCGTCATCTCTATGCCGAGCGGCGTATTCAAGCCTTATGCCGGTGTGTCTACCGCAGTCCTCATCTTTACCAAGACCAACTGTGGCGGAACCGACAAGGTGTGGTTCTACGACATGAAAGCCGATGGATTCTCGCTCGACGACAAGCGCTCACCCATTGCCGACAATGATATTCCCGATGTAGTTGCCCGTTTCAAAAATCTTGAGGCAGAGGCCAGCCGCACCCGCAAGGAGCAAAGTTTTTTTGTGCCTGTAGAGGAAATCATTGCCAACGACTACGACCTCTCTATCAATAAATATAAGGAGGTGGAGCGTGAGGAGGTGGAGTACGAACCCGTAAAAGACATTCTCGCACGCTTGCAGCAAACCGAGGGCGAATATGCCAAAGGCTTTGAGGAACTGAAGGGAATGTTGGTGAAATAAATATGGACATTAAGAAGCATAAATCCAGCCATTGGTTTCGTGCTATAGAACGACTAACACAATTATTCATGATGCAACATGAAGTAAATAATAAGGGAGAAAGAGTATGAGAGAAGGGTGGGAATATAAGAAGTTAGGAGAGGTTTGTAATATCCTTAATGGATATGCTTTCAAGAGTTCTAAATATACGAATTCTGGTACAAGAATTATTAGAATTACAAATGTACAGAAAGGATATGTTATAGACAATGATCCTAAATATTATTCAGATGATGACATTAAGAATTTGACGCAATATTCATTGCGTGAAGGAGATTTAGTTATGTCTCTGACAGGAAATGTCGGAAGAGTAGGCATGTTACAAAAGAGCATGCTCCCTGCAGCATTAAATCAACGTGTAGCATGCATAAGAACAAAATCTGATGAGATAAGCCTAAATTACCTTTTTCATCTATTTAATTCTGATGTTTTCGAGAGAGCTGCAATTCGGTCTGCTCGTGGTATTGCACAGCTGAATATGAGTACAGAATGGTTAAAAGAACATACCATCCCCCTCCCTCCCAAGTCCACCCAGCTTGCGATAGTTTCCGAACTTGACAAAATTAAAGAGTTGATTCGTCTGAAGAAAGAGCAACTGAAAGATTTCGATAACCTCGCCCAAAGCATCTTCTATGAGATGTTCGGAGACCCTGTGGAGAATGATAAGGGGTGGGAAGTAATGAAGTTAAAGGAAATTGTATCAGATGATTGCTCTATATCCTATGGTATTGTACAACCTGGTGATGGTGTAGAAAATGGTGTGCCAGTAGTTCGTCCTGTTGACATGACTGAAACTTTTATATCCCGTCAAGGACTTAAAAACACGACCAAAGAGATATCTGATTCGTATAAGCGAACAATATTAAAGGGTGATGAAATATTAATGTGCGTACGAGGAACCACAGGATTAGTTGCTATGGCTTCTCCCGAATTGAAAGGTTGCAATGTTACTCGAGGCATTACACCTATTGAATGCGGTCCGTCTTGCAACAAATGGTTTATATATTATCAAATATCAAATCCATCTATACAACAGCATATTGCAGAATATACAAGGGGAATTACACTAAAACAGATAAACATGAAAGACGTAAGAGAAATACCTCTTTGTCTCCCTCCCCTCCCTCTCCAACACCTCTTTGCCCAGTGCATAGAGCAGATAGAACATCAGAAGGCTGAGGTTCAGAAAGCTATTATAGACCTTGAAACCCTCCTTGCAGCTCGTATGCAGTATTGGTTTGAATAAATACATTCAAGCTCTGATAGACACAAGAGAGAATGAAGATATTCAGATATTTCAAGTGTAGGCATCTGAAATGGGATATCGACCAATTTGCCAAATCAATGACAGAAAAATGGTCGATAAAACTGATTTTGCAGAGGAAATGTTCGATAAAGCCTGCATTAGCTAAGAAATTGGCCGATATTTTAACCTTTGCAGATGAAAGGCAAGAGATCACCACAGAGGCCATCACCAAGCAATTCAACCTAACTCAAACTACCGCCAAACGTTACCTACGCCAACTTACAGAGTTCGGCTATATTGAAGCACAAGGTGGCAACAAAAACCGAACGTACAAAAAGAAATAACGATATATGGCTAAGAATTTCGATTATATACTGCTTTTGGCAGAGGAAGTGCCAGGCTTCAAACGCTTGCACGAATACTGCGATATGGCTGAATCTTTGCAGACAACATTCCCCGAGGCTTCAGCCAATAGTTCGCGCAAAGCTTTGGAATGGCTTGTGAAAAATATGTTGAGGATGAATGACGTGCAGATTGCTGATCGTGAAACCCTCAACGACATGCTTCATAAGCCAGAGACTTATGCCTTTATCAATCGCGACTACAGACTGAGTGACGACATACGCCTGGTTCATAAAATTGGCAACTCTGCCAGTCATGATGGTGGTGAACCCGTAAAACGTGTAAAAGCATTCCGTTGCCTGCGTGCGCTTTATAATGTTGTGGCAGGATTTATGTACCGTTGGGGAGCTATGAGTAGTATCCCGGCTTTTGATGCAACACTCATTCCTGACAGGATAACAGGGCCTGTGCTGACAACAGCTCCAAGTCCGCAAGTAGAAATGGACGTGGTGAACAGTGCATCAAAGGAGAACATAGTACACCCACAATCTCCCAACATACCAAAGGAAAGTCTTGCAAGCGAAGCCATTACACGCAAATATTTTATCGACTATATGCTCATCGAAGCAGGGTGGGATATACTTGAAGTGAAAGGCGATGTGCAGGGCGGCAAGGCTTGCATAGAAGTTGAAGTGGAAGGAATGCCTACCACATCTGGGAAAGGCTATGCCGACTATGTGCTGTTCAGCCGTGGCGGTAAACCTTTGGCTGTTATCGAAGCAAAGGCCACCACTCACGAGGTGGGTGAAGGGCGCCGGCAAGCCATGCTATATGCCGATGCCCTGGAGCGGAAGTATGGCGTAAGACCTGTCATCTATTACACGAATGGGTTTAATACCCAGGTGATTGATGGCCTGGGGTATACGGACAGGCCGGTTTATTCTTTCCATTCAATGGACGACCTTGAACGCTTGATTCAGAAGAGAAAACGTGCAAAGATTTGTGACCTCCGCATCAATGAGAATATCACCAACCGCCCTTATCAGCAAACAGCTATCAAGAGTATTATAGAATGGTTGAACCAGCAACATCGTCGTGGTCTTCTCGTCCTTGCCACAGGTACAGGCAAGACCCGCGTCAGCATCTCACTCTGCGACATATTGATGCGCAACGACTGGGCGAAAAATGTGCTATTCCTGGCCGACCGCACGGCCCTTGTCAACCAAGCACACAAAAACTACAAAGCATTGTTGCCCGATGTGCCGATGTCGGTATTGAACGAGGATAAGGAGCCTTACATGCAAGCACGTATCATGTTCTCTACCTATCAGACCATGATAAACTATATAGATAAGGACGAGAAGAAGTTCACCATTGGCAGATTCGACCTTATTATTATAGACGAGGCGCACCGCAGTGTGTTTGGTCGCTATGGTGCGATATTCAACTATTTCGACTCTTTGCTTATAGGGCTTACTGCCACCCCGCGCGACGAGATAGACCGTAGCACTTACGACCTGCTGCAACTGGATAATGGTACGCCAAATTATAGCTATGATTATGAGGAGGCCGTAGCCGACGGGTATCTCGTACCTTACAAAACGCTACAGTTTCATTCCAAAATTATGGAGACCGGCATCAAATGGGACGACCTGTCTAAAGACCAGCAAGACAAACTTGAAGAAGTTTGGGATTACGAGAAGGCTTTGGCCGGCATGGGCGATGGTGAAGAATATCATCGTGATATTGAGTCAAAGGAAATCTTCAACTATCTTTTCAACAATAATACCATTGACAAAGTGCTTCAAGAGTTGATGGAAAAGGGACTGAAAGTGCAGAGTGGGGAAGAAGTGGGCAAGACCATTATCTTTGCCATGAACCATATGCATGCTGAGCAGATAGTGAAGAGATTTCGCGAGCTTTATCCTGAAAAGGGAGTACAATATTGCCAGCTGATTGACAACTATGTGAAATATGCCGGGGACTTGATTCTTGACTTTGAAGAGCCAGAGAAAATGCCACAGATTGTTGTTAGCGTGGATATGCTCGACACGGGTGTGGACGTGCCGTCTGTCCTCAATCTCGTATTCTTTAAGCGTGTAAAATCAAAGATTAAGTTCATGCAGATGATAGGTCGTGGCACCCGACTCTGCCCTGGACTCTTTGGCAACAAGGATAAGGAGGAGTTCTACATCTTCGATTGGTGTAATAACTTTGAGTATTTCTCGGTACACACAGAAGGGGCAGATCCGGTAACGGTCAAATCCTTAACCGAAAGACTCTTTTCTCTGCGGCTTGACATAGCCTTTGCATTGCAGTCGGCAGAACATCAGGAAAAAGAAGCAGACAAGAGATTACATGATGAATTGAAGGAGATTCTTCATAAACAAGTAGATAGTCTCAGTGTGGCAAGAATAGACGTGAGGGAAAAGATTGCCCAGGTTGAGCCATATCGCAGCATGGACGCCTGGGTATGTCTGAGCGATGTTGATGTGGCCAAACTTAAGGGCATTGCCTCACTATTGCCTCGTCCTAACGAAAACGAAGCTGCTAAGAAGTTCGATATACTGATGCTTCACTTGCAACTGGAAAAGGTTGATCGTACCGTCAATGCAGATAAGTGCAGAACGAGCGTAATTGCCATAGCTCGAATGTTGGAGGATAAAGCTTCGATACCTGTTGTAAAGGAGCGTATCGTCACCATTCGTGAAGTACAGACAGTTCAGTTTTGGGAAACAAGTACGATTGACCGATTAGAACGTGTACGCAAGGAATTGCGCGAGTTGCTCCATATTCTTGAAGAGGGGCGTGGCGACCGCAAATTCATTATCGACATTGAAGACACCACAACGGTTGATGATGAAGCTGCAAGAGTTGCATTAAAGGCGACCTACAAACAACGTGTAATAGAATATCTTGCATGTCATAATGATAATGAAGTCTTGAACAAGATTCAGAACTTCGAACAATTGTCATCTGCTGACATAGAAGAACTTCAACGCATCTTTTGGGAGGAACTTGGCACACGTGAGGAATATAACAGAATCACAGGAGGAAAACGCTACAATAACAATGTAGCTGCTTTTATCCGTGTTATTAAAGGTATCGACCGCAAAAAGGCTTTAGAGAAGTATGCTCAATTCATTAAGGGGGCAAATCTGACTTCGGAACAGGAACTATACTTGAAGAATATTCTCGACTATATTAGCGTGAATGGTGATATTCTGCTAAGTGACTTCACAGAATATCCATTGAAGCGTTATCCTTGGCGCAATGTTTTTGGCAACCAGTTTGTTAGCCTTAAAGATTTCATCAAGGAGATACATAATGTGATTTCTATTACAGCATAAGCTAAGAGCAAATTACTGTCCGTTAAAACGTAAAAACGCGAACGGACTCAAGCATCAAACGCTATCACCAAACGCTACCACTAATGGGGGCGACGCGTCTCGCGTCGTGCATTAAGGCAAAGGCTCATACACTAAAATAAAGGCTCACAGACAGCACAAATTACACGCCTGTTTGTGAGCCTTTGCCTTAATGCCCGACGCGAGTCGAAGCTGCTGGAAAAAACGAAGCGGGACGCGTCGCCCCCCCCATTAGTGCTTGCGTTTTTTGCAGCGTGTTTCTGACAATTTATTTACCGGAGAGTTATTAAAAAGAAAAGTCTTAATACACAAAAAGCTAAATAAAAACCATGCAAAAGTCTGTGCAGTTTCCTCTCACAGCACTTTTTACGTAAAATGTCTGCACTCTGCACTTTTGTATGAAATATTGTTGATAGTCAATGAGTTATGTAGTGTAGACAACCCCAATTTTTATATGCACTACCATCTACACTCTGTCTGCACTATCTACACTTTTCCTGCACTTTCTGCACTGTATCGTATGCACAGGTGTGGAACGTGTTACGCCAACAGGTTTTGACGGCATAGGGAGAGCGTAAAAATTGTCGGAGTAATTGAACTTCCGCCCTCCCTATACTCGGAAAACGCTAACCTGTGCTGTAAGTGCACTTTACCGCCGCCAGTGACAGCGTGCAGACGGTTGTGCATACAGAAAACGGCGTTGTCTACACGCTTTTATCCATTGATTATCATGTGTTTACGATAGAAAAGTGCAGAGTGCAGACAAAACACGTTTGGTAATGTGTAGATAGTGTGCAGATGTTGCAGGGAAGGCCGGAATACAGCTAATAATTAGAAGTAATTGGCAGGGGCATATCAAAATTTTGCGGTTGATAGTCGGTTAAGTCTTAAATGTCAAAGCAAAAATTTTTGTGAAATACTTTTTTATATGTAATTTTGCGCAAAATCTATTTATTCGTTTAATGAAAACTTTGTACAAAATTAAGAAAGGCTTAGACCTTAAATTAAAAGGTGAAGCCACAGCCAAGCTTTCAGCAGCTGCTCTAAGTAGCGAGTATGCGGTAATGCCTGCAGATTTTCCAGGCATTGTACCACGTACTGTTGTAAAAGAGGGCGACAATGTGCTGGCAGGGCAGGCCCTGTTTGTAGACAAAGCTACAGAACGTGTTCAGTTCGTATCACCTGTTAGTGGTACAGTGGTGGGCGTTGAGCGTGGCGAGCGTCGCAAATTGCTGCGTTTCCGTATTAAAGCCAATGAAACACAAGAGTTTAAGGACTTTGGTGTAAAGGATTTATCTAAGCTTACAGGCGATGAGGTAAAAGAACTGATGCTTGAGAGTGGTCTGTTCGCATTTATGCGCCAGCGTCCTTATGATGTGGTTGCCAATCCGAATGAAGCACCGAAAGCCATTTTCGTTTCTGCATTCAACAAAATGCCTTTGGCTGCAGACTTTGGCGTTGTAGTGAAATGTTTTGAACAGGATTTCAAACTTGGTATTCGCGCCTTGGCTAAGATAGCCAAAGTACATCTGGGCATCTGTCCTGAGCAGATAAATTCGGAGATTTTGCCTATTGAGGAGGCAGAAGTAAGTGTTTTTGATGGTCCCAACCCTTCGGGCAATGTGGGTGTGCAGATAAACCACGTGTCGCCGGTCAATAAGGGTGAGGTTGTTTGGACACTTGGAGCCGAGATGGCACTCGTGTTGGGTCGTTTGATCCGTACCGGCAAGTTGTCTCTTACAAGACGTATTGCGGTGGCAGGCTCATGTGTAAAGGAACCTCATTATGTAGAAACCATAATTGGCGCTCCATTGGCTGATATACTGAAGGGTCAAATTGATAATGTGGAGCATACACGCATTATCAACGGAAATCCGTTTGTCGGCTATAAATCTGCAATTACTGATTTCCTTGGAGCATTCAGCACAGAGGTGTGTGTAATACCCGAGGGCGATGATGTAAACGAAGCATTCGGCTGGATTGCACCCCGTCTTAATGATTTCTCAACAAGTCATAGCTATTTCTCGTGGCTCTTTGGCAAAAAGAAATCATACGACCTGGATTGCCGTATCAAGGGTGGTGAACGCCACATGATTATGAGTGCAGAGTATGAACGTGTGTTCCCTATGGACATTTATCCAAGCTATTTGATTAAGGCTATTCTCACAGGTGATATAGACCGCCAGGAAGCTTTGGGTATCTATGAGGTGGCTCCAGAGGATTTCGCTGTGGCGGAATTTATTGATTCATCAAAGCTCGAACTGCAGCGAATTGTACGTGAAGGCTTGGATATACTGAGAAAAGAAAACGCATAAAAGACAATGATAAAGCAAATATTTGATAAATTACGCCCGACCTTTGAGGAGGGTGGCAAACTGAAGGCTTTCCGTTCAGTTTTTGAAGGAATGGAAACTTTCATGCTCGTGCCAAATACGACGTCAAAGGTGGGTGTCAGCGTACACGATGCCATTGACTCAAAGCGAATAATGTCTTTCGTCGTTATAGCGCTTTTGCCGGCACTGTTGTTCGGTATGTACAATATTGGATACCAAAATGCGCTTGCTGCTGGCAAACTGGCTGAAACTTCGGCTATATCGATGTTTCTGTATGGCTTACTGCTGGTTTTGCCCAAAATTGTCGTATCTTATGTTGTAGGACTTGGCATTGAGTTTGCGGTAGCGCAGTGGAAGCATGAGGAAATACAAGAAGGTTACCTCGTAACAGGTATTTTGATACCACTTATTGTGCCCGTAAATTGCCCATTGTGGATGTTGGCTTTGGCTGTTGCCTTCTCGGTGATTTTCTGTAAGGAAATATTTGGTGGCACTGGCATGAATATCTTTAACCCTGCTTTAGTGGCACGCGCATTCTTGTTCTTCTCATACCCAACGAGCATGAGTGGTGACAAGGTCTGGGTAGCGAACGAACAAGTATGTGGCTTGGGATATGCGCTCCCTGATGGAACAACGATGGCAACGCCTCTTGGAGAGGTGGCTTCGGGTAGTATGCCTACGGCAAGTTTGGGTGACACTATACTTGGTTTAATACCTGGTTCAATAGGTGAAACATCAGTGATTGCCATAGCAATAGGTGCGATTATCTTACTTTTTACTCAAATCGCTTCGTGGCGCACAATGGTCAGTGTATTTGTAGGTGGCGCCTTAGTGGCCGTGCTTTTCAATATGCTTGGCTTGTCGGCTAACGCAGCAGCGAATATGCCTTGGTTTGAACATCTGACAACAGGTGGTTTCTGCTTTGGTGCTGTATTTATGGCAACAGACCCCGTTACGAGTGCACGCACCGAAAAGGGTAAATATATTTATGGTTTCCTGATTGGTGTCTTGGCCATATTGATTAGAGTACTCAATCCGGGTTATCCCGAAGGCATGATGCTGGCCATATTGTTTATGAATATGTTTGCACCGCTGATTGACTATTGTTTTGTGCAAAGCAATATCAACAAACGTATTAAACGAGCTGGTAAGTAGTTGAATTAGGTAATAAGCAAGGAATGATGCGTTGAAACACGTCCATTCTTGCCGATAACCATTAAATGACACAAAATGAATACAAATAAAAATTCATATACTATCGTCTATGCAACGGTAATGGTTGTTATTGTTGCATTCTTGCTCGCGTTTGTTTCGTCTGCCTTAAAGCCAACGCAGGACAAGAACGTGGCCTTGGACAAAAAAAAGCAAATACTTGCTGCTTTGAATGTGCGAGGATTGAATGATGCGCAGGACATTGAAAGCAAATACAGTGAATGCGTGATGTCTGACATGATTGTAAAGGCTGACGGCTCTGTTGTGGCAGAAGGCAAAAGCAAGGAAAACGATGGTTTCAAAGTTGAGAACAAGAACATAAGCGCTAATTGCTTGCCCGTCTATATCTGCAAGGTTAATGGCGAAACAAAGTATGTGGTTCCTATGACAGGCCGCGGTCTTTGGGGTGGCCTTTGGGGCTATATGGCCATTAACGCAGATCTGCAAACCGTATATGGTGCTTATTTCTCTCATGAGAGTGAAACTGCCGGACTTGGTGCCTTGATTGCGGAAGAAAAATTCCAAGATCAGTTCAAAGGTAAGCAACTCTTTGCAAATTCTAACGACAGCGAAATAGCTTTGACTGTAGTGAAAAATGGCAAGGTTGAACCTGAGAAGAAGAATTATCAAGTAGATGGTATCACAGGTGCTACACTGACATCGAATGGTGTGGCTAACATGATACACGATGGCTTGCAGCAGTATATAGGCTACTTCTCAAAAACTAAGAAATAAGTAAAAGCAGTTGAGTTACTGCGATATGGTATTGAACTATCGAAAATATGTAATCGCAGTTGTTTGGCTTTAATAATAAACCTCTAAACTCTTTTTCTAATATGAGTTTATTTTCAAAAGAAAACAGAGATGCCTTGACAGGGCCTCTTAACTTGAACAACCCTGTGGCTGTACAAGTATTGGGTATCTGTTCGGCTTTGGCTGTAACCTCTCAGTTAGAACCAGCTATTGTGATGGGTCTTTCGGTGACAGTAATTACGGCTTTTTCGAATGTAATAATTTCGCTTTTGCGTAAGACCATACCCAATCGTATACGTATCATTGTACAATTGGTGGTGGTGGCTGCCCTTGTGACGCTCGTGTCGCAGGTGTTGAAGGCGTATGCCTACGATGTAAGTGTACAGCTTTCTGTATATGTAGGTCTTATCATTACAAACTGTATTTTGATGGGACGCCTCGAAGCCTTTGCCATGATGAATGGTCCGTGGGAATCTTTCCTGGACGGTATAGGCAATGGATTGGGTTATGCCTGGGTGCTTGTGGCAGTGGGATTTGTACGCGAACTTCTTGGCAATGGAACCTTGCTCGGCTTGCGTGTGATACCCGAATGTATCTATGCATCTAATGGCGGTTTCTATGTGAACAATGGTATGATGACAATGCCTGCCATGGCACTCATATTGTTGGGCTGTTTGATTTGGGCCTTGCGAGCAATCAATAAGGAGGCTTGATACATACCCTGATAGGGATATACGGCTCGTGATATAATTCGGTTTATGTGAGTGACTCGTATGTCCGTGTTCTAACATCATATAATATAATTCTAATAATGGAACATCTATTAAGTCTGTTTGTCCGCTCCATTTTCGTGGACAATATGATATTTGCATTCTTTTTGGGTATGTGCTCTTATTTGGCAGTATCTAAGAATGTCAAGACAGCTTTGGGACTTGGCGTGGCCGTAACGTTTGTGCTTTTAATCACCGTGCCTGTTGATTACTTGTTGCAAACAAAGGTGCTCGGCCCTGATTGTCTTATTCAAGGCGTTGACTTGTCTTTCCTTTCTTTTATTTTGTTCATTGCAGTGATTGCTGGTATCGTACAGTTGGTTGAAATGGTTGTAGAACGCTTTTCGCCATCACTCTACGCTGCGCTTGGTATATTCTTGCCACTCATTGCTGTAAACTGCGCCATCATGGGTGCCAGTCTTTTCATGCAGCAACGCATAGGCATGGAACCTGGTAGCACTCAATATATAGGTAATGTGGTAGATGCTTTAGTCTATGCGTTGGGTTCTGGTATTGGTTGGCTGTTGGCTATTGTGGCATTGGCTGCAATTCGTGAGAAGATGGCTTATACCAATGTGCCCAAGCCTTTGCAGGGACTTGGCATCACGTTTATCACCGTTGGTTTGATGGCCATGGCGTTTATGTGTTTCTCAGGTTTGAACATTTAATCAACAAGAATAGACAATGGATTTGAATTTAATTTTATCAAGTATTGGGGTATTCTTGGTGATTATACTCCTTTTGGTGGTCATTTTGCTCGTCGCCAAGAAATACCTTTCGCCCAGTGGCAAAGTGACTGTTACCATCAATGGTAAAGACAAGGTAGAGGTAGAACAAGGTAGCAGCCTTCTCACTACGCTCTCTGAAAACGGCATCTACTTGCCCTCGGCATGTGGTGGCAAAGGCAGTTGCGGACAGTGCAAGTGTCAAGTAGTTGAAGGCGGTGGCGAAATATTGGATTCTGAAAAAGGACACTTTACTCGCAAACAAGTGAAGGAGCATTGGCGCCTCGGTTGCCAGTGCAAAGTGAAAGGTGATCTCGAAATCAAGGTGCCCGACAGCGTACTTGGCGTAAAAGAGTATGAGTGTACTGTTATCTCAAACAAGAACGTTGCAACCTTTATCAAGGAGTTCAAAGTTCAGTTGCCACAAGGCGCACACATGGACTTCTTACCAGGTTCTTATGCTCAGATAAAAATCCCTGCATTCAGCATGGACTATGATAAGGATATAGATAAAAGCCTTATCGGCGAGGAATACCTTCCCGCATGGAAGAAGTTCGGATTGTTCCCCTTGAAATGTGTCAATACTGAACCGACAGTGCGTGCATATTCGATGGCAAACTATCCTGCAGAGGGAGATGTGTTTATGCTCACCGTGCGTATTGCAACACCGCCCTTTAAGGCTGATAGAAGTGGGTTTATGGACGTAAATCCTGGTATTGCTTCTTCTTATATTTTCACGCTCAAGCCTGGCGATAAAGTTATTATGAGTGGTCCTTATGGTGACTTCCACCCACATTTCGACTCAAAAAAGGAAATGATATGGGTAGGCGGTGGCGCAGGTATGGCTCCGCTTCGTGCACAGATAATGCACATGACTCGTACGCTTCATTGCACAGACCGTGAAATGCATTATTTCTATGGTGCTCGTGCCTTGAACGAGGTGTTCTACTTGCAGGATTTCTTGCAGTTGGAAAAGGATTTCCCAAATTTCCATTTCCATCTTGCGCTCGACAGACCAGACCCCGCAGCCGATGCTGCAGGCGTAAAGTACACGGCAGGATTTGTACACCAGGTGATGTATAATACCTATCTGAAGGATCATGACGCTCCCGAGGATATTGAATATTACATGTGCGGCCCCGGACCGATGTCGAAAGCTGTAGTAGGAATGCTTGACAGCTTAGGCGTAGAGCCCGAAAGCATCATGTATGATAATTTTGGCGGATAAAATTGGTTCAGACCAAGGTCATATTTTGATTGTGACCTTGGTCTGAATTGTTTTGGGGGAGATGCTGGCGGATTTGTGTGGGAATGTAAACATGATTATATAAACTGTTTTTTGAATACCTACTTAATAGCCGAAATGCGGCAGTTAATCGTGGGTATTTCTTTGCTATCAGCAAAAAAAAATGTACTTTTGCCCGAAAATATAAATTTATAGCACAAAGCAATGAATATATCATACAAGTGGCTTAAAGAATACGTCGATTTCGACCTTAATCCGCAAGAGGTAGCTGATGCGCTAACAAGTGAAGGACTTGAAGTTGATGGTGTAGAAGAAATTCAAGCTATTAAAGGAGGCTTGGAAGGTCTTGTCGTAGCACAAGTTTTGACATGTGAGCCGCACCCAAATAGTGACCATATGCATGTGTGCCAGGTGGATCTGGGCACAGGTGAACCTGTACAAATTGTGTGCGGTGCTCCGAATGTGGCTGCTGGACAGAAGGTTATCGCAGCAACGCTCGGTACAAAATTATACGATGGCGATCAATGCTTTACTATAAAGAAGTCGAAGTTGAGAGGTGTTGAGAGCTATGGCATGTTGTGTGCAGAGGACGAAATCGGGGTAGGTGAGAGCCATGATGGCATCATCGTATTGCCCGAGGATACTGTGACTGGCATGAAAGCTGCTCAGTATTACAACTTGGAGAGTGATTGGGTAATTGAGGTTGATATAACCCCCAATCGCGCTGATGCTTGCTCACACTATGGTGTAGCCCGCGATTTGTATGCGTGGCTTATTCGTAACGGTTATAAGACGTCTCTACATCGCATGGACGTGTCGGGCTTTAAGGTAGACAACAATGACTTGAATATCGATATTGATGTTCAAAATACTGAAGCATGTCCGCGCTATTGTGCCGTTACAATCAAAGGTTGCGAGGTGAAGGAAAGTCCTGAATGGCTTAAAGAAAAATTAAACACAATAGGATTGCGTCCCATCAACAATATTGTTGACATTACGAATTACGTAATGATGGCTTATGGACAGCCGTTGCATTGCTTTGATGCAGACATGATAGACGGAAATAAAATTGTGGTTAAGGCAATGCCTGATGGTACAAAGTTCCAAACGCTTGATGGCGTGGAGCACACATTGACAGACCGTGATTTGGCTATTTGTAATGCAAAAGAACCGATGTGCATCGCTGGCGTGATGGGCGGACGTGGTTCTGGCACTTATGATACAACAAAGGACGTGCTGTTAGAAAGTGCATATTTTCATCCAACATGGATAAGAAAAAGCGCTCGCCGTCACGGCTTAAGTACAGATGCCTCTTTCCGTTTTGAACGTGGCGTGGACCCCGACGGCCAGATATATGCACTTAAAGTTGCTGCTATGCTGGTTAAAGAATTGGCCGGCGGTACTATAAGCATGGATATCAAAGATGTGGAAGCTGAAGGCTTGGTAAAGAAATTTGAAGTAAAGCTTGACTACAAGTATGTTCACGATTTGATTGGCAAAACGATTCCTGTTGAGGTGATAAAGGAAATTGTTACGTCGCTTGATATGAAGATCGTTGGCGAAACTGAGGACAGCATATCACTTGAGATTCCAGCCTATCGTGTTGATGTTCAACGCCCTTGTGATGTGGTGGAGGATATCTTGCGTATTTATGGTTACAACAATGTTGAAATTCCTACCTCTGTAAAGTCGAGCCTGACAATTAAGGGGGATGTGGATCGTTCAAATAAATTAGAGAATATAATAGCTGAGCAACTTGTTGGACAAGGCTTCCGCGAAATACTGAATAATTCTCTTACAAAGGAAAGCTATTATGACGGACTTGAAACATATGCACCTGCCGAATTGGTACGGGTGTTAAATCCGTTGAGTAGCGACTTGAACGTGATGCGTCAGACTTTGTTGTTCGGCGGCTTGGAGAGCATAGCGCACAACGTTAATCGTAAGAGCAAAAATCTGCGTTTCTTTGAAACTGGTAACTGTTACTACTATAATTCAAAAAAGCACACTGCAGACCATTTGCTTAATGCATATAGTCAGGCTCATTTCGTCGGTCTATGGCTCACCGGAAATCATATAGAAGGTTCGTGGGCTCATGCAAACGAAGCTACTTCTGTTTACCAGCTGAAGGCCTATGTGATGAACATCTTGGTACGACTGGGTTATGAACTTGGTGGTATGCGCATTGGACAGGGCTCTAATGATATCTTTGCCAAGAGTTTGTCTGTTTCTGATAGGAATGGCAAGGTCTTGGTAGAGTTGGGACTTGTGGCAAAAGCTATTACGTCACGCTTTGATATAGACCAGGAGGTTTATTATGCTGAAATAAATTGGTCTATGTTGACGAAGAAACTGCAGAAGAATACCGTGTCTTTCAAGGAAATCAGCAAATATCCGGCTGTAAGCCGAGATTTGGCTCTTTTGATTGATAAAAATGTGGAGTTTGCACAGATTGAGCAAATAGCTCGCAACTCTGAAAAGAAATTATTGAAGAAGGTTGAGCTCTTTGATGTTTACGAAGGCGATAACTTGCCTGAGGGTAAAAAAAGCTATGCGGTGAACTTCGTATTGCAGGACGAAACGAAGACAATGAATGACAAACAGACGGATGCCATTATGAAAAAAATTGTCGCTAACCTTGAGAAGCAGCTGGGCGCTGTACTTCGTTAGTAGTTTTTCCTGACGAGCACATTATTCATTGATTTTCAAACCAAACTAAATATAATAACACATGGGAAGAGCTTTTGAATACAGAAAAGCTACGAAATTGAAGCGTTGGGGCCACATGGCACGTACATTTACGAAATTGGGAAAACAGATAGCTGTTGCTGTAAAGGCAGGCGGTCCTGAACCCGAAAACAATCCGACACTTCGTGCAATCATCGCAACATGCAAGCGTGAAAATATGCCCAAAGATAATATTGAGCGTGCAATAAAGAATGCTTGCGGTAAGGATCAAAGCGATTACAAGACTATGACTTATGAGGGCTACGGCCCCCATGGAGTAGCCATTTTTGTTGATACTCTGACCGATAATGCTACTCGCACCGTTGGCGACGTTCGCTCGGTATTTAACAAGTTTAACGGCAACCTTGGTACAATGGGTTCGCTTGCTTATCTCTTTGACCATAAGGCTGTATTCACCATTCGTAAGAAGGAGGGCGTTGATATGGACGAACTCATTCTCGACCTTATAGATTATGGTGTGGAGGACGAATTTGACGAGGACAGTGAAGAAAATAGCGTTACCATATATGGTGATCCTAAATGTTTCGCTCAGATTCAAAAGCATCTCGAGGAAAATGGTTTCGAAGTGCTTGCTGCAGAGTTTACATATATTCCAAACGATGTGAAGGACGTTACTCCCGAAGAACGTGAAAGCATTGATAAAATGGTTGAGCGTCTTGAAGACTTTGATGACGTACAAACTGTTTACACTAATATGAAGCCAGCTGAGGATTGATACGGTGTATCTTCCCTTGGATAGAATAACGCAAAATACGGGTAAAAAGTTTGTAGCGAGGACAAACAACTGGAGAATTTTCCTTCGTTTGCTACAAACTGTTTACCCGTATTTTTAATTTGATTCAAATGAAACAAATGGATTTTCAACCTCAGGGTACTTGTTCCAAGTTGATACATATAGAACTTACTGATGACGATCGTGTTTCTGATGTATCATTTGTTGGAGGGTGTCCGGGAAATTTGAAGGGCATTAGTGCTTTGATTAAGGGTATGCACAAAGATGATGTTATTTCACGTCTTTGCGGCATAAAATGTGGCAACAAGTCTACATCATGCCCGGATCAGTTAGCCTGTGCTCTTAAACAAATGAATTAAGTTTTTTGTGTAGGCACGCTGTTAAGTAATAAAACATTTTGAATGTGATCAAGCCTCGGAGGACTTAGTAGATATGACGATAAGATGCTGTTCTTTATTGTCTATTTACTTCGTATTCGGCTGGTCCGATTTCAGTATGGTATACAGTGTGTCCGTCTGTTTTAGATATATAGATAAAACCAAAGGTGACCTTTGCCGCCTTTATGTCTTTGTAATCAGCGCTGCTTTTCAGACGCTGCAAAAGCATTTGATGGAGTAGGGGAGCATTGCTACTGTAAAACGGCTCATTCGTTCCGTTAAGTGAATAATATGACGTATATATCCTTCGATTTGGATCGTAGGTTAAACTGTCAAGAGTTGTTCCACTTTCTACCTCAATGGGACATCTGTTAGTAGTAAATTCTTTTGCTTCTCTCTCTAATTCCTTATCAAAACCATCTTTACATGATATTAGTATTGTTGGCAAGAGAAGCAGCAAATATCGTACAAAATAATTAGTCATTTATAATATGCTTGTTATTTACACAAAGTCCAAACCTTTGTGCAAAGGTAACAAGATATATCGTTTAACTGCAAGATAAAATGGTAAAAGTTCATATTACGCCAAAAGAGGCTGATTTGCGTGTTGAGCGCGCAGTACAGCTTTTCAAAGAAGGATATAATTGTTCACAAAGCGTAGTTGGAGCATTTGCTGATCTCTACGGATTTACGCAGGAACAGGCTTTGCTCATGTCGGCATCATTTGGAGGTGGCATTGGTCGTATGCGACAAACTTGTGGTGCAGCTTGTGGTTTGTTTGTTTTGGCAGGTTTACAAAGTGGTACAACCATCGGCTCTGACCGTGAAGGTAAAAGCCGCAATTATGCAATGGTACAACAACTTGCTGAATCTTTTAAGCAAATAAACGGCAGCATCATTTGCGCGGAACTTCTCGGACTTAAACCAAATGCTGAAATCACAGCACAAGCCTCTGAACGCACAGATTCTTATTACAAAAAGAGACCATGCTCTGAAATGGTCAGAACCGCGGCCCGGCTCTTTGCCAATGCTATATCGCAGGATTGACATCACCCTCTCGTTTTGAAAAGAATGTATGTTATGTTTAATAGCGAATTACCGATCAACGTATAACCCCCTATTCTGTAATTTATGATTGACAGGGCTACTATTCAGCGAGTAATGGATGCCACAGATATTGTAGATGTGGTGAAGGAATTTGTGACCTTACGCAAATCTGGTGCAAATTACAAAGGCTTATGTCCATTTCACAACGAACGTACACCTTCCTTTAGCGTATCACCGGCTAAGCAACTGTGCAAATGCTTCTCATGTGGAAAAGGCGGCAATGCTGTTCACTTCTTGATGGAACTGGAGCAGATGACCTATCCAGAGGCAATAAAATGGTTAGGACGCAAATATGGTATCGAAGTCAAAGAGAAAGAGTTGACCGATACAGAGCGAATTGAACAGAGCGAACGTGAAAGTATGTTCGCTCTAAATGAGTGGGCCAACAATTATTTTCAAAATATATTGCATGATAACGTTGATGGCGTTGCAATCGGCATGGCATACTTCCGTTCGCGTGGTTTTCGAGATGATATAATTAGAAAATTCAATCTTGGATATTCGTTAGAACAACGTGACGCCTTTGCTAACGCTGCCATGGCACATGGCTTTAGTAAAGAATACTTGCTTAAAACGGGATTGTGTTATCAAACAGAAGATGGACACCTGTTCGATCGATATCATGGTCGCGTCATTTTTCCTGTGCACACTGTTTCCGGGCGTGTTGTGGCTTTTGGCGGCAGAGTCCTGAATACTGAAAAGCACAAGAACGTTGGTAAATATGTCAATTCTCCAGAGAGTGAGATATACAGCAAAAGCCATGAGCTATATGGACTTTACCAAGCAAAACAAGCTATCGTGAAACATGGTAGATGTTTCTTGGTAGAAGGATACACGGACGTTATATCCATGCATCAATCTGGTGTGGAAAATGTTGTCGCTTCGTCTGGTACATCGTTAACAGAGGGACAAATACGTCTGTTACATCGTTTTACTGAAAACATAACGGTACTTTACGATGGTGACGCTGCAGGTATTAAGGCAAGTTTGCGTGGTATAGATATGTTACTTGCCGAGGGCCTGAATATCAAGGTTCTTTTGTTGCCAGATGGCGATGACCCGGACAGTTTTGCACGCAAACATCGGTCAGAGGAATTTCAAAACTACATTGATCAGCACCAAGTAGATTTCATTAAATTCAAAACAAACCTTCTCTTGAAAGGTGCGGAAGGAGACCCTATCAAACGTGCCGAATTGATAACAGATGTGGTTCATAGTATCTCTGTTATTCCCAATGAGGTCGTGCGTCAGATGTATATCAAGGAAAGTGCTGTTGCCCTGTCAGTTAATGAAGAACTGATTGTTAATGAAATAAACAAGCAGCACCGCAAACAGGTATCATCAGACTATTCGGGTGATGAGAACAAACAACAGACTGACACTTCTGCTGAACATAGCGCTACGTCTCATGCAAATAACACAGTTAAAGGCAATGCTGAAGAGGAGATGTTGGCGTCTTTGGTCGTGAAATTCGGGAATATGTATATTGATGCGCTTGGAACTGAAAGCAGTGCAAACTCTGAAGGTCAAGTTACTGTTGCTGCGTTTATTGAAGACAGCCTCAAGTCAGACGGGCTAACTCTTACTACTCCCCTGCTCAACAAGATATTGACCGAGGCATTGATGTTGTCAGCCAACAAGGAGTGGGAATCCCTACCCTATTTCCTTAATCACCCCGATCCACGAATTAGTAAATTTGCTGCAATGGTGGGCCAGGATAATTTTATTTTGAGTAGCCGGCAACGTGAGCAATATGTCGAAGATAAGTATAAACTCGATGATATTGTACCACGCATACTACACGACTACAAGCATGCAGTGATAAAAGGTCAATTGCAACAAATACTAATACAACTGCGCAATCCCCAGTTACAGACTGACACCTTAAAGGCCGAATCCTTAATGAAGGAGTATATGCAATTAAGCCAGATTGAGCGTAAATTGGCAAAAGTATTAGGCGATCGTGTAGTACTGAAATAAATAAGTAACTTAATGGTAACTATCAGCGAAATCTTCATTGCAAGCTTGACAAAACATTGATTATTAGCTAACCATTTATGAGCAATAGCACAGAAAATGCAATAACGTGCATTTTTTTAACTAAGCACTTAGCCAATTATAAAAAAATGCTTACCTTTGCTCATATAATAACGAACAAAGAATGGCGCTGATTGACCCTCAATGCGCTATAACAAGAAAATAAAAAAATGGGCATATTACAAGACAGATTAGCAAAATACACCTTGCCACAACAATACAAAGCAAAGGGTGTATATCCTTATTTCCGTGCAATTGAAGGTAAACAAGGTACCGAGGTTGAGATGGGTGGACATCACGTGTTGATGTTTGGCTCAAATGCGTATACCGGACTGCCCGGTGACGAACGCATTATTGAGGCAGGTATTAAGGCCATGGAAAAATATGGTTCAGGTTGTGCTGGTTCGCGTTTCCTTAATGGTACGTTGGACCTGCATTTACAACTCGAAAAAGAACTGGCCGAATTTGTAGGTAAGGACGATGCTTTATGCTTCTCTACGGGATTTACTGTAAATTCAGGTGTTATTCCCGCTCTTACAGGACGTGAGGATTACATCATCTGCGACGATCGCGATCATGCCTCTATTGTGGACGGCTGTCGTTTGTCGTTCTCAAAGCGTCTGAAATATAAGCACAATGATATGGCTGATTTGGAGCGTCAATTACAAAAATGTGCTCCCGAGTCTGTCAAACTGATTGTAGTAGATGGTGTATTCTCTATGGAAGGAGATTTGGCCAATCTGCCTGAAATCGTAAAACTTAAGCATAAGTACAATGCCACTATCATGGTAGATGAAGCACATGGTATTGGAGTATTCGGTCGTCAGGGACGTGGTGTGTGCGACTATTTTGGCTTGACCGACGAGGTAGACTTGATCATGGGCACATTTAGTAAGTCTCTTGCTTCAATCGGTGGATTTATTGCTGCAGACGAAAGTATCATAAATTGGTTACGCCATAATGCGCGTACATACATTTTCTCTGCTTCAAATACGCCTGCTGCTACAGCTTGTGCGCTTGAAGCTCTGCATATCATTCAGAATGAACCTGAACGTATTGAAGCTCTGTGGGATGTAACCCGTTACGCATTGAAACGTTTTAAGGAAGAGGGTTTCGAAATAGGCGACACAGAATCACCTATCATTCCGTTGTATGTGCGTGATACAGAAAAAACTTTTGTTGCAACAGCGCGTGCCTTTGATGAAGGTGTGTTCATTAATCCAGTGATTCCACCAGCATGCGCCCCTCAGGACACGCTCGTGCGTGTAGCTTTAATGGCCACTCATACAAAAGAACAAGTAGATCGTGCTGTAACCGCCTTGCGCAAGGTGTTCTGCGAGTTAGGCATAATTAAATAACGCATTTCTATAACAATACAATAAAGGAATTGACAATATATAAGCTGCATTGTAAGATTCGAAGAGAATCTTACAATGCAGCTTATTTTTGCAGACAAAAGTACTTATGTTTTGTCTCATCAACCATCTCTATTCTCAAGGCATAGATATGCGAAAAGGCGTAGAAGGATTTTGCGGCATTATTCGTACGTATCAGTATAGTCCTACTAATCAAGCAGTCTATGTTTTTGCGAATATTGTCTGGGTATACCGACGAGTACAATAAGTAGGGCGGTCCATCAAGCTATAGACAAGCTCTACCCAATTTATTATTCCCAAATAAGAAAAATAGGAGATAAGTACTTGATGGCACTTATCTCCTACTCGATTGCTCAAAAGAACGAATAAATTAAGCTTCAGCAGGTGCTTCTGTAGCTTCCTCTGCGGGAGCGTTTTCAGCTTCTGCAGCAGCCTTTGCGGCAGCTTCGGCTTCTGCTTTAGCAGCAGCTTCAGCAGCCTTCTTTTCAGCTACCTTCTCTGCTATCTTCTCGTTAACCTTCTTTTCAGCTTCGAGACGAGCTTCAGCAGCAGCTTTCTTGTCAGCAGCCTTCTTGTCAGCAGCGGCAGTTGCCTTTGCGTCCTTGGCTTGCTTCCAAGCATCAAATTTAGCCTTTGCTGCAGCTTCATCAAATGCGCCCTTGCGTACACCACCATTAAGGTGTTTCATGAGCATCACACCTTCGTTAGAAAGGATGTTGCGTACGGTGTCAGTAGGCTGTGCACCATTTTCTACCCAATACAAGGCGCGTTCAAAATTCAAATCTACTGTTGCAGGATTGGTGTTGGGATTGTATGTACCAATCTTTTCAGTAAACTTACCATCACGTGGTGCTCTTACGTCAGCGATTACAATGCTGTAAAAAGCGTAGCTCTTACGGCCATGACGCTGCAAACGGATTTTTGTTGCCATTTGTTTTTTATTTTTATAGGTTTGAATTATGCCATTATCTCGTAACGGCGCTGCAAAGTTACTACTTTTCTTTTGATTTACAAAGCATTCTCATACAAGTTGTAATTTTAATTGAAGTGGCTTTGTTTATAAATTCGTGTATGAAATGCAATTCTATTGCGGTAGAATGTGCTGAGGATTGCAGAAGTTCGGAGTAGGAATGAAAATATCTCCTATTTCGGTCATATTCCATTTGTTTATAACAAACTTAATTCTCTGCCAAAATAAATAGCCCCTCCTTAATGCGACTTACCAATCCTTTACTATACAGAGGCGTTTCAAATCATACATAGAGCCATTGTATATATTCAAATCTACATTTCCTTTTATTCCGTCAATGTGTCCGCAATCTGTGTGTTGCCAAAAACGCCATTTGCCGCTATATGTTAATGAGTGTACGTAATAGTGTGCAATCCAGTATGGATATCTGTCAAACTCTTTTGTGTTTAGGTAGTCTTTCTTGAATTTGTAATTTGTGTAGATTATAGGGGGAACGCCATATTCCTTTTCCACCACCCTTAACCAAGTAAGTGAAGCTTTTCGTAAATTTTCCACAGACAGATTGCCTTTCTCCTCGATATCAAGCACGGGGGGAAGGTCACCCTCTTCAAGATGAACCTGTTTAAGAAAGTATTTAGCTTGTACAGCGGCTGACACATTGGGTTTGAAATAATGATATGCACCGCGTAAGAAACCATTGTCTCTTGCTTGATAGAAATTGTCGTTGAAATTTTTATCAAGATGATTTTTACCTTCTGTCGCTTTGATAAATATAAAGCTTATAGTTTCTCCGTTAACAGTCGCATTTTTAACCTTATGCCAATCTATGTCACCTTGATGATGACTTATATCTATACCATGAATTGAAAAACCCTCTGGATACATTTCATTGCCATTCAGAGCTTGCCATTTTAGACTGTATGGTACTACAAAATAGATATACACAAAATAGCAGAAAATGCCAACTAAGCAGATAATAGAAAGTCTGATGAAAAGAATACGCGCCTTTTGGTTGATATTGCGAAATGCTGATATCGCCTTCTCCTTCAAAGAGGTATGTCTCTTGCTGCGAGAATATGTGCGACGGCTTCGTGTTGGTTTGTATGCACCTCCCCTACTCTTCTTGCAATTTACTCTCACTGTTTTTCTATTTGAAGGATTCTTTAGGACCATATTATAAAGTAAAAAGAGGATAAACGATATACAATGTATTAAAGAATATACTTCACCACGATTGCTATCGTTTATCCTCGCTCTATATCAACTCTTCATTATTTGAAGAGCATGTTATTATTTACCCTGTTCTAATTTCAGAGTAGCAGTGCATTGGTCACAAACTTCTGATGGACCCCAGTACTGAATAGGACCAGGATAAACGAAGCAAGTTTTTTCAGCCCATTCAGCACGATGCTCAGCAAACTTCTTGAAAGGAGCACCATCCAAACGAACCAAAGCCTTTTTGATAACGGGCTTCATCTTGCCGTTACGACGTTCCATATTCATCATCATTGTAATAGGCACACCGCCGGCTACCCATTGTTCTGCAGGTGCAGTAGTGTTCTTTACAATAGCCATATAGCCAGTCTTGCCATTAGCAACGAGTTGTGCTGCGCTTGTACCGAGTGCATAGCAATAGTCTGCATCGTAGTTTGAAGGTGCTGCGCAACGACCCTCGTAACCAAAGAAGTGGTGCTGTGCAGAGAACTTGCCTACAAACTTACCTTCCTTCTTCCATGCAGCAAGTTTGTTGCCAACCATTTCAGAGAGGAGCTTCTCGGTTTCAATGAGCGAAACTTGTACGTTTCCGTGAGGGTCACGTTCCATTGTAAGCTGCTTGGCAACGCCTTCGGGAAGGCTCTCGTAGATAGCAGCATTCTCCTTTGACAATTTGCCAAGAATCCAGGCGCGTTGTTCAGCTGCTGCTACAGTCGCAGCTTCCGGTGTAGCCAAAAGGTCATTCAATTCAGCAATAAGCTTTTTCATTGCAGGAATGAATTCAATCAAACCTTCCGGAATCAATACAGTACCAAAGTTGTTACCATTAGCTGCACGTTTTGCAACAATCTCAGCAATATATGTTACAATGTCATCAAGAGTTTGGTTCTTTGCTTCAACCTCTTCGCTGATGATACATACATTAGGCTGGCACTGAAGGGCGCATTCCAATGCGATATGGCTGGCTGAGCGACCCATCAACTTGATAAAGTGCCAATATTTACGTGCAGAATTAGCATCACGCTGAATGTTACCTATAACCTCTGCGTAAGTCTTGCATGCAGTATCAAAACCGAATGAAGTTTCGATCTGGTCATTTTTCAAGTCGCCATCAATAGTCTTGGGGCAACCGATAACTTGTACGCCGCAGTTATGAGCAGCATAGTACTCAGCCAACACGCATGCGTTAGTATTCGAATCATCACCACCGATAATCACGACAGCTTTGATGCCTAACTCGCGAATAATTTTCAAGCCACTTTCAAACTGATCTTCTTCCTCAAGTTTAGTACGGCCAGAACCAATCATGTCGAAACCACCAGTATTGCGGTAATCGTCTATGATGGCATCAGTAAGTTCGATGTACTTGTGGTCAACCAAACCGCCAGGTCCCATCAAAAAGCCGTAAAGCTTGTTTGCGGGGTTCTGCTTCTTGAGCTCATCATACAGACCGCAAATCACATTGTGACCGCCAGGAGCCTGACCACCCGAAAGGATGATGCCAATATTCATTGGAGCATACTCTTTCTTTTCGTTTGTGGGAACAAACTCTACCAAAGGCATACCATATGTGTTAGGGAACAATTTCTTGATTTCCTCTTGATCACCTACACTTTGAGTGGGTTCACCTTCTTTGATACTTACATTGCCACGCAAGCCTGCGGGCAGCTTGGGCTGGTAAGCAGCACGTGCAATTTGTAATGCGCTTTTTTCCATGAAAATTGAAGTTAATATTCGTCTTTTAAGTTGGTTCGTATTATTAAGTGATATTCCGTGTATTGTCAGCACAGGCCAACTACATGAAAAATCCCGAAATATTTCCTTTGCAAAGTTAGTTATTTTTTGTGTTACGCTACATTTTCAGATTGTTTATTTTGCGTTACAGCTAAACTTTGCATGCCATGATGGTGTCCAAAATGTCAGATATTATTATAATGGCCAATCACCCATTAACAAATACCTCAACAATTTGTGAACCGCCATCGGGTACTATAAAATGTTCTAAGGCAGGACGCAGGTCGTCAAAATTTTGAACGTCAGTATAACCTATATGGAATGTTTGTGCAATTCCTGCAGCCGTATAAGTCTGTTGTCCAGCAGCTATAAATTTGTCGCGTGCCGGTGACTTCTCTAATCCCTTCAACTGGTCAAAGATACCGCCATGATTATTATTGAGCAACAATATTCGCAGATTTGACGGTAGTGACACGTTCCATAAGGCATTCGCATCATAGAAGAAACTTAAATCGCCTATTATGACAATGCTAAGTCCCCACATCTTCATTGCATATCCAACAGCCGCAGACAATGAGCCCTCAATGCCGTTAACGCCACGGTTGCAAAGGATTGGTTGCACACCCGACTTGAAATAATTGCCAGCTATTCTTACTGATGAGCTGTTGGCCAAATGCAATGTATAATCACAAGCGAGTGTTTGCATTTTCATATACAAATGCCTAATGACACAATTCATTGTCAAATGCTCCTCATCTGCCAATAATCCCTCTTCTAATATCTTTGCGGTATCGGCAAGCCTGCGTTCAGCTTTGGCAACACCCTCATGCTTTCGGGGAAGTTTCATTGATAGTTGTGCCAAGGCTGGCTGAACAGCTGATTGAATTTTGTATTGCAAATGGCAGAAAGTGTCTATCAAACCTTGTCCCTCGTCTATTCGTATCACACAACATGAGGTATTGCGTAACAGACTTTTGAATGATTTGTGGACAAAGTTTCCTCCAATTTGCACCACCAAATCAGGTTCTAATGCATCAGCTTGCGTCGAAAGATAGTCAAAAGCATTCATCAAATAATTGCCTGGCACATCTGATATAATTTCAGGCAATACAAGCATCTGCTCGTTTACAACGATATCAGCAACTTCCTTACGAATGTCGCCCCTTTCATATTGGCCAATCAAGAGCACTGGCAATTTAGCATTTGCTATAATGTCAACAATGTTTTGTGGTATTGGAGTGCTATTTGTAGGACAAGTTACGCTAATTACGCGTTCGTTGGGCAACTGCACCGTATTAAAGCTAAACATAGGCTCTTCTATTGCCACGTTAATATGTGCAGGTCCGCCCTCACCATGATATAGGCTATCAAGGGCCTCATTGATATGCAAATTATTAACCCAGCAGTCACCTTCGCTTCGTGGCGGATTGATTTGTGCCGTTCTACAATAAGGTTCCAAAGCACCAGTTTGCTGCAGAGTCTGACCGTCATATTGGCCAATCCACTGTTGTGGTCTATCTGCCGAAATAACAAGTAACGGCAAGTGTCGGTAGTACGCCTCAGCAACAGCCGGCACACAATTAAGCAATGCTGTGCCTGATGTGACACACACTATTGTTGGTTCTTGAGTAGCCAAAGACATTCCCAGGGCAACAAATGCCGCACTGCGTTCGTCTGTAACAGGGTGTATGCTTACTTTGCCTTGTCTATGTAATTCATACAAATTATGAACAATCGTCGCATTACGCGACCCTGGACACACCACGGCATTGCGTATATTGTAAGCTACGAGTAGTGCTGTTAATTGGTTTACTTGTGTTGTGTCGCAATACATTTTTATTTTAATTTCGTTTTATCAGCTGCCTCATGGTCGCCATTTTCCTAACAGTTTCTTCCCATTCTTCGTTTTCCTTACTTTCAGGCATGATGCCACCGCCAGCATAAAGGGTCGCCATATTTGCATTTAATTGCATGCAGCGCAATGATACATACAGCAGGGTCTGCTCTTCCAGCAAATACGGTCCGCTAAATCCCGCATAATAAAACCGGGAAGTGGGTTCTATCTCTAATATGGCCGACTTTGATTTTTCGCGTGGTAGTCCACACACCGCAGGAGTTGGGTGTAAAGTCTGTAGCACCTGGCACAGATTAACATTGTCCTTCAAAGTAAATGTAATGTCATTACACAAATGCTGTATGTTACCACTGCGCAACGAATATGTTGGCGAAATATCCATATCCTCTGTTACTGGCTTGAGTGTAGTTGCTATAAAATCCTTAACAAGCACTTGTTCCTCTTTGTTCTTGTTGTCCCATAAAACGTCTATGTTGTCGTTCCATGGCAGTGTTCCAGCCAAAGCTACAGTATGCCATACAGAATTTGTACGCTCAAGTAATGGCTCTGGCGTTGCTACAAGCCATGTACCTGAAACTGGGGTGTGCCAAAGCGCAACAAAATTGTTAGGTCGAAGAGTACAAGCTCTCAAAAATAATTTTTCAGCATCAAGGGTTGACGACAACTTACAGTTTAATCTTCGCGATAGTACAAGCTTTTTAATAGCCTTATTATCAAACATCTCAGATACGGATTTGAAAGCTTTACTGTATGCCTTTCTTTCTTCTAATGCGTCATCTACAAAGCCAATATCGCTTACATCTGCAGTTGGCTCTATCTCACTTACACTCGTTGTATCAGGTTCTATAAACAATATAGGACATTCTTCTGAACAAACGAAAGGTGCAATTAAATAGCCTCCTGTCGTTGGTATATCTTCAAGTGTTTGAAAAGTCCTTGGCTTGCTGAATTGTTCAATACGCGTAAATACGTTTTCGTGAGGACATTTGAATAGTGCAAAAGCCTGGGGCATCATGTTATTTATTGCCATCACGTTCATGCAACTTTGCTTCATTCCAGATGGCGTCCATTTCCTCTAAGCTCATATCTGTAAGATTACGTCCTTGTTTCATAGTGTGAGCTTCAAGATAATTAAAGCGTCTAATAAATTTCTGATTGGTGCGCTCCAGTGCATTGTCCGGATTTATCTTGTACAATCTTGCAGCATTGATAAGGCTGAACATCACATCACCAAATTCGGCTTCTGCCTTGTCTTTATCCATGTGTTCTACTTCCGTCTCAAATTCTCCAATTTCCTCTTTCACCTTATCCCAAACTTGAGACTTCTCTTCCCAATCAAAACCCACATTGCGCGCTTTATCTTGTATCCGATACGCTTTTATTAGCGAAGGCAATGCTTCTGGCACACCAGCCAATACGCTTTTGTTGCCATCTTTTTCCTTCTGTTTCAGCATTTCCCATTGCTCGCTTACTTGCTGTGCTGTATCTATGTGATTGTCGTTCTGTCCTTTGGGTGGAAACACGTGGGGGTGACGGAATATAAGTTTGTCGCATAATTCACGACAAACGTCGGCTATGTCAAAATCACGTGTTTCCGAACCAATCTTTGCATAAAAGCATACATGCAAAAGCACGTCTCCCAATTCCTTACAAATATTCTTCGTGTCGTGCTTCATCAGCGCATCGCACAATTCGTATGTCTCTTCTATGGTGTTTGGCCGTAAACTCTCGTTTGTTTGTTTGCGGTCCCACGGGCATTTCACACGTAGTTCGTCAAGTACATCAAGCAAACGGCCGAAAGCCTGCATTTGTTCCTCTCGCGTATGTGAACCTCTATTATTATTTTTATTAGCTGTTTCCATAAACTAAATTTTTGTATGAGTATGTGCACATCTTCAGTTGAGATGCCAAATCATATTGGCTAAACTAAGATTTATATAAACAAATTTTGAAAACCTGCGTAATAGGTAAAAGACATGGCAACTTAAGGTCGCCCACTTTTTTTGACCACAAAATTACACTTTTATTGCCGATTTGCGTAATTTTGCGATATGGAAAAGTTCGACGTACACATATTAGGTTGCGGCAGTGCCATGCCCACATTGAAGCATTGGCCGTCGGCTCAGGTGGTAAACATACGCGAAAAGCTATTTTTAATTGATTGCGGTGAGGGTGCACAAGTGCAATTTAGACAAGCGCGTCAAAAGTTTTCGCGTTTGTCACACATCTTTATATCCCATTTGCACGGCGATCACATCTTTGGTCTGATAGGATTGCTGTCAACCTTGTCTTTGGCTGGTCGAACGTTACCCATGCACATATATGCCCATGCCGAGTTAGAAGAGCTCATGCGTCCTCAGCTCAATTTCTTTTGCAAGGGCATAGCCTTTGATGTCATTTTCCATCCACTGCCAACTGTCGACGAATCGATCTTGATTTATGAGGATCGCTCTGTAATGGTCTACACCATTCCCTTGCGGCATCGAGTGCCGTGTTGTGGCTTTTTGTTCAAGGAGCGACCTCCCTTGCCTCACATTCGTCGCGACATGATCGATTATTTGGATATTCCGTATTATGCCATAAATTCCATAAAACAAGGAGCAGATTGGACTATGCCAGACGGGCGCGTTGTGCCTAACGAGCAGTTAGTCTTTCCCGCAGACAAGGGACGGACGTATGCATATTGCTCCGATACATGCTATCGTCCGCAAAATGTGCCTATTCTTCGCGGAGTTGACGTCCTTTATCATGAAGCAACTTTCGGACAAGACAATTTGGCGAGAGCTATTGAAACTTTACATTCAACTGCATTACAAGCTGCGCAAATAGCAAAGGCTGCAAGTGTCGGCAAATTAGTTATTGGACATTTTTCCTCACGTTATGATGATGAGAACGTATTGCTAAACGAGGCGAAGTCCGTCTTTCAAGAAACATGTTTGGCCAAAGAGGGTTTGACAATAACATTGTAATTCTGCAATTATTTAACCCGTTAGCACAAAAATGCGTGCTAACGGGTTTTACTTTCAATTATACTGCAAGTAAACATGCGTAATGAGTCATAAGCAAACTTCAGAAAATAGTTGAATATGCTCAAACGCAGACCTTTCAGAAAGACTAACAGCAATCATACTTTTGTTGCAATGCCTCAATTTGCGGTGTGATATGTGACGCGTAAATTGTCACTTCTATGTTTGAGGCGCAAGCGTATTGTTTCAAGCATCTTACTCCGTATTTTATAGCTTCGTACAAATGTTGAGGGTCGCCATCATAAGCATTGATAAGCACCAACAAGTTAGTAGTGTCAAGAGATACCATTGTGCGTGTAGAATCACTCGTTGGTGTGGCAAACGCACCTTCTGTATCGCGATAGACTGGCAAGTTCTCGATATTGAGTAAACCTCTGCCTATAGCCTGATATGGTTCGTTTGCTCGTCCAATGCCAAGCTCCACATTATTACCTGCTATGCACGCTCCGTCCAAAGCGGCAGTGGAGTAACCTGTGTACAATGACAGGAGGTTGACCACATCAACAACCGTATTGATGTGGTACAACTCCTTACCTTGCAATATTCTGCGTGCAAGTTGCTCACAGGCTGGACGGTAACGGCTCGGATCCTTACCAAATGCCTTGTAAGCCAGGCGGGTTGCGTAAATTCCAGCACGTTCTTTAATCGTGTCAATAGTGTACTTCCCTGAGAGTTCGTTACCATAAGCAGTAATTTCTTCCCACAGGGCATCAGATAAAGCACTGTTTTTTACGGTGGCATGAATCCCCGCGCCACAGAAATCGGGGCAGATGTTCTTGAATGATTCAGATACAGCTATACTTACCATCTATTTCTAATTTGTTCTTTTGCAACAATCACGAATTTTTGCCACACATGTCACAGAAGTCGCAATATTTGCAGGTATCTTTGTTGTTAGTACATTCAAATGGATTTTTGGGGTCAATTATCTCTGAAAGCAATCCTATGAGCTTTGACTTAAACTCCTCGGCATATGCTCTGAAGTCCGTGCATGACTTGCCTTCAAAAGATATATATGGATTAAACCCTTCTTTTCGAAAATGATGTACATAATAAAGCGCGGGCACCAAAGGTAAACTCTTGTATTGTGAAAACTCTGGACTTTCGTGTACTATCAAGCAATAAGCAAATGTCTGGAACGGGTGTTTAGGATCTTTCTTTTTAGAATCTTTCTTTTTGGGATCTTCCTTTTGTTGATGGTTAAACATGTGTTCCATGTCCTTCACTTCTACACTATTGCCCCCCGTTTTATAATCCACCACGCGCAGACACCGACCAACGCCTTCGAGTTCAGCTAAATCGAGCCTGTCTATTTGGCCATATAACCTAATGTGAACCAATTTGCCATCTTTCCCAAAAGGTACTTTCAGAAATGTCTCGGCATCGCGTTCGGCTGCTACAAATTCGAGGCTATTCAGAGTCAAAGCCTTGTTGGAGTTAAATTCTCCTGAGTCGTATTTGATTGTATCATGCAGAAATTTGTTGACAATTGTTTCGGCCATCGCAGTGCGTTCTATTTTCGTATCAAGGAATGCTCCTCTGACAATATCCTGCAATTGCACATTGTTTTTGACTTCCAAATAATTGCGCAATGATTTCGGTTCAATACATTGCCTTCCAATTACTTCATCGTAAAAGGACTGAGCTGCATAATGAAAGACTGTACCCAAATCTCGTGGGTCAATTATGCCATCAGTGTCGTCTGGTTTACGGAGATGCTTAATGTAGTGATAATAGAACTTACGATTGCACGACAAATATGTATTGAGTGCCGAAGGCGAGAATTCATTACAAAATGGCTGTTCCATATTCTCTGCGTTTGTGCAGATCTTCAGTTCCGGCAAAGACAACGGTCGTGGCACGTTTCTCAGATGATAGCGTTTGATGTCTTTCCCTAATTGCGGGTCATAATGCATACTACGCATAAAGCGCGACATCTCGCCTCTATGTGTGCCTGACGTCGAATTGTTGTAAACTAAAGTCACATCTTGGGCGCGCTGCATCAATCGGTAGAAATAATAGGCATAAACGGCCGTTTTGCGCAGGTATGTGGTTAGTCCGTACCGTTTGCGAATTAAGAAAGGAATAAATGATGCATCAGTTGCTTTTTGGGGCAGTATACCCTCTCCTACCGATAGCATCAATACATGCTTAAAGTCCAGGCATCGTGTTTCGAGCACGCCCATAATCTGTAGTCCAACGGCTGGTTCTCCATGGAACGGTATTGTTTGGCTGCGCATAACCTGTTTGAGAAGTTTGAACAGTGTGTCCAGACCAATATACAAATTATTAGTTCCTTCTGTCGACAGGGTGCCAGTCTCAATTAGTTTAACAAAACGTGATATAATGGTGTATATTTGGAAGTATGACTCCGTGTACAATATGTTTTTCCAATCATCAATCTTGTACTTCTTGCGCACATCGACCGCATCATTCTTCACTAATTGTTGAATTACTAACAACTTGTCCATCGCCTCGCTTTGTTGCAATGGTATAGGCTTAGTTCCCTCAGGCAGTTTGCAACGTCGTACATTTTGGTCATACAACATTTCATTCATAAACCTTATCACAGAGGCATAAGCTGGTGTGTGTGTCAGGGGGAAACCCTTTGTGATGTTCACATCATATCCCTTGCTTTTGGGCAGGGCGTGTAGTACGGGCAAAAGCTGTCCCTCGTCGCATAGCACAATAGCAGTTTGTCGTGCCTCATTGCTGTCTAATTTTCCATCACATCGTGTCGACAACCATTGGTCGACATATTGTGCTTGTATGGCATCGGTGTCGGCAGCAACAAAGGTTATACCAAGTTCTGTTCCACTTCTGCCTGTCAGATTGTTGTATAGACCTGTATCGTTGGCCAATTCATTAGGGAATGTCTTAAGATTTTCCTGTAAGAACACACCGGCCTCTGTTGGGGCAAGAGGGTCATTATTATTGACATAATGAACATCATAATCCCAATAGAATAGGGCCTTTCCCTCAGCTTGCAGCAACTTGAACAGTTCTTTTTCAACAGAATCAAGCACATTAAAGCCAACAAAAGCATAGTAATCAAATTGTGCCGGCAATACCAATTCTTGACGTTTAAGCCGTTCGAGCACATCGCGGTATAGCTGTCCCTCATAGGCCATTCCGTCTTTGGCCAAATCCTCTTTCAGTCCTTTATACAGGGGTAGCATTGCCTCCCACAACTGCATGAAGCGCTCACGTATTTTACTGCGGTCCTTAACAGAAAAGTCACCTGCAAATTTACGTAATTGCGCAATTTGATCCTCATCTAATATTTCATCATAGGCCCCTATCTCTTGATATTCCCGTAAGTCGCGGAATATTTTGTCCGCATCACCCAGATTCTTGTCAAGGTCATCAAAATCAGCTAACAATCTCTCTCCCCAACCATAAAAATAGTCGAGAGATTCGTTACTATTTGTTGCCTTTGCATAATGCTTGTACAACCGGCACACAACATCAACTGGATCAGCTATTTGCAAATGCGACAACGATGTAAACAGCTCGCTGATAGTCATATAGGTTGGCGCCCACATAACCTCGTTGCCTGTTACCAGATATTCGTTCAAAAAAAGGTTCGCACGTTTGTTCGGAAATACTACAGCCACGCGACTTAGATTGTCGCCAAATTTATTTTTTAGCGACGATGCTACATGCTGCAAAAAACTATCTATATATCTATCCATATCTACCCTTTTACTATTTAATATTCAATTCGATATCGCATACTTTTTCAACACCTTTTTCCAATGTGACATACCATAAGTAACCTTTTACAGGTTTGTTCAGAAGTTTGGCAAGGTTGTTCGCGTACATTTCCACTTGATCCTTATATTCTTCCTTCTCGCTGCCAAATTTATAGTCCACCACTACAGCATGATCAGCTGCTACCATCACACGGTCGGGACGAAACATTTTAGCATGCCCGTCACTACGTATTAAAATGTTGTGTTCGTTGTACAATTCGTAAGTACCATCAAACCACCTTGCTGCTTCTTTTTCCTGCTGCAGTGCTGTTGTCACAAAAGTTAGAATCTCGTCAGCCTGCTTCTTTGTGGCCAATAACCCTTCGGCTCTCATTTTATCTATGACGCCTGGTACGTCCTCCTTACGCTCTATCCGCGAAAATACTTGATGATACAATGTACCCTTGTTCATGAAGTAACGCGTTCTGCGTTGATGCTGCAATTCCGGCGTGTCACCTTCAATTTCTCTTTCGCTATCAGCCAAAAAGTCGAGCGCTTTTGAAGATTGAAAGAATTTAACCCCCGACAAGTCGTTGTGACTAATACTTACAGGAATATCGTTGGGGGCCTGTTTGTCTTTCGCATCTTTAGCCCCTACGACATTGCCATAACATACAACACCTGGAGTCGTTTTTGTCTCCGTGTCGCTGGGTTGGAGGTTATTGACAAATGCGTCAATCAAGTTAAACGCACTACGGCCTCCTATTTTCGGTCGTTTACTCCATATAAACAGATTGCATTTTGCACGCGTAAATGCCACATATAGTGTGTTCAGACTGTCAACTCTTTGTTGCATGTGTTCGTTTTCATAAGATGTAGAATAAGCACTCTCATTCATCTTTTTCACATCTTTAACCGGCACTAAAGGTAATTTGCCTACCAAATCATTCACGTTTGTGTCATGTGTCATATTCTGTTGAGGAGTACACCATATAATGTTATCTTTTCGGCTGCTCTCAAGTAAAAAATCGGCAAATGGTATGAACACTGTATGACCTTCAAGCCCCTTGGCTTTATGTATGGTCATCACGCGGACAGCATCTTCCACATTTACGGCAATAGAACGTTCTGAGAGTACATCATCCCAGAAAGAGATAAAGTCCTTAATGTCTGACGAATGATCGTTAATATAGCTTACCAAAGCATCTAAGAAATTGAAAATATAGGCAGACTGTTTCAGTTCGCCAAGCTTTTCTGCTTCCTCATAGTGCATCATCATCATCAAGTGCAGACAAAGTTCATACAGAGGCATTTGCTGCATTGTAGCACGTTGAGCATCATCAGCCAATGTGGTACATATTCCATCTATCATATCTAAATAGAAGTCCCTAAGTTCTTTATCTTCTATTTTGTCATAAATGGCATGTAATCCCTCGCGTAATAATGCCATTGCCAAGGTGTCTTTTTCGTTTAACAAAAACCTCAGCGCGTTAATTAAGGTCGTTACCATCAACGACGACTTTAACATGAAAGCCTCGGTAGATGTTATTGGAAACGCCGGGTCTTTTTCAGTAATATAGTCAATAATAGTTTGGGCCTCAGAATTCCTTCTTACCAGAATTAACATTTCGCCATACGGCACACCATGCTCTACATGCAGATTTACGGCCTGTACATAAAGGTCCTCTATTGTTTCCTCTGCAGCAGTATCCTTGTCATTCATAACAATGCGTACGTAGCCAGTCCCCTCTTCGCCACAACGTGGTGTCTGCTCAACGTCCTTATATATCTGTTGTATGATGTTGCTGTTATCCACCTCTTTCGGCAAATCAGGCATCAAATTGGTTTCATGACAGATCCAATCACCAGGTACCTCCCAATGTCTTTTATCAATATAAGTAGATGCTTTGACAAAAAAGGCATTATTGAAGCGTACAATTACGGGCAGACTACGGAAATTTTCGACCTTAGGCAATACTGTTACTGTTGTTTGGTTAAATTCTTTCTTGATATCGAATAAAATATTCCAATCGCCGCCACGCCAGCGGTATATGCTCTGCTTGATGTCGCCCACAAGCATACTTTCATCGCCTTGTGCCATATTCTCGAGCAACAATGTCTTGAAGTTGCTCCACTGCATGCGCGAAGTATCTTGAAATTCATCAATCATTATGTGTTTGAATGTTGTACCATATTTTTCAAACACAAATGAAGCATCGTTTCCCTTAACCATGCGGTTGAACAACTCGGGCGTGCGAGCCAACAGAAAGGTCTCATGCTCTGTCGTGTAACGCGTTATTTCACGCGAAATTGCTCCCAACAAACTCAGTTTGTCCAAATTTTCAAGTGTAAGTTCACAGTTATACACATCACATGCATACGTCTTACGCAGGTCTTCCATCTCTTTTAGTATGTCCGAAATGCGCTGTGCATGCCCACGCAATCCTTCCTTTTCCTTACAAGTTTTCTTAAACACGTCCTCCCAATTGTCAGCCATGTCCACAATGGCCTTTGCCGGTTCGCGGAATTCATGCTTGCGCAGGTTTTTCTCGTATGTTCGAATATTTTTGGCCTTCTCCTTGCTTACCCCAGCCACTGCTTCCACCTCTGGTTCTATACGCGCAATACAATCTTCAAGTTTCTCGTCAAATTGTCTTTTGTACGAGCGCAATGCATGATGCAAACGCCCCATATATTTAGAGTCTGAAGTAACTTCCTCTATTTCTTCATCATGAGCCATATATTCGCCGCGGAACAAATTGGCCTGAGCAAATCGTTTCAGTTCCTTCGCAATATTCCACCCCTTATCATCGTCAATATAGCGTTCAAGGACACTGATGAACAGACTCGTCAAATTGACATTTGCCTCATTACCAACACCTAACAGCATACGGTCCACTGATTGTGACACCACAGCCTTGTCATCGAGATCAACCCTAAAGCCTCGGGGCAACTTCAACTCATGTGCCAGATTAGTCAATAACGTTTGGAAAAAGGAGTCTATCGTTTCAACTCTAAAATGGTCATAATCATGCATAATTGCAGCAAGCACACCTTTCGCACGTCGCACAAGTACGTCCTTGCTAATTTTGGTCTCTTCGATAAGATTTTTCAAGAAATCCTTATCAGTACCGCCCTGAGCAAGATTGTCGAGTTGTTCCAATATGCGGTTTTTCATCTCGGCAGTAGCCATGTTGGTAAAGGTTACGGCCAAGATATTTGTAAAATCGCTCGCACGATCCGTAGCTACTGCCATGGCAATATATTTTAGCGCGAGCGTATACGTTTTTCCCGATCCAGCGGAAGCACTATAGACTAATAAACCCATATATCTTATTTTAACTTGTTGAATGATTGCCAACTCGGGGCAAAGATAGTGCAAGGTGAGCGCAAAGATGCAAGTTTACTTGTGATCTTTGCCGAACCGCAGCCTATCTTATACAAAGATGGTGCAAGGTGAGAGCAAAGATGCAAGTTTACATGCAATCTTTGCCGAACCGCAGCCTATCTTATGCAAAGATAGCGCAAGCCGAGAGCAAAACGTCAAGCTTGCTTGTCAGTTATGCCGAGGTGAAGCCTATCTTATGCAAAGATAGCGCAAACCAAGTGAATTAGGGCAAATTCGTTTGGACATTTTGCTTGAATTATGACAAGAAAAAGCCTGTTAGTCATATTTGTTAAGACAAGTCAGACAATATCGAAGTTGTATAAAAGATACGCGAATGAATGCCGTTTTTGGAAACTCGAGAATACATTTCCGCTATAAAAAGCACATATATGTCTGATTTTCAAGGTAATTGTTTCCGTATTCTCAAAATTATAGTAACTTTGCCATCAGGTTATGGATAGTTAACAACTATCCGCTTACACCGATGTCTAACTAACAGATATTAAAGTATGTTTGAAGAAAAGGCCGGCGAATTGGCCGGAAAAATTTGGGAAGCCCTTAATGAGGGCGGTGAACTCACAGGCAAGCAACTGAAAAAGAACATCAAAACTCGTTCTGACAAGGACTTGTATTTGGCTCTTGGTTGGTTACTTCGTGAGGGCAAGCTCAATGTAACAGAAGAAGAGAAGGACGTTCTTGTCTCATTAAAATGACAATCAATTGCACGATTTTCTTCGTGCAATAAATGATTAGAGTTAAGGAACTTGGTTATCTGTATGCCAGATTGGCTACAGGTAGCCAAGTTCCTTTTCTATTACGACATCAGTTTTTACCTGCATCTGCGAGCACTGCTTGCTAAGGGCTGGCGCCGTAGCGTAACTTGTTAGTTGCTTGGCGTGTATTAGCCGCTAACTCGGGAAACAAAAGAACAGAAGAACATAAGGACAGAAGATATTCGTTTGTCCTTATGTTCTTATGTCTCCCGCGTTAGCGGCCAACCACGCCACGCTACGGCGTCAGCCCATTAGCATATTATCACATTGCCACATTAGCACATTAACTCTCTCGTACTTTCACCCAATACATCACCCCGCGGTTGCACCTCTTGCGCGGCACGCCGAGCTGCATCAGTTCACGTCCCAAAGTGTTGGGCGTGGCATTGCGCACCATGCCACGCAAGTCACGCTTGAGCGTGCGGAATATAGCCGTGGCCGTCTGCCACTCCCCACCATCAACCAACTTGCCCTCATCAGCCACCTCGAAACGGCGCACAAAACACTCGCGTAGGGGCGACGACTGGTAAAACAATCGGTTGTGATGCTGAATGGCAGCCTCCTCGGTGTGCGTGAAATAAGTCAGCTCACCCGACTGCACCTCGTGCAACAGTTGCGCATAAAGCTGCGCATAGTCAAGCGGTGTGTCGCAGTCTATCACCCCATGCACCTCCTGACAAAAGAAACGGCGGCTGCCCGTGGGGTCGTTCAACAAGTCGTAGCGGTTGCTCGTACCAATAAACGAGGCCACACGCGGCATCTCGGAAAAACCGCTCGCATACGGACGACGCGACTGCATGGTGCCGAGCTGCACCAAATTCTTGAGTTTGGCCGCATGGTGCTGGCTGTAACGGTCAAACTCATCGAGGTTGACAAGTGCAAAGCGCGACAGAGCCAGTTCGAGCCGCTCCGTGCCCGAGAGTTCAAACTTTTCGGAGTAGTAGTTGCGCAGTTCGGGCGGCAGCAACATGCGGCAGAAGGTGCTCTTGCGCAGGCCCTGCTCCTCACTCACCAACAGAGGAATCATGGCATTGCCCCCCGTCTGCGAGGCGGCACCGCCCTCAGCACCATGCCACCCGGCCACCATGGCGCGCAGCCAGCGGTGGAACACGGTGGTCCACAGCGGATCGCGGCTCACACGGGCGGCGAGGGGCGTCACGCGGTCGGTGCCGTCCCATGCGGGCAATGATTTCAAATAACTTGTAAAGGGGTGGTATTGCGGCATATAGTCCGACTCCAAAATGCGGTCCACATCGTTGTTCCACACCATGCACCCGCGTTTGTGCAAGTCGATAACAATGGTGTTGCGCACCAGTTTGTTCACCGGCACAAACTGGGCAGATTCCTCATTGTGTCGGCGTATTTCGGCCACGCGGTCAAGCACGTTATAACGCGTGTCGTACATCTCGTCAACCATTTGCATGGCTTGTTCAGTAAGGGAGGGAGTGTCGGGTTGCTCATGGTATGCCTTTACTGGTTGCGACTCCGTTGGTTGCGGCTCGGTAACATTATTCAGCTGTGGTAGTTCGTCGTCATACTCCGCCGCCGTTTGTGGCATGGACATTCGGGCTTCGTCAAGTTTTTCAATCACGCGGTTGGCGATACGGTCGATCAGTGCATCGATGCCCTCGTGCATAATTTGCTGCACAAATTGCAGCAAGGCTTGTTTGGTATTCATGATAATATACAATTTAGTTAGTAGTGGGTGCAAAGATAGTGCAAGCCGAATGCAGAACACCAAACTCGTTTGAGTGTTATGCTGAGGCGCAGCCTATCTTATGCAAAGATAGTGCAAGGTCAGGCTTGCAAACAAAAAAAGTGTACAACTTGTACACAAATAATGATTTCTGGCTAACAAGCAGCACTACGGTGTAGCATATTAGCACACTGCCACATTAACATATTAGCCCGCATACGCAAACTCGCTACACTCTACACTTTTACAATATAAGCAGTTGATAATCAGCAAATAAAAGCGTGTAGACAACCTTGTTGTTTATCTGCACTGCCGTCTGCACGCACCAGTTTTACCACAGCGTAAAAACAGTTATGGGGGCAAGACTTTTCTATCGGAGCAACAGAAAAGTCTTGTCCCCATAACATGAATAACCGGAGTACGAAACGGATTGACCTGCTGCCCAAAATAGTGCAGACATCGTGCAAAAGTTGTGCAGACGCAGTGTAGACGTGTCTACACGCCTAAAACGATTGATTATCAAGTGCTTTGTATGGAAAAGTGCAGAGTGCAGACATTTCTTGACTTAGTTAATGCGTCGCCCAAATCAAAGGACGCAACTCATGGTTCGTGAGTTATGAGATTTGCCGCTAACGCGGGAAAACAGAAGAACAGAAGGACATAAGAACAGAAGCCTTTGCGTGTATTAGCCGCTTACCGCGGGAACATAAGAACATAAGTTTCTCTAAAAAAGGATTATGAGTATCCTAAGTAACACACGAAATCCCAATATTC
>ERZ1026890.83-NODE-83-length-74521-cov-22.717656_pt1 | contig 74521 bp, 49 predicted proteins | sample MGYA00380175_ERZ1026890 | MGnify/ENA primary metagenome ERZ1026890 (study PRJEB33269, sample SAMEA4719811) | human gut metagenome | biome: human-associated habitat; feature: organic feature; material: feces | place: Cameroon | collected 2013-10 ...
AACCAGTAAACTTTCCTCATTCTTCTCTCAAACACTTTTTATATGTACTTTCTGAGTGTAAAAGTGGCTCTATAACAGAAAAAAGTGGTTAGTTTGTAAGTATGATTTCATAACATTTAGGCATAAAAGTCGCATAACACACTGTATATAAACACATTATCATCAAACGCTCAAAACTCAAGAATTTCGCACCAAGGATTTTGTTGTGCGCCGGGCTCATAGTATTGAGCATCAGAAATGCAAATATTGTGTCGGAAGGCAAGCCATCCGAATTAGGAATTATAACCTTTATTGACAGACTAAGCGAAAAAAACAGGGGAGGGATGTAGGTTTTTCTAATATTTTTCTGTAAGTTTGCCGATATGAACAAAACTTACTTGAACACGGACTTGACGGACAAGCGTATTGCCGTGCTGCTCTCGGGCGGCGTGGACAGCTCCGTCGTGGTTTACGAACTGGCGCAGCGAGGACTTCACCCCGACTGCTTCTATATAAAAATCGGACCTGAACAGGAGGAGGAATGGGACTGCACCAGCGAGGAGGACCTCGAGATGGCTACTGCTGTGGCACGTCGCTTCGAATGTAAGCTGGAGGTGGTGGACTGCCACAAAGAATATTGGGACCAGGTGACGCGCTACACTATGGATAAGGTACGCGCGGGATTTACGCCCAATCCAGACGTTATGTGCAACCGACTGATTAAGTTCGGCGCATTCCACGAGAAGCGCGGAAAGGATTACGACCTCATTGCCACTGGGCATTACGCCCAGACGGAGGAGGACGAGGAGGGACGCAAGTGGCTCGTCACAAGCCCCGACCCCGTAAAGGACCAGACCGACTTCCTTGCACAGATTTATGACTGGCAGCTCCGCAAGGCGCTCTTCCCCATCGGACATTATCAGAAGGGCGAGGTAAGGGAGATAGCCGAACGCGAACACCTCATCAACGCCAAGCGAAAGGACTCGCAGGGCATCTGCTTCCTCGGCAAGATCAACTATAACGACTACATCAGACGCTATCTCGGCGAGGCTCCCGGCGAAGTGCTCGAATTGGAGACGGGCAAACTGATAGGCAAGCACCGCGGCCTGTGGTTTCACACCATCGGACAGCGACACGGACTCGGCTTCGGCGGCGGACCGTGGTACGTAGTGAAGAAGGATGTGGCTGCCAACGTGCTGTACGTGAGCAAGGGCTTCGAACCGCGCACAGCATACAAGAAGGACTTCCCCATCCACGACTTCCATTTCCTCACGCTCGACCCTTGGGGCGCTCCAGGCACATCGGCTCGCGTACGCTTCAAGATCCGCCACACCCCCGAATACCATCCTGCCACCCTTGAACGCACCTCGGAAGGCAGCTTCATAGTTCACGCCGACGAGCTTATCCAAGGCGTGGCGCCGGGCCAGTTCTGCGTGGTGTACGACGAGGAACATCACCGCTGCTACGGATCAGGCGAGATAACGGTATAAAAAAACATCTTTATTAATGCTGAATTCATAAGAAATCAACTATCTTTGTAATAGAGATAGTAAAGAAACATCCAAAAAACTCGTCACTATGGGAAAATACATCAATCCTTTTACTGACTGGGGATTCAAACGACTCTTCGGACAGGAGTTCAGCAAAGACTTGCTGATAAGCTTTCTTAATGACCTGTTGGTCGGCGAACTTCAGGTAAAGAATGTCGTTTTTAAGGACAAGGAAGAACTGCCCTCCACCAAGGACCAACGAGGCATTATCTATGATGTTTATTGTGAGACCGACAAGGGAGAGCGATTTATTCTGGAGATGCAGAACCGATGGCAGCCGAATTTTCTCGACCGCTCCATCTGTTATGCCTGCCGTAGTGTGCTTGAACAGGTGGACAAAGGCAAGAAGGAGAGAGAGAACGCATATCGTTTTCTTCCCATTTATACGGTCTGCTTTATGAACTATATGCCGGACCACGAAGAACTCAGCAAGTTCAGGACGGACATAGTTCTGGCAGATAAGGAAAGTGGAGAGATTGCTTCAAACAAACTCCGCTTCATCTACTTGGTACTTCCACTTTTCAAAAAGAATGTGGATGAATGTGTAACAGATTTTGATAAATGGATTTATGTTTTAAAGCATATGGAAGCATTAAGCAGAATGCCGTTTACGGCACAAAAGGAAATATTCAAGCAATTGGAAGAATATGCCGACAGTCATAGACTGACGAGAAAGGAATGGGAGGCTTACGAAAACAGCCTCTGGATAGCTCGTGACAACATGGCATGCATGGCAGCAGCAGAGAATGCTGCCAAAGAGAAAGGTATGGCTGAAGGCAGAGCTGAAGGCAGAGCCGAAGGTATGGCTGAAGGTATGGCTAAAGGTATGGCAGAAGGCAAGACGAAAGCAATAATAGAAACAGCCAAGCGTCTCCTTAACATGGGGCTTGATATGGAACAAGTGGCACAAGGAACAGGCTTGAGTATAGAAGAAGTTAGAAAACTTCTATAAAACCTACTTTATTTTGTAAAGCACCTATATCTTAACGTTCTTTATAAAAACACATAAAAAACTTTCGCAAGTTCAGAGAATTCATTCTGTAACTAAACTTGCGAAAGTTCAATAAATGATTTTACTTCATATACAGTTTCAACGTCGTAGTCTGGTCTCCCACTTCCACGTTTTGTGTTTCCATCACGCCATTACCATTCATGAACTTAATGGTATACGTCTGATTCTTTTCCACCTTGAAAGTGAGCACATCATTCATATCCTGTTTTGCACCCGTACTACGACCACCGTAAAGCTGCTTGTCGCCCTTGAATACGTCCAAGTTAGTGGCTACGCGGTCGCCTGAAGCCTCAGCATGATCCTTGTCCTTGAACACCATCACTCGCAACGCAACATGACTGCCATCGTCAGGAACAGCAGACAACTGTGCTCTGTATAGGCTTGTATAACGATCGGTTACGTTCTCGGCATGGACATAACGGATGTTCTCGTCCCAAACCAAAGGGAAATAAGAGTCAGCCGGTTTGAAGGAAGCCGCATATATAGCCTTTCGCAAATCCTCTTTGACAGCCTTACCAGCATCGGTAAGGAACCATGACTTATCCAGGTCTTCCGAAGGATAATACTCCGTAAAGCGCCACTTGCCGTCTACCCATACTTCGTTCCAGTTATGATTGCCACGGTCATCATGCCAAGCCGGAGTGCCTGCCACACGCGAAGGTATACCAACAGCACGGAACGCATCAGTAAGCAAGATGGAAAGACCAGAGCAAGAAGCCATGTGCTGACGCATAGATTCGTAAGGAGCCTGGTCTGGCTTTTCGCGCTTCGTGTTGTAATCCACCATAAGTTCGTCACGCACGTTCTTGTTGACAGAATCGATGGCCTCGCGCATTGTCTTACAAGAAACCACATATTTACGGAAACGCTCATAGAAATCCTTACGCCAGTTTTCACGGTTTTCGTTCAGATTGACATAAGCCACCACGTCGTTCAAGAATATATCGTTAGGCACCTCTTTTGCCCAGGGAAACTCTGCCCTTGCCTTATAAGCATACGACACGTTCTCCAACAGGAAATCGGCGGTCAACGTCTTGGCATCTCTTTCCGGCATATAGGAAATCAAGAAAGCCACACCCTCCTTTTGGTCGGCAGGTGCTTTCTTTAATGCCTTCGTCAATTCCTTTGCATTATCACCAGCTGTAACCATAGTCTGATTCAGCAACTCATGATACTCCTTTGGCACTCCGGCATACTTGCCTCCAGAACATGCGGACAAGCCTAAAGCCAAGAGCACAACAAAACTCTTAATTTTCATAGATTTTTTCTTAAGTATATTTGGATAAATTATTTGCTGTACAAAGTTACTGTAAAAAATCGGGGAAAAGGTAAAGAATAGATAAAAACAAAAGAGAATCAAGACAGAACACTAACAAAACAGCTCGTGCCGGACTTACTCGGCACGAGCTGTATGCATTTATTCGGGCAGTGCTGTCACTATCACTACTCGATTGAGACTGTTCTCCTCGTATGGCTGGGCGTTGCAGCCTATGCCCTGTGCGTCGATGCGTGACGGAGCAATGCCGTAACGCTCGATGAGGATGTTTCGTACGCTGTCGGTGCGGCGGATGGAGAGCATCAGATTGGTGCGCTCACCACCCGTAGCCTTGTCAGCATAACCGTCCAGACGAATGCGGGCTGAAGGATTCTGCTTGAGATAATTGACGATGTTCTCAAACACAATGTCCTGCTTCTTCGCCGGCTTGGCTGAGGCATAAGCAAAGCTGATGGAGGCGAGACGGAACGCATCCAGCTTCTTCACCACCGGTTTCTCCACGATGCGGTCCTTAAAGACGGGACGCTCCACTACCCTCTCCACCATATACACCGTGTCGACCACGGCTTCATTGCGGCTCTTATGGCAACGTTCCTTCTTGGCGCATGGCTTGGAAGCATTGAAGCGATAAGTGAGTCCGAGCGTTGCACCCAACGTCGGCTCATACTTCTTGCCCGTGATGCGACCGTCGAAATGGTCGGGCATGAGAGCCGAACCAATTTCAAGGTTGACATCCATGCACTTCAGCACACGGTACTTGGCAGTAACGGAGAAGTTGGCTGTCAGCGAGTTGGTGCCCGCCGTGCCACGATAAGCGAAGCTACGGGCATAGCCCAAACCTACAGCCGGAAGCACGTCAAACCTGCCCTGACTGCGGAAGAGCAGACGCGAGAGGCTCACCATGAAGTCGGCATGAGCGTTGACGTAACGCAGATAATGACGATAGGTGCCGTCAGGGCGGACCGTCACATTATCTATTACAGGGTCGTTAGGACCATATACGGAACCGTTGGTCTGAGGGTCGCGCAGATAGAGTCCTTCCGATGTGGACATGCCGTTAAGCGAATACCCGCCGATCTGCAGGCGAAGGGCATAAGCGGGAGTTATCCACTTGCCCACGCCAATGGTGTATGACGGAGTGAGGCGCTTGCCGAAATCCAGCTTGCTGGCATCGCTCGAGAAGATTGTCTGCACGCCTCCACCAACATCCACAAACCATCCGTTCTGTGCTGATGCCGGGAGCAATGACATACAACCCAGCATCAAGCTTATTATCTTTTTCTTATTCATAATATACAGATAGGTGTTTTAAGCTTATTCAACAATGACGAAAGAAGGAACGCGAGGCTCGCCCGCTGTGCCATAGCTCTCGCCGTTGGCAAACGTGAAGGCTGAGGGAGCCTGATAGAGGTACTTGTTGCGGCCAGAATAATACTTCAGCGTAACTGCTTCCTCTGCTCCCATGCTGCCGTTTATCTCCATGCGGAAGACATACTCGCCGTTCTCTGCCTGCTCCGCCTTTGTCATGCCGCGACACTCTGTGCCCACGAAAGCAGCCATCACGTCATCCGCCGTTGCCTGACGGACGATGTTCTGGGGCAATGAGACGCAAGCCGTCATCTTGAGAGGATGCTTGCCTTCGACAACGAGAGGTACGGTGAAGGGCTGCTCTGGCGAAGCCTCCACCTTGCCGTCGGCAAACAGGAGGCATGCAGGTGCCGTGAACACGTAGTTGTTGCGATGGCTGTAATAGCGGATGTCCACGGTCGCTGACTGTGAGCTGACACCATTTATCACCATCTTATATACGGGTCTGCCGTCCTGCTCGCCCACTACTTCGCCCGTGCCGGCGCAGACATTGCCTATGAACGCCGCCAGCTTGTCGCCGCTCTTGTCGGCATAGCTGCCGGTAACGGCGTCAAGAGTGAGGTAAGCGGTCATGCTGCCCTGCGGCACGAAAGTAAGGGTCTGCGGCTGGTCCTCTGAACCAACCACCGAACCGCGCTTGCCGATGACGAAGGACTGCTCGGAAACGAACACCTGCTTCTTCTCCGCGCTGTAATAGCGATAAGTCACCTGCTCGCCCTCTGCACGACCGAGGACGTCATACCAATATGTCATGTCAGCCTCGCTTGCCACGTGCTTGATGCCGCGACACTCGTCGCCGACGAAAGCCTGAAGCTCATCGCCAGCGGCTACTGTGAACGGCAGCTGTGCCTTGTCCACCTTAACCCATGCCTTTGTGGGAACGGGGAAAGGACCGGACTGCTCGAAGTCGGGGAAAGCAGGATTCTCGGCTGTGCCGTAAATCTTGTCCACCTCATACTTTACGTCTGATGCCACGGAAACGTAGACGCGCTTCGCAGCTGCACTGTAATAGCGGAACTCCACATCGCCGCTCTCACTGGACGGTGCCTTGACATGAAGGAAGAAGAGGCGCACGCCGTCGTTCATCACCTTCTTAGCCACACCGCGACACTCGCCGCCTATGAAGGCTGCCATCATGTCGCCGTCGGCGGCAAGGGTTTCGAGGACGGGGCTGAGACGCACCACGGCGGTCATGCTCATAGGATAGACGCTCTTGTCAGGATCGGTCCACGACGGCACCGAGGCATTGCCAGTGAAGTCGGCTCTCCACCCCGGGGCGGAGGCAGGGGCGTTGTCCGCCACCTGCCACGCCGGGACTTCGCTGACGAAATCCTCTGCCACCACGCTCCACTGGGGAGCGGGTTGCTGGGGATAAGTCTTGTCGCCTTCCTCCGTGCATTGTGTCATAAGGAAACACAATGCGGCAATCAATGAATACTTTATATACTTCATATAGATTTTCTGTTAATATTACTTCTTGATAGCTTTCATAGAGTATACGTTGCCGTCTACAGAGATGCTAACGATATAAACTCCCGAAGGAACTGTGTTGCCGGCGTTCCATGTGATGTCCACGTTGCCGTTGTCATTGCAGTTGTCCCATGCTACGACTCGCTTACCGCTCATGTCGCTGACAAAGACGTCAGTCTGGGCGTTGCGGTCCACAGTGGCACGGATCTTAAGCTGCGAGTGGAACGGAGACGGATAGACATAGAGGCCGCCTTCTGTGCCGAGGAAGCTGATGTGCATCGGCTCGTTGATGGTGCCGACATTGCTGTTGGCAGCATAGCTGATGACGCTCGGTGCCTTGGCGATGACGTCGCCGCCGCGCTCGATGGTCACGTCCACAGCCTCTGGCTTATCGCCACCCACGGTGAGCATGAAGATGGTTCTGCCGTCTGGCAACTCTATAGCCTCAGCATAACCGCGAGGTTCGCCTGCTACGTAGCTTACGAGGCGGTCGCCCTGCTGCAGACTTACGCCTTCCACCTCCACAACAGCCGTCATATTGGCTGAATACGGGAAGTAAGCGTTTGTGTCGTCAGCGTTCTTGGCAGCTGCCATCGCAGCCTTAGCCTTGCGTCCTACGGAAGTCTTCGACGGATACTGCAGCACGGCGTCGTCCTGCGACTGGCGCTGGAGCATATAGCCCTTGCCGTTCTCCATATATGTAAGACTACCGATCCATCCTAAATTGCCGCTATACATCGCCATCTGTGTCTGCGACTTCACGATGTCGCCCTCCTTAGCGTCGTAGCCGGCGAGAGCCTCCTTGAGCGTGAAGTTGTCCGAAGGCAGATAAGAGATGTAGTTCCAGCGCGGTGTGCCGTCCTCCTTAGCTCCACGTATGGTGAGCTTGTGTGATGTCGGGTCAACCACCGGTCCTGAGATATTCAGGTTCTGAGGTGCCGAACTGTGTACGAGATACATCTGGTCATTGTCAATGCCGGTGAGCTGTCCCACCCATCCATTGCGCTTAGTCCATGATGCGAAGCCGTACTGCTCGCTCTTCACCTGGTCGTCAGAGGTCCACTTGCCGTCGGCAAGAAGCTTATTGAGGTCAGAGAGCTTGTCAGAAACGATGTTTGTGGAAATCCACGTCCATCCCTCGTTCAGGCTGATGTTCTGCACGCGATAGTCCTTAGCTGTGAACAGCACTGGCTGTGACGGACTGCCCACTACGGCGTTGTTCTCGAAGCTTATAGGCTTCTCGCTCTGTGCGATGTAAGTCTGTCCTGTGCTTGCATCCCAGATGCGGAACTCAAGGTCGGAGTTGTTGACATCGTTAGAGTATACCGTGAGCATGGCGTAATACATATCGTTCTGCTTGTAGTAGCGGTTATTGCAAACGCCTACGCACTTTCCGCCGCTGAACGCAGCGAGCATATCCTCGTCGTCGGAAGAGTATACCTTATTAATATACAGCTTGCCGAAGACAGACATATTATACTTGAAGTCAGCCGGATTGACCGTCCACTCAGGTTTCTCGCCTTCCACCTTGACGGTGAGCTGCAGAGCCTCCACCACGTTGTTGTCGCCACGCAGATAAAGAGTCTCGTCGTACGTGCCGATGTTCAGACTCGGGTCGATGGTAAGAACGATGTCGGCAGACGAAGTCGGGTCAATAGTGCCGCTTGCGGGTTCTGCCTCCAGCCATGAAGGAAGGTTCTCGATGGTGAAGTGTTCTATAGAACCACCCTTGTTGAGTGCCTTCACCTTGATTGTCTTCTCCTCGTTGAGCTTCTTCACTACGGTGAGAGCGTTGTCGCTCCACTTCAGCTGGTTGCGGTCGATGTATGCGCTCCATGTTATCGGCGAGAGAATCTCGTTGCCGTTCTTGTCGCGTACACCGTCAACGGTGAACTTCACGATGGTCTTCTCGATGCGCTCGTAAGGCTCCTTCAGGTTGATGATGAGAGCGTCGTTGTTTACCACGAAGTCGTAGAGAAGCTTGCTCTCAGGTCCCTTTGCCTTGACAGGAGCAGAAGTCTTGGTCTCTACGTCGCCTCCTACAGCCACAGCGTCAGGCACCTTCTGTGTCGGGTCAGCCTGCTGCTTCTGGTCCATAAGAGAGAACTGGAGTTCCTTGACGCCCTGCCACTCGATGTATGTCTCGAACGGATAGTAAGCCAAGAGTCCCTTCTCGATGCCGTCGAGTCGGTTGCTGTTGCCGTTCTCCACGAGCGTCTCGCTCTTATAGAGATTCCATACACGCACCTCGTCAATCTCGCCCTTGAAGAAGTTGTCGGCTGTCTCCTGCTGTAGGTTGTCCGCCGGTGTCCATACACGTGCGCCGAGATGGATGTAAGCCGCTGCTATGCCACCGAGGTCAGCTGCCTCGAAGTAAGTGTTGAGCTTGCCGTCCACATAGATCTGACCGCGTCCGCTTGTGCGGTTTACAGCCACTGCCACGTGGTGCCAGTCGTTGTCTGCGAAGCTGCCGTCACATGCCACACGCACTCCATTGTTATGGAATACCAGTCTGCCCTCCTCCAGATTGAGAGCGAAGAGATTGAGCGAACCGCCCATTTCCTCACCGTCGCCACGTCCGTTGGAGATGATGGTGGCTGTCTGCTGTGCCTCGTCAGCCTTAAACCATGTCTCGATGGTGTAGTCCATAGTGTTGTCTACGACACATGAACTGCCCGAAGAGAGCTTCAAATACTGGTCCTTGCCGTTGAACGCTGCTGCGCGTCCTTCGGGATTAGCCCATTCGCCGCCTCGCATCTCAAGGTTAGCGCCGTGTGCCTTGTCGGCAAGCACGTTGCCCTTAGCCTCCGACATCGGATAGTAAGCGATGAGATTGCTTTCGGCTCCGGAGAGCATTGTCAGCGAGTTGGTCTGCAGACGTGCCGGTGTCAGCACCTTGTCCCAGATGCGTGCGCCGTGCATCTTGCCTGCGAAGTGTCCGTTTCCGTCCACGCTGGCTCCGAACACATAAGCGCCCTCGCCGTTATACTCGCCCACCTCAGCTGCGCTGATAAGCTGTTCGTAGTTATAGTAAGCCGACACGTTGCCCTCATTGTTATATACGAGAGCCACGTGTGCCCATGTGCCCTGCTCATAGTCGAACGCCTTGTCGCTGACGATGGTCTTGTCAGCCACCTTCACCTTCAAGCGGTTGTCGCTCGTCGTGGCAAGTTCGATGGAGCTGTTGGCGTTGCCCTGGCTGAAGAGCACAGCGTCCTGAGGCTTGTCTGCAAGTGTCCACATCTCGATGGTGAGGTTCTTGCCGCTCCAGTTGCGCTGGAATTCAGACACGAGTTCGTCGTTCTGACCGTCGAGGCGTACGCTTACGCTATGGTCGGTCTGTGCTCCGTTACGGATGCCCGTTACCGAGAAGTTGTTGTCGGTGAGCAGTCCGTCGGCTATCGGCTCGTTGAACGTGAGCATCACCTCGTCGTTAACGGTGAGCACGCCGTTCGCCGGCTGAGCGCTACCGAAGAGGCGCGGATTATACATATCCTTGATGCCGCTGTGTACGGCAGAATAGTTAAATACCTCCTCATTGTTGATCATGCTCGTACCCACTGTGCGCAGGTCGTAACGCTGATCCTGCAGGTCGTCAAGGAACCAGCGATACTTGATGGTGCCGGCGTCTGCCGCCTTTATCATCTCGGCGTTCATGCCGTTGGTCAGTGCCTGATCATAGAGAGTCTTGTCGTTATAGTAGCTCATGAGCGTGGTCCAGTCGTTGTCGCTGCCCGACGACGGCTTATACTGAAGCATGATGCGATGGAAGTTGTCATAGTTGACATCAAAGCCGTCAATCACTACGTCCATGTAATGCTTCTGCACGCCGTTCACCTCTGCCGTTGGCAACTTGGTGTTATACGTCCAGTTGTCGGTAGGCTTCTTCAGGTTCACGTCTGTGGCTGAAGGAGTGAAGTGTACGCTGAACGTCACGTCGTCATAGATGTCGCCCTGGAAATCAGTGGGATCACACTGACACTGCGACTGAAGCATCAGTCGGAGGTTGTCATAGTTCATCACCGAACCCTTGCGCACCTCGAGCGTCTTCGTAAGCGTTCCGCCTGCCGGCACGAGCAATGCTCTGCCGTTGCCGATCGGTGCGCCGTCGATGAGCAGCTGTGCTCCGTTAGGATTGCTGCTGTCGTCGATTACGAGGTTATACCAGTTGTCGTCCTGCGACTCCGAGTTGTTTCGCAGATAGAGCGTGAAGTAAGCCGACTTGCCAGAAGGAACATTCTCGATGAAGTCTTTCTCCACGGTTATCTCCGGCACCTCCATCTGAACGGTAGCCTCATTGATGACGTGCTGTCCCGGTTCGTAATACTTGGTCTTGTATTCGCCCTCGTAAGGACAAGACGTAGCACCGCCACGAGTCTTGAAGATGAATGTTGAGAAGGTCTGTCCCTCCTCGTCCTTCATATCCTTGTACTTGATGTACTGGTCGCCATTCTTATATCCTGCCTCGCGGCATACGTCTACAGAGAGATAGTCTGAGCCTTCCTCTGCGAGCACGTAGCCCTTACAGTGGCGTGCTGTCTCCTCAGTGGTGAACTCGCCGCCATGCTCTGTGGTCAAGCTTTCGTCTACAGTGAGCACCATACCGGTGCCGTTAAGTGTCCATCCGAAGTTGTTGGTGAACTGAGCGCCAATCAAGATAGAGAAGCGTTGTGTCTCCGAACGTCCAACCTCATACTCCTCAGAGTATTCGTAGGAAGCACCGCCCTGGAACGAATGGTTCTGCATGAGTTCTGCCTTAACCTTCTGTTCCTCGTTATTGCGAAGCTGCATCTTCCAGTTGTCAATCGACTGATTGAGGAACATGATAGTATCCTCCTTCAACATCTGTCCTGCCGGAGTGTAGATCTTATAACTTGGTCCGTCGAGCGGGTCGTTAGCATTGGCACCCTTAAACACCTTGTCGTTGTTGCTCTTGCCGAAGTTAGGATCGTCAGCTGCCAACTTCGAAACGTATACAGGGAGTTTGGTGTTGTTAGCCATAGCCTGGAAGTCAACACCTTCAGCCTGCTGATGCAGCAACTTGTTGCGTACATCCTCAAGTTTAGGCAACAGCACCTGCTCGATGTGTACCTGCGGATAGGTGAACATAGTGCCATACTTCTGCGAAAGTCCCAGACCAGTAGTCTTCACAAGCAGATACTCGCTGTTTTCGGGAGTAACATCGCCGAACAGTTCGTACTCAGAAGGATTGGCCTGATACATCTCACGTGTGGTAACGGCGATGTTTTCGGTCTTGCCCACGCCGATATTAGTAGAATAGCCTACGAAGAGGTCGCCGTCGCTTCCTACATACTGCGGGTCGCTACTTGTCTCGAAGCGTGTGGTAGTGGTCATCGTCTTAGTGTCAGAGTCAGTACCACCGATTGTCTCACTGTGAGAAGCACCGAATGAGAATTCGTTCTTCACATCGTTCTCGTTCACCACTCCGGCACCAAGACCGGTGAAGGTGATAACCTTGGCACCAACCTTTGCCTCGTTGTTCAATACTCCCTCGTTAGTGACATTACCTTCATACGTACTTGTAGAAGTAACTGTCACGCCCTTCTCAAGATAAGCATACGAGTTGCTTCCCGGCGGGTCGCGCAGCACGAAGAGCACCTTGTCAGGTCCGTTCGTTACGAAGTCCGAACCCAGAGTCTTTGCACCGATTACGATGGCCTTAGTATTGCCCTTGCCGTCAAAGCCACCCTTCCAGTTGATTGTCGTAGAAGAAGTGCTTTGGCTGTTTTCGCTGTAGGTCATATCCATAGCGGCTGAGCGCAGAGCCGAGGTCATTTCAGGGTTGTTCACCTGGAAAGTCCATTCTGCCTCGCCGTTCTCGTCAGTAGTGATGTCCTCCTGCGTTCCGTACGCAAGGTCACCTCTACTGAATGAGAGCTTAGCCTCAGGCGTAGGCACGATGTCCTCCTTTACGTCTTCCTTACGTTTTCCGTCCTTATCCTTATATTCATACACCTCAGCTGTGGTGATGTGATAAGTGACGTATTGTCCCTGCTCATACACCGGCACGCCGAGTGCGTAAGGCTGTGCGGCATTGTCAGGATCGTAGGTCTTCAACTTTATGGTCTTTGTCTGGTCGAGCGTAGCAATGCTAAGTTCTTCCTTTCCGAAGAAGTCCTGAAGCTTACCCTTCACCTTCTCCTTTACGAGGATGGACGGAGTGTAGCGCTTGATGAACTGCTGCTTCTTGTTGTAATATACGGTATCGCTGCAGTTGACATACTGACCCTGCGTAGATACAGAGTCGACATACGCGTTCACCTCGCTCTGCTGTGCAAACTCGTTGCTGAGGTTGAGGTCTTCGCCACTGCCAGGGATATTGTCATGGCCAGGCACCACTACATTTATCTTATACTTCTCCGGAATGAGGTCAGCGTAGAACTCACCCGTTTCGGCGTCAGGATAGATGGTAATCTTGTTGCCGTCGTATGCCACGCGGTTCTGGTGCTGCTTGCTTACGTACACGCCCTTAACATGATTGAGTGTGGTCTCACGGGCTTCAGCCGTCATCTTATAAGCATCGTTCTGATAAGTGAGTTCGATGCGAACGTCGTCAGCGAGGTTGTTCTTCGAGAGCGAGTGGCCCACGGGGAACGCCTCCTGCTTGGTACCTCCGGCTACACGTCCGATGTAACGTACGGTTGTGACGTCAAAGATTTCGAATCCGTTGTCGTCGTCCTGATAGTTGCGGTCGGTGCCGTCGCTGTTGGTCAGCTTGCCGCCGTTCTCAAACGTATGGTTGGCGAGCACTGCCTTCACCTCGTGCTGTCCTACGGGCACGCTGATGGTGAACTGTCCGTGAGCGTCGGTCTTGACGATGTTGCTCTTGCCGTCCATAACGGTGACTCCGTCCACGGCGAACGATACGCCCTCAACGGGCACGTTGCCACCCTTATACATCACCTTACCAGAAATCTTGAACGCCGACTTGTCCGTGAAGTTTACGGTGTGGCTCTGTGCCTGCGAGTTGATGAGGCGCAGCTCCTTTGCCGATGCAAACTGATGTATGCCGAGTGTCGGCACAATCATATACGTAGTTCCGTTGCCGGTGTAAGGCAGAGAGCGAATCTGATAAGAACCGTCTGTAGCTGTGTAGCTGCTGTAGCCGAGCTGTGCAGATGTAGGTATGTCTTTCGAACTGATAGTAACACCCGTAGCCACACCATGATTCATGTTGTACTTTGTGCCCTTGTACGAGATGTCGTAGAAGGCGTCGTCAACCGAATAGTCGAAGGTGTAGTAAGCCTGCAGACCGTCCTCATTACCTACGAGGTAGCGGTCGTAGTCGTTGGCGATGGTGTCAGCGGTGAGCGCCTTGTTCCACAGACGCACCTCGTCGATGGCTCCTTCGAAGCCTTCGCCCATCACCACCTTATTGTTATTGCCCGTAATCTGAGCCGTACGCTCGGCTTCTGCCACAGCCTGACCGTTTATATATATAATAAGGTGTGTGGCGCTTGCCACGGCTGAGAGATGCACGAACTGAGCGGAGGAAGCGTAGTCGCTGAGCTTCTTCGGAGTCTTCAGCGTCTGGCTGCCAGCTGTGAACTCAATCTTCTTGCCGTTATATGCCAACTTGTACATGCCCGGCTTCTCGATGATGGTGCCTTCCTTGGCTGCTCTCACCCATGCCTGAAGCGTAACTGCCTGCGTGGCGTCATTCAGAAGCTGGTCGTTGTCGACGGTAAGATTAGACGCACCGGTGAACACGTATGACTTGCCCGGAACGCCCGAACCTTCCGTAGCCTCAGCGCTGACCTTGGCGCCCGACACGGCCTGTCCGCTCTCGAACGTCACGCGTCCGTAGACATCGCCCGTAGGTGTGCGGAAACCAACGTCAGCAAGTTCCTCGTCGCTCTCAAGCAGTTTGCCCGAACACATCACCTGTCCCTTGATACGATAGTCGTAGACCACGCCGGGAATGGCGTTCACGTCGTTATAGTAATAGTCGTTCTGAGCCTCGTTGCCCTCAGTGACGGCTATCTGCTTATAGTCTGTATCAGGAGCGCCATGCTCCTTGCGATTGATGACGAAGCGCTCAAAGTTGCCCTTGCTGCTCCATGCCAGTTCAACGCGGTCAGAGTAGTAGCCCTTACCAGCTGTAAACTTAACAAGATCACCGATGCTTGTGGGCATTATCGTCTCCGGTGCTTCCACTGGTGTCAACGTGCCGTAAGCCTCGGCAGGCTTAACAGTAAGGCGGTAACCATATTCGTTGCACACCGTTATCATTTTGTCAACATACTTGCCGCTCTTGAAATTTTCCTTCGACAGCTCGATGTTGTCAGTAGTGTTGTTCGTGACATTCAGTCGTGTAATCACCGCTTTGGTGCCCGAACTCCAGATGTCGCCTTCAGTATTCCAAGTGATAGTGGCAGTCTTGCTTTCTTCGTCAAGCACGGCATGTACAGAACCTGCAGCAACATTGCTGTGTTTTGCAGAAGCCGATAGAGAAGTATGCTTGCTGAAAGCGTTGTTCCACACGTCAGAGTTGCCTGTATGCGAACGCTTAACGCTGAATTCATAATCCAGGCTCTTGCCTAAAGGTACGTCAAACTCATAGCTGTATGCTGTCTTACCAGCCATATACTTGATATTCTGTGTGGTAGTATTCACAGCATTTGTAGCCTTGTCCGTACTCTTGATGGTGAGCACCATATTGTCCTCAATGCAGTTCTGCGTAGGTGCTGCACTGAGACTCCAGTTCACATTCATCTTACGTGTCACCTGATTATAGTCGGCGCTGATTTCCTTCACCTGCGGATAGGCAGGGCGGGTGTAGCTGTCGTTGAGCGTAGAATAGGTAACCTGATTGTTATAGCTTGGCGTATACTTCTGCTTCACCTTATAGTCGGCGAAGTTGTCAAGGCTTAACTTAGATGTCGGAACAAAGAACGAACCGCTTTTATTGCTGGCACTAAAAGAGCCCGTTCCACTTATTTCATCTCCCGAAGAGTCGCATAAGACGAAAGAGCCATAGCTATCGATAGAATAGTTGGGAGCCGTTCCGTCTTTCTTCCAATCAATGAAATATCCAGGGGTATTGTTTTGAACCCCATATCTACCACCGGTTATCACGGTTTTCGCGCAACCAAAACGGGTATCTATGGATGTATTATAAGCAACTATATTATTTGCAATCTCTCCTCTACGCCACCACGTACCATTATATTTCACCGGTACATCTGTTCCAATATATGCTTGTTTAAGTGGGATAATAAGTTGCAGATAATAGGTATCCTTTATTAGTGCTCCGAGCCATTTTACATACTTGTGGTCGATTCCGGTAACTTGGTCGGTGTTTTTCTCAAAACTCTTCCAGGTATTTTTTGGTCCTTGTATGGTAATGTTGTATCCTGCTACCTCAACCTTGAGAATACCATCATTACGGCAGAAACCACAATGACCATCACCCAGTCCGCCCCAATCTTGATATACACGGATGTCAAGCTCAAGTGTGGCATTAATCGGATTGTACCGATGATGAATCCACGAGTTATCCCAATTAGTACGAGCTGCCGACGCCTTCTGCACTGAGAACGCCATCAGCATCATGACACAAAGGAAGAACTGCATGAACCTTCCCGCGGACGTTCGCATGGAACGCCGCGTAGAAACAGAATTGCCTGCAAACCGCCTGTCCAAATATGGAGGAGGTTGCTTCTCTCTTCTTCTTTTCATTTTAAGATGATTTTAAATTATAGTTATTATTTAAGTTATGATTTAAGCTTTTAACATTATAAGTTATGGTTTTAGCTTTTCATTCAGCAAATTTAGTTATTTTTACTTAAACAGACTGTCCGATTCATGTGTGTAATTGTCCAATTCGTACCAAAAAGGTGTCCACTTCCTATGAAGTAGACACCCAAACACACGTTTTTCCGGTTTCTGACGTATATGATATTTGCATTTCTAACGCTCAATACTGCGAGCCCGGCGCACAAAGAAATCTTCGGTGCGAAATTCTCGAGTTTTGAGTGTGCAGCAATTATCGTATTAACACACAACAGATTATACAGTTTACGGACAGAATGTGCAATATACAACAGAGCAAAACAAGCCTCTTAACATTGCTAAAGAGCCACTTTAGCAATGTTATATAGCCGCTGTTGTCATACAATAAAGCCCCGCTTACGCTCCAAAAGCAGATGTTTCGGAGCGTAAGAGAGGCTGTATGGTTAAATATGGGTGGCGATATGAAGGCAAAAACCTATAAAAACGGCAAAATAAAACTCTAAAACAGATTTTTATTTTGTAACAGATATTTACCGTTTGTGCGATATTTGCATTACTGCTTTTCTCTCCATGCAACAGGAGTGCATCCCTCTTTTTCCTTAAATATCTTATACAGATAAGAGCGTGAAGAGAAGCCGCATTCAGAAGATATGATGTCGTTGCTGAAGTCAGGATTTTCCATCATCATCTTCTTGGCAGCATTGAAGCGTATATCGCCAAGCCAGATTCGGAAGGTGGTGTGCTGACACTGGCTGAAGTATTGCGACAGCTCGGTTTTGTTGATTTCGAGCAAATGTGACAATGTCAGCATATTGACAGTACTGTCCTTATAGCCTAAGTCGGCACACCAATGGTCGAGGGCAGACCGGATGAAGGCGATGCGTGAGGCAGGGAGCTGTTGGGAGGTTTGCTCACTGCCGGTCTCAGGCGCAGACTGCTGAGCATCACACTTGACAGACTCTTCCTCGCATTCAGCGTTGACAGCATCGGCGGTCAGATTGTTGCCTCTTTCCTTATCCAACAGTTCTTCAGTTGGGACATAATTGAAGCCGAGCGCCACAAAATTGACGATGAAGAAGAGCGTGGCTACGAGTCCGAAGGGACCTATTATATATAGCGACTTGGTGGAAAGGATGGCAAACGGGATGATGGTGGCTGTGAGAAAGAGCAGCGCAAGGCTGGCATGAGCATATCGCGTGAAAGGGCGCATGTCGGTGGCTGTCATCGTCTCAAGGAGCTTCTTCCGCTTGTTCATCTCTATTATTATCATGTATATGCAGTAGAGCATGTTGCCGAAGAAGATGGCAAGCATCACGTAAAGCCATACGCCCATATTCAAGGAGCCGGTAACATAGTAGCCCGTGCCAAAGACGGCAAGCATGGCGGCATATACGGCAGCACAGACGATGTTCATCTTCCTGCGGTTGGTGTGGGTGGCCTCTATGTTGTAAATCGCCATTGCGAAAAGCGTGAAACTCGGAAGATAGACCAGAATGTTGATGACGGCCCCCACTTCTTCGCGCGAGGCTCTGAATCCAAAGCACATCTGAAGAAAAAAATGTACTGCCAACAATGTCAAGGATGAGAACAACATCCAACGAGAATACTCATATCGCCGGTTTATCCATCTTACGTGAAGACGCAAAACAGCGATAAGGAATGCACTGAAAAGCATGAATATCAGACATGCAAACTGTAACAAATATAACATAACTATGTGATAAATATATCGGGAATCAGCCGTAAACCTGCAAACTCTTTACAGCGTAGCGACTGTTCTTTCTTATGTCATGCCTACCCAACGTCAGACTCCAAAGGCGTTTTCTCAGAAATTTCAAGGCATTATGGATATGCGCCTCCACGGTTCGTGGCGACGTACCGGTCACTTGGGCTATCTCGGCATTGTTCTTGCCTTCTATGTATCTCATACGAAAGACGCTTCGGCACTTCTCGGGCAGGGCATTTATGGCGGCATCTATCTGGCGTCGCATCTCGGCGTTCTCCATGCACTCATGAGGATCGGCAAGGGCAGACTCGATCTGCTCCACACGCATATCGCCTATCTGCCTTACAGCATCCACACGCTGCTGACGCAACGCATTACGCTTGAGCATATTCAGAGAGCGGGTGAAGACGGCGCGATAGAGGAAAGCCTGTATCCTCTCGCCCACTTCCATTGTGTCAATATGTGTCCAAAGGTCGCAGAACACCTCTTCCACGACGTCTTCGGCATCACCGTCGTTGCCGACAATGCCGCTGGCATAGAAGAATAGTTTCGCGTAATAAGCGTGGAACAATGTGTCAAAATGTTTTTTCCTGTCCATTGGTAGCATTCGTAAGAATGAATTAGTAGTGCAAAGTTACTCAAAAAATCGGGGAAAGGGTAGAAAAAAAATAAAGAAGTTAAAGAAGTTTTGCGACAAACTCCTTTAACTTCTAAACTTGTAAGAGCAGAATTCTCTTACAGATTTTGCAATTTTCCGCCAAGCACCACCTTGTTTACGATGGGTGTGGTGTAGGCGTAAGGTATAAAGTCGAGGGACGGTATGGGCTTGGTGATGTAGAAGTTGGCCACCTTGCCCTTGGCTATGCTGCCGTATTCCTTGCTCTGTCCCATGGCATAAGCGCCGTTGATGGTGGCAGCATTGAAGGCTTCGTTGGGCAACAGCCTCAGCTTTATGCAAGCCAACGACATCACGAACTTCATGTCGCCGGACGGCGTAGAGCCTGGATTGTAGTCGCTGGCAACGGCTACGCCCAAACCAGCGTCGATAATCTGGCGGGCTTTGGCGTTGGGCATGTTCAGGAAGAAGGATGTGCCGGGCAGGGCTGTCGGCATCGTGTCGCTGCCACGCAATGTCTCGATGGTCTCCTCTGTCATGCTCTCAAGATGGTCTACGGACAACGCTCCATGCTTGACGCCTACCACTACTCCACCCGACGATGCCAGCTCGTCGGCATGAATCTTGGGCCGCATGCCCCAAGCGGCGGCTGCCTCCAGAATGCGTCCGGTCTCTTCGGGCGTGAAGAAGCCACGGTCGCAGAACACGTCAACGAAGTCGGCAAGACGCTGGCGTCCCACTTCCGGTATCATCTCGTCAATGATAAGCTGGACGTACTGTTCCTGCGTCATGCCGCGTGCCACTGCGTGTGCACCGAGAAACGTAGACATTATCTTTGCCGGAGAAGCTTCCTTCATGCGCTTTATCACGCGGAGCATCTTCAGCTCGTCCTCAAGACTCAGTCCGTAGCCGCTCTTTATCTCGATGCATCCGGTTCCCTTACGTATCACTTCGTCAAGGCGCTGCATGGCTTGACGGAAGAGTTCGTCCTCGGAAGTGTTGTGCAGGAGGTCGGCAGAATTGAGGATGCCTCCTCCACGTCGGGCTATCTCCTCATAGCTGAGTCCGTTTATCTTATCCACAAACTCCCGCTCACGGCTTCCGGCGAAGACGATGTGCGTGTGCGAGTCGCACCATGACGGCAAGACCATTCCGCCTTCCGCGTCAACCACTTCGACGGTGTCGTCCAAGGGAGGCATGCCGTCAGCAACGGTGCCGAACGCTGCGAAGCGTCCGTCCTCCACAAGGAGCCAGGCGTCGTCAATGGTGTTGACGATGCCCATCTCCTTGCCTTGCAGACGAAGCTTCGGAGCGTGCTCGATGCCAGCAAGAGTTCGTATGTTCTTTACAAGCAATTTCATACGGTATTACTTTCTCAGAAAATCAATGGAGTGTGCGATGTGCGGATACATCACCTCGTCGTGAACGATGAACGGCACCACCTTTCTGTAGCTCTCGAAGATGGCCTCCACAGCAGGCGACGACTTCAACGGACGACGGAACTCAAGAGCCTGGGCTGCATTAAACAGCTCGATGGCGAGCACACGCTCTGTATTGAGCACCACCTTGTAAAGCTTGATGGCGGCATTGGCACCCATGCTTACATGGTCTTCCTGGCCCTGGCTGGAAGGAATGCTGTCCACAGAAGAAGGTGTAGCCAGCGACTTGTTAAGGCTGACGATGGAAGCGGCGGTGTATTGCGGAATCATAAAGCCACTGTTCAGACCAGGATTGGCAACGAGGAAGCTCGGCAGGTCGCGCGTACCGCTGATGAGCTTATAGGTGCGGCGCTCCGAGATGTTAGCCAACTCGCACATTGCTATTGCGAGGAAGTCCATCGGCATTGCGATAGGTTCGCCATGGAAGTTGCCGGCAGAGATAACAAGGTCTTCGTCAGGACATACCGTAGGATTGTCAGTAGCCGAATTTACCTCTACGTCAATCACAGAGTTGACATACTCGATGGTGTCCTTAACGGTGCCGTGTACCTGCGGGATGCATCTGAACGAATAAGGATCCTGCACGTACGACTTGGGCTTCTGTATAATCTCGCTACCCTCAAGCAGCTCTCTCATGCGGGCAGCTGTGACAATCTGACCCTTGTGCGGACGAACCTGATGAACAGCATCGATGAAGGGAGAGGCAAGTCCGTAGTAGGCATCCAGCGACATGGCAGCAATCTTGTCTGCCCAGTCGCTCAGTCGGTGTGACTGGAGCAATGCCCAGACAGCGAACGCGCCCATGTTCTGTGTGCCGTTAAGCAGCGCAAGACCTTCCTTTGAAGCAAGCTGTACGGGATTCCAGTCGAACTTCTTCAGCATCTCAGCTCCTGAGATAACCTTTCCTTCGTATTCCACCTCGCCAAGTCCGACGAGAGGCAATGTGAGGTGTGCGAGCGGAACCAAGTCGCCGGAAGCGCCAAGCGAACCCTGCATGTAGACAACCGGATAGACATCGTTGTTGAAGAAGTCGATAAGGCGGTTGACGGTCACAACCTGACAGCCAGAGAAGCCATAACTCAGCGACTGTATCTTGAGCAGCAACATAATCTTGACGATGTCGTTAGGCACTCTGTCGCCTGTGCCGCATGCGTGCGACATCATAAGATTGATCTGAAGCTGTGCCAAGTCGTCCGAACCGACGCTGACGTTACAGAGCGAACCGAAGCCGGTGGTAACGCCGTAAATGGGAGCCTTGTTCTCTGCAATCTTACGGTCGAGATACTCACGACATTCTACAATACGCTTCTGCGCATCCTCGCTCAACTCAATCTTATAACCACCGTATACTATCTCACCTATACGCTCAACTGAAAGATGTTCGGCTGATATCTTGTGTATTTTCATAATCTTGGCATTTATTTTCTTGTTAGTAGTTTAATGTTTTAGTTAGCATACTTGTTGATGATGTCGTCATCAACGATGTTCGGCATCGTAACCTGGAGGCCATGTGAGCGGAGCATCTCACGCTCGATACTATGGATGGAGCCTTCGTTACGTGCCCAGGCACGGCGTGCAATGCCGTTGTTGACATCCCAGAACAGCATCTCACGAATGTGGCGTGCGCTGTCCTCACCGCCGTCAATCACCATACCGAAGCCGCCGTTGATAACTTCGCCCCAGCCTACGCCGCCACCATTGTGGAGCGACACCCATGTGGCACCACGGAACGAGTCGCCGATGACGTTCTGCACAGCCATATCAGCACAGAACTGCGAGCCGTCGTAAATGTTGCTGGTCTCGCGGAACGGCGAGTCGGTACCTGAAACGTCGTGATGGTCGCGACCAAGAACTATCGGACGCGTGATTTCGCCCTTGCGTATTGCCTCGTTGAAAGCCAAAGCAATCTTGGAGCGGCCTTCTGCGTCGGCGTAAAGGATGCGAGCCTGCGAACCAACCACGAGCTTGTTGCGGCTTGCCTCACGAATCCAATGGATGTTGTCTGCCATCTGACCCTTTATCTCATCGGGAGCGTTCTGCATGATTTCCTCCATCACGCGTGCTGCAATCTCGTCTGTCTTGGCGAGGTCGGCAGGATTGCCTGAGGTGCATACCCATCTGAACGGGCCGAAACCGTAATCGAAGAACATCGGTCCCATGATGTCCTGTACGTATGACGGATAGCGGAACTTGCCGTTCTCCTTGCAGATGTCGGCGCCGGCACGCTGCGACTGCAGCAGGAAGGCATTGCCGTAATCGAAGAAGTACATGCCGTTGGCAGAGAGACGGTTGATGGCAGCCACCTGACGACGCAGAGAAGCCTGAACATGCTTGCGGAATTCCTCGGGATTCTCAGCCATCATAACCTTCGATTCCTCTAAGGTAAGGTCGGCAGGATAATAACCGCCTGCCCACGGATTGTGAAGCGAGGTCTGGTCACTACCTATGTCTACGCGAATATTCTCGTCAGCGAGGCGCTCCCAAAGGTCCACCACATTACCTACATAAGCCATTGACACGGTACGCTTCTCCTCCACGCTCTTCTTGATGGCAGGAATAAGCTCGTCCAGATTGTCATGGAGTTCGTCCACCCAACCCTGGTCGTAACGCTTCTTTGCAGCCAACGGATTTATCTCAGCCACCACGCTCACTACGCCGGCGATGTTGCCAGCCTTGGGCTGTGCGCCTGACATACCTCCAAGACCTGAAGATACGAACAGCATTCCGTGGATGTCAGCCGGTCCACCCTTCTCGATACGCTGCTTGCGGCAAGCGTTGAGCACGGTAATGGTGGTGCCGTGAACGATGCCCTGCGGACCTATATACATATACGATCCGGCTGTCATCTGTCCGTACTGGCTCACACCGAGAGCATTCATGCGCTCCCAGTCGTCCGGCTTGGAATAGTTGGGGATAACCATACCGTTGGTAACCACCACTCTCGGAGCATTAGGATGTGACGGGAAGAGTCCGAGCGGATGACCAGAATACATCACAAGCGTCTGCTCGTCAGTCATCTCGCTCAGATACTTCATCACAAGACGATACTGTGCCCAGTTCTGGAATATGGCTCCGTTGCCACCGTAAACGATAAGTTCGTGAGGATGCTGTGCCACCTCAGGATCGAGGTTGTTCTGAATCATAAGCATGATGCCGGCTGCCTGCTCAGAGCGATGCGGATACTCGTCAATGGGTCGTGCATACATATCATAATGAGGACGATAGCGATACATATAGATACGTCCGTACTTGTCGAGTTCTTCCATAAACTCGGGAGCCAACTGTGCATGCAGGTCCTTCGGGAAATAACGCAGCGCATTACGCAAGGCAAGCTGTCTTTCCTCGGCTGTGAGTATCTCTTTGCGCTTCGGCGCATGATTTATGTTATTGTCGTAGGGCAACATTTCCGGCAAATAATCAGGAATGCCCAGTCTTATTTCTTCTGCAAATGTCATAATGTAAAAAGGTTAAAAGAAAATCATATTCCTTGCCCTTCCCTAAGTTGGAAGGGCAAGGATATATTATAGGATTAAGTTAGATTAATTATAATTTCTCCTCTACGAGCTTCGTAATCTCAGCCTCTTCTGCGTTGGCCTTGGCGATAAGCTCGTTAGCCTCAGCTATCAAAGCCTCAGCTTTCTCGCGGTCCTTCAACGAACCTGCGTTAATCTTGACGTTCATACCTGCTCCGAGCACAGCGGCACGTGCAGCCAATGCACCTACACCAGCGTCAGAAACGCTGTTGGGGTTGCCCGTCTCCACCATCTTACGGCAAACAGCGAATACCTCGTACGATGCCTTCATGGTATCGAGAGGGACTTCCGTTGCAAACAATGTGGCTGTCTGAATGGCTTCAGAACGTGCAGCCTTCTCTTCCGGTGTGTTCTTAGGCATGCCGAACGCTGCCATGATGCGGTTGAATGCTTCTGTGTCTTCATCAACAAGGTGGAGAAGACGCTCCTGCAGAACCATACCTTCCTCGGCAACCTTGGCAAACTCTTCCCACTGCTCGTCCCAACCGGGCTTGTGGCTGGAAAGATTGGCAACCATCGTAGCAAGCGACGCTCCCAAAGCTCCCATGTATGCTGATACCGAACCGCCACCAGGTGCAGGGCTCTCGCGAGAAGTCTCCTCAGCGAATCCCTTAACGGTAAGGTCGACGAGCAGGTTCTGCTTCTCGTCACCAGCTGCCATTACGTATTCGATGATCTTCTCTTCGGGCTTAAACTCCTTAAGGTCTGACAGACCCAATGACTTGATGGCGATGTCGAGGATGTCCTTCTTTGGAATACCGGCAGAACGCTGCTGCTTTGCAAGGAAGTAGCGACCAGCCTCAAGGAGAGTACGCTCCGGAACCAGACCAACGATCTCCGTACCCGTAACGCGTATGCCACGCTCCTGTGCGCAACGGCAAACCTCATCGAATGCCTTGTGCAGCGGAGTTACATTAATATTAGTGATATTCATCGACACCTGAGCGATGCCGTATTCGTCGATATACCAACCTATGGCCTTGGTACACTTCAATGTACCCGGCTTCATAATAGGTGTGCCGTCTGCATAGAGGAGCTTCTTGCCTGTGATAGGATTGCCCTCACGCATAGGACGTCCCTTCTCTCTAACGTCGAATGCGATGGCATTGGCGCGACGTGTAGAAGTGGTGTTAAGGTTGAAGTTAACGGCAATGAGGAAGTCACGTGCTCCGACAACGGTGCAACCGGTACGTGCAACCTGCTCGTCGAACGGACGTCTGCCGAAATCGGGAGCCTCAGCATCGTCGTCGATGCGCTCGGCAATGCCCTCATACTCGCCCTTGCGACAAACGGCAAGGTTCTGACGCTCCGGTGTGAACGCTGCAGCCTCATAGCAATAGCACGGGATGTTAAGTTCGTCGGCAATGCGCTTAGCGAGCTTGCGCGAAATCTCAGCACACTCTTCAAGAGTAATTCCGCTTACGGGCACAATGGGCAACACGTCTGTTGCGCCGATACGCGGATGAGCACCATGATGCTGACGCATGTCAATAAGTTGTCCGGCTTTTCCCACTGCTCTGAAAGCAGCTTCCACCACGTCGTCAGGTTCGCCAACGAAGGTTACGACCGTGCGGTTGGTTGCTTCGCCAGGATCGACGTCAAGCAATTTCACACCCTTCACGCTCTCTACTGCATCCGTAATCTGACGGATGATGTTCATATCGCGGCCTTCGCTGAAATTAGGCACACACTCTACTATCTGCTTTGTTTTTGCCATAGTGTAAGATATAAAGTTAGTAGTAAATAAGTTTAAAATCCAAAGTATCATTAAGATACGCTGCAAATATAGCAAAAAAGCCATATTTAAACAAGAAAACAACAAAAAAAACATCAGTATTGTTTTAAACATAAAAAAGACCACCCGAATAACCTATATATTGTAACATACACAGGTCATTCGGGTGGTCTTATCGGGTCCGAACAATGCCGAACTTTATAAACCTAAGCCTTATTGCTTACTTTCTTACAAGCACCTTCTTAAAAGAGCCGTCAGACATCTTGATGATGTTGATGCCCTTGCGGAGAGAGTTGAGCTTGACGCCGTCGAGTGAATAGATACCCACTACGGTCAGCGCACCGTTGCCGGTTGTGATATTCTCAATGCCTGAAACGGATCCCTTATATCCCTTCTTGCTTACGGCAAGGATGGTGGGATAAGCACCTCTGTTTCTTGAAGTGAAGACAAATGCCTTAGTCTTCTTGCTGCGGTCAAGCGACATTGTATACTCGTATGTGCGGAAGTTGTAACGGTTGTCGATATCGTCTGCAGAATAAGTGTCTGCAGCTGATCTGATGATACGGCTCAAACCGTACTGCGCCTCATTACCACTCGCGTAAGAACCGAACCAGTCTTCCGGCGAGAATGTAGACGTAGCGCTTCTACTCATGTCGTCGTAAACAGCGCAAACATCAAACTTAGAAGAACCGTTTGCTGAGATAGCAAGGAAGTAAATCTCCTCAATGTTCTCAGGTGTAGTGAGTGAGAGAACCTCCTCGTTGTTGACAGTCTTCATCACAAGGGCATTCTTGCCAGCGAGTGTTGCCACGCTATAAGAAATGCCGCTCTTTGTTGTGATGTTGCCCTGAGCGTCGCAGAAAGCACCAGCCTTCTGGATATCTGTGGTGTAGAGCACCCATCCCTGGTCGTCGAGAGCCATGGTTGTACTTGAAGCAGCCGGCTTCTTCTCAGCCACTACGTCAGCGTTCCATCCATCCAGCTGCAGCGGACCGTTCACCGGAATGGCATCCTCAAACTGCTCGTAAGCCTCCACCTCAGCAAGTGAGGGATAGAAGTAAACATTGAGGTTGCTGACAACAGCGAGATACTTGGTTGCGGCATACTTCGGGAAGATGTATGATACCTCAGAGATATCCTGAAGGTTCTCGAATGTCTTCACAATCTGCATATTGGCGAGATCATTACCAACAGCGATGCTGATGTCCTTAGTTACGTTTCCGTCAACGTCGTTATCGTTGGTGCCACGGTTGTTGTTAGGCAGATTAACCACCACCTTAGAAAGATTCCATGTCTTGCCTTCCGGTGCAGTGAAGATGGTCCAGAGGTCGTTCTTGTGAGTTGAAGGTGCATCAATCATCTCAAGAGCCTCGGCGGTCTTGTCACCATCGGTCAGTCCGTCCACCTCGTACTTGTCGTATTCTGCCTCGTATGAATAGTCGCTCTTGTAATGACGAACCTCAGCCTTTGCACCCTTCAGGATGTTGGGCTGTGTCTTCGAGTCGACCATCACTTCCACAGTGCTCTCCTTATAGTTGCCACCATTGTCGACACGCAATGTGACATTGGCTGTGCCAATCATGCGCTGTGCTGTTACAGGAACTGTGAATGTAGACGAAGCGGCGTCCTCTGTGATATTGCCGATGGTGACGTTGCCGTCAGCCTTGGCAGTACACTTAAACTGTGACGAACGTGTATCGCCTCCAAGGTCGTACTTCACCTTAATAGTCTTTGTCTCGCCAGCCTCCATCTTCAGTGCAGAAGGCTCCACAGACATCGACATATTGTTCTCTTCCTTACCGTAAACCTCAAACTCCCAGATACGGAGCGTACCGTTAACGTGCGGGACGAGCTTCACGTAGCGAGCCTTGAACGGTGCGATATAGTCAGTCTTGATTGACTCTTCAGTACGGTTCTCCTCGTCAACTACTGTTGTCCAGTTCTGACCGTCCTCAGAAAGCATAATCTTGTATGAATCAATCTGATCAACGCCACTCTCAGGACCTGAGTTGCCGTCATAGATGCGGAAACCGTAGATGCGGTACGAACCGAGGCAATCGAAGACAGCCCAGTTGTCTGCACTTACGTTACACCACTTCTGGCTGGTAGAATAAGGATTGGTTACACCGTCGATAATCTTATCAGGCACCTCAGTAGAGTTGGTAGAGCCGCTATAGCCAACGACCTTCTTGCCTTTCACTACATTGAACACCTCATCATACTCAGAGTCTGACATTACGTCCACAACCTCGCTCTTCGTTGTAGAAGTACCGATTACGTTGGTTACGTCGATGCTAACCTGCTGCTTGCCAGCCTTCACAGCCTTAACAGTGATGGTCTTGTCTGTGAGCGAACCGTCAGTAAGCTGCAGTCCTTCAGGAAGCGTCCACTTATATGCTGTGGGCGAACCTGTAGCTCTTGCGGTCAGTGTTGTTCCCTCGCCAACCTTGAGATAGCTCTTGCCAACTACAAAGGTAACAACGGGAGCTGTGGCCTTCGGATAGTCCATCTTCAATGTCTTGCCCTCCTGCTGACGCATATCCTTCATTACGGGCACAACCACGAAGTCGATAGCAGCGTCTGTGCCTTCACGCTCGAATGTCGGCACGTAGAAAGCTTCGTCACGTGTCTGACCAACCATTGTGCGTGTGCCGTTGGCTGTCTGCTTGTAGATGTCGAAGTGGTCGAAGTCGGCAGTATAGTCGAAGTCCCATGTGATACGGGCATCGCCCTTAGCCTCGCCGAGCACGCTCTTCGTTGCGAGGTTCTTCAGCTCTACAGACGCAGGAGCATAACCTGCGGGCAGCACGTCAAGCTGACCGAGAGACAATGTATAGTTAGATACGGCAGAAGCCGACTTCAGATTGAGCGCCACCATATATATGGTCTTGCCATTAACCGAAGAAAGGTCGTATTCAGCTACAGTCCATCCGTTCTTCTCTGATACGGAAGGAGCAGAGAGCGTAACGTCAGGTGTGGTTGAGCTGCTGGTAGAGAGCTTCACCTCTACGCTTCCGCTTGTGCTGGTCTTATAGACGAGGCGCAACTTGCCGCCGTCAGTCACCTTTATCATGGTCTTGTAGAGACGCATGAGGTGGTCGCCGGCTGAGAGCTGTCCGCTCACCTTGATGCTCGAACCGAAGTTGTAAGCATCATCCCAGTCGATGTCTACATTCAGTGATCCACGGTTCTCAATCCACCAACGCCATGTAGGCATGATGCTCTGCACACCTGAGTGATACCAGTCCTGTGTGCCCTGCTTTACACCTTCCACGAAGCGGTGCTTACCCACGCCTACGCAGAATGATGTCGTGAACGGCATCTTGTTTACAACCGAACGCTCGAGAACGCGTCCTGAGATACCCGGCCATCTGTCGCCGATTTTCGACGGATCGCCGTCGTTGTTCACCCACATCTGCGATTCGTTCTTGAATGTCTTCTGAATGGCAGCATAAGCCTTTGCGCCAGTGTCTTCCTTACCAAGCAGATTCTTCACGTTGTCCTTCCAAATGCGCTCCTCAGGGCAGAAGAGGTCAAGCGAACCTACGTGTCCGTCAGTAGGCATGGCTGCATTGAGGTGATACTGGAAGCCTGTGTGTCCGGAGTTCACCACCTGCACACCAGCATAAATCTTCGAGAATGTCTCAGCTTCAGTACATCCCAAGCTTGTTGCGTAAGAACGATAGTCACCTGCCGAGCCATACTCGAGGAACTGTGAGGTATTCTTATGCGACTTGAGGATGGAAGTGTTAGGTAGGCCAGAGGCGTTATACCACTGGATTTCCATCTGAGTATCACCGTTCTTGTCTGCAAGATAGTTGAATTCCTTAATGAAGTCCACCCATTCTGTTGTGCTACCGCCACCGATTTCCTCATTGATAAACCATCCGTCGAAGCCCATGTACTTGGCAATCTCATAGAGCTTCTGAGCATAGATATACACGCCATTCTCCTTTGTGAGCATCTGACGAACCCATGTCTGTGTTCCACCGAACGTTGCCGGCGGGAAGAAAATCTGTCCTAACGACTTCACACCGCTCTGGTGAGCAGCGTCTGTCGATCCTGCCGGTGGCGGGATGATGATTCCCTCGGAAGCCGAACCAGCCCAGTAAACGAGCTTGTCCATATACTGCCAATATGTGGGCTGGTAGCCAAGGAAGTTGTAAGCACCCTGCGACGGGCTCATAGAGCAGGTCGGGAAGAGGATTGTAGCGTTACAAATCTGTCCTTCGTAATATTGGTTCTTGTTAGCTTTCATGAGCGTAGGCTCCTGGAAGCGGGTAGCAAGAGGCACACGTGAACGGTTGAACTTAGCGTCAGGATCGGTCTCCGGCGACCAGTTCTTGATGTCTTCCGGATGCCAGCATCCACCGTACGGCTGCTGTGCGTATGCGCCCTGCATAAACATGGCAGCCAGTGCCGTCAAAATAAATTTGCTGTTTCTCATTGAGTTTATAAATGTTAGTAATAGTATTTTAGTTTTAGAGAGTATATAGGTATAACAATCAAATATAAAAAAACACGTAAGAGAAAGACAACTTTTTTAAAAAGCAATCATTCTCTTACGTGTCACTACTTATTGTGCTGCTCCATTATTGGCATCTTTCAGTCCTTGCAGCGCACTCTCCTCGCCCACTATCCATACGATGTCGCCAAGACGGAAGCGGTATGTGATGTTCACCATAGAGAGGTTCTCTTTTCCTTCCTCTCGTCCCACCACCATGCAGTTGAAGCGGTCGCGGATGCCGCTTTCAGGCAATGTCTTGCCTACGAATGGAGAATTACGGTCAATGACTATCTGCGACAGCTTCATTTCGCGCTTCTCTATGTCTGGGTCGTCAGGCACGATGTCTGAGTCGACAGCTGCTTGCATTGCTGACAGCTGCGAGTCGCTACCGATTACCTGAAGTCTGTCACCAGGGAATACGATGCTGTCGCCTCCCGGAATGTTTATGCGCTGATGACCACGCAGGATGCTGCTGATATGCACGCCGAAGCGGTTGCTCAGACGCAGGTCGGAAAGATACATACCTGCCCACTTCGAGTTCTCCGGGATGTCGATGTCGGAGATGTGGATATCACGATCAAGAAGATGACCCTCATAAAGCGGTTTCTTCAATCCGAGCACCTGCTGCTCTATGTCGCGCGAACGTAGGTTCTGCACAAAGAGACGCTCCATAAGGATGCTGCGCTTCTTCAGGCGGCGCGAGAGTATCATGAACAGGACAATAACCACGGCTATGGTTAGCATAAGGGCATTGGTGAAGCGGGTAAGATAATTACATATATAGAATATGAAAGCGGAGGCTATTATCACTCTCACCAATATAGTAACGAGGAGCGGCAGACGATTGGAACGGCTCTCGTTCCACAAGGCACGAAACTCCTCCGAATGGTTCTTCTTCATCACGATGGCTCTGAGGAACGGGGCTATTATGGACACCGTCACCAGTCCGCAGATGCCGTTAGCCCACCAGTGCATGCCGGGCATGATGCTGCGGATGAATGGCAGGAAGAAGGCGAACATAACGGCGATGGCAGCCACGGAGAGGATGGAGTAGACGACGGTGATGCGTGCCATCTGCGAGATAAGGCTGTGCCAGTTGCTCTTCGGAGCAGAAGAGGGATGTGACAGCGTCACGTTGTTGAGGGCGCGTATCCATGTCTTGGGCAGACGACGCTCCAGAAAGCCGTAGCAAGGTACGGAGAAGCGTATCATGTAGGGCGTCAGGAAGGTGGTGATGACCGAAACTGCCACCACGACGGGATAGAGAAATTCGCCCGTCACCTTCAGCGACAAGCCCAATGAAGCGATGATAAACGAGAACTCGCCTATCTGTGCCATTGAGAAACCGCTTCGCATGGCAGACTTGAGCGACTGTCCTCCAATGAGGAAGCCGAAGGTGCCGAAGACTGCCTGACCCACAAGGATGGTCAGCACGAGCATGGCTATCGGCAAGGCATAGCTGACAATGATTTTCGGATTGACAAGCATGCCCACCGACACGAAGAACACAGCTCCGAAGAGATCCTTCACTGGAGCCACAAGCTTCTCTATCTTGCCTGCCTCAATGGTCTCGGCGAGGATGCTACCCATGACGAAAGCTCCGAAAGCTGAGCTGAAACCCACCTTCGTCGACACGACAGCCATAAGGCAGCAGAGTCCGAGCGACACGATAAGCAGCGTCTCGTTGTTGATGAGTTTACGCATAAGACGGAGAAACAGAGGCACAGCGAAGATGCCCACCACAAACCAAAGGACAAGGAAGAAGCCTATCTTCATCACGGCGCCAATCATCTCGCCGCCGTCAGGGTTTGAACCCGAAGCCAACGCCGACAGCATCACCATCATGACGATGGCAAGGACGTCCTCCAGAATGAGCACGCTCATCACGGGCTGGGCGAACTTCTGTTGTCGCAGTCCCATGTCGGTGAACGCCTTGTAGATGATGGTAGTGGAGCTCATCGCAAGCATACCTCCAAGGAAGATGCAGTCCATGCGGTTCCATGAGAATGCATGACCGACCACGATGCCGAGGGTCATCATGGAGAAGATTATCGTCAGTGTGGTGATGACAGGCGCAATGCCCATCTTTATAATCTTCTTGAACGAGAAGTCGAGTCCGAGCGAGAACAGCAAGAACATCACACCGATGTCCGCCCAAGTCTTGATGTCCGAATTGTCCACAACAGACATCGTGTAGGGCATGTGCGGACTGACAATAAAGCCAGCCATGATATAGCCCAACACGAGCGGTTGCTTCAGTTTCTTGAATAAGAGTGTGACCGCGCCCGCCACTATAAGTATCAGGGTAAGGTCGTTTATTAGAGTAGGAACTTCTGACACGCTTGTTAAATGTTTAATTAATAATGATAAATGTTTAATCGCAAGAACTATCCGAATACGATTAATGCAAAGATAACGATTTTTGTTTGAATATATCGAATATTATTGTTAGATTTGCATAAGAAACTAAAGAGCAAATATTATGGCAGCACTAACAAGAAGACTTCCCGTAGGCATACAGTCATTCAAAAAAATTCGCAAGGAGAATTATCTCTATGTTGATAAAAGCGATATAGTTTGGCAACTGGCTAACAATGGCTTACAATACAATTATCTGAGCCGTCCACGTCGGTTCGGCAAGTCTTTGCTTGTAGATACTTTGCAGGCTTACTTTGAGGGTCAACGCCACTTGTTCGAGGGACTTAAGATAATGGAACTGGAGCATGACTGGATAAAACGTCCCGTTATACGTCTTGATATGAGCCGCGGCGGAGCTACGGAAGCCACCTTACGCTCTTATCTGGATTTGGCATTCAGCAGATATGAAGAAAAATACAATATCTCTCCAAGACCAAATTCATCGCTTGCCAACCGCTTTGACAGCATAATACTCACTGCCTACCAACAAACCGGACAGCAAGTAGCTATCCTTATCGACGAATACGATTCGCCGCTACAACACTCATGGCATACTCCAGAGCATGAGGCATGCACAGCCGTTTATCGCGATGTTTTCGCCATTCTTAAAGCTGACGACGAGATGGAGTGTTTTGTTTTTATAACTGGCATAACAAAATTCACACAGATTTCGTTGTTCTCTGTGCTCAACAATCTTAGCAATATTAGTTTCGAACCACAGTTTGCCACAATATGCGGAATTTCAAAGCAGGAAATGGTGGATAATTTCATGCCGGAGATTGAGCAAATGGCAGAGTTCAATAAATGGACAATAGAAGAAACTTTGGCTAAACTCAAAGACTATTACGACGGATATCATTTTTGCGATACGAACATGATAGATGTCTACAATCCATACAGCCTTGTGAATGCACTGAACCATAAGCGACTCAGATCTTATTGGGCGTCTTCAGGCGCAACATCACTATTGCAAAAGTTCGTCAATGACATGGAGCTACACCTCGACGACTTCGACCACTGTAGTGTGCTTCGCGGCATTCTCGAAACCTCAGATGTAACGGGAGGCGGACCAGAGCTTTTCCTTTACCAATCTGGATATATAACAATAAAGGATAGCGACGAGTTTGGCTATATTCTTGGAATCCCCAACGAAGAAGTCAGACAAGCTCTTAACGAAATGGTGCTTCCTGCACTGACTATGCGCAAACAGGGCGACATACTATCGCTGCAAGCAAACCTCTACCGCCAACTTGGTACTAGAATGCTTGACGATGCCAAGAAAACACTCCGCTCTCTCATTGCCGACGTGCCATACAGCAACAAGAAACTGGCATCAATGGACATGGAGGAACGCTATCGGCTCATCATCAGTACTATCCTCAATGCCATTGGTATAAGGGTAGAAGTAGAACGCATGCTTGCCACTGGTCGTATTGACCTCGTGGCATGGCTGTCGCGTTACATTTATGTTATAGAACTGAAATTATCAAATAATGGCGGAATTGCAGCTGCCGAGCAACAGATAACTACATGTGGATACACCGAACCATTCAAGGGAGACACACGCAAGGTCGTTGGACTCGCCGTGGAACTCGATAGCGAAGGCAAAGGGCTTATTGATTGGAAAGTCGTGGAAGAGCAACAACTTTAAGCAGCATATATTCAATGACTTACAACATTAAGTACGTCATGTATACGCCCAAGATAATAGCAATGTAAAAAGTCTTTTGTTTGAAATCAGCGGCAACATCCACGTATTTTTGTTTGAAATCAGGGGCAACACTCACGTATTTTTGTTGCAAATCAGCGGCAACATCCCTATAATTTTGTTGCAAATCAGGGGCAAAAACGAAATAAGGGTATAAAAATAGCGGAGGTTTCCAGCCTCCGCTACTTTGTATGCTTTAAGTATTTAGTCGTTAAAGTGAGCCGTAATCTCACATATCTTTATTACCACCTGCATGGCTTTCTCCATTGCCTGCACGCTGACAAACTCGTGAGGTCCGTGGAAGTTGCAGCCGCCGGCGAAGATGTTCGGGCATGGCAGACCCTTGAATGAGAGCTGTGCTCCGTCCGTGCCGCCACGGATGGGCATCACCTTCGGAGCCACACCGTTCTCCTGCATCGCCTTCAGCACGATGTCGATGACGTGCATGTTGGGATCAATCTTCTCCTTCATGTTGTAATACTGGTCCTTGAGGTCCACGCTTACCGTGCCCTCACCCCACTTCTCGTTCATCTTCTTCACGCAGTCCTCGATGAAGTCCTTGCGGTCCTCAAACTTCTGACGGTCGTGGTCGCGGATGATGTATGAGAGAGTGGCTTTCTCGCAGCATGACGTGATGCCCAGGAGATGATAGAAGCCCTCATAGCCTTCTGTCTCCTCCGGTGTCTCTGCAGCCGGTATCATGTTGGCAAACTCCAGTGCGAGGCGCGATGCGTTCACCATCTTGCCCTTGGCATATCCTGTATGTACGCTTACGCCCTTAAAGTGCACCTTGGCTCCTGCAGCATTAAAGTTCTCATACTCCAGCTCGCCGAGGTCGCCGCCGTCCATGGTGTAAGCCCACTGGCAGCCGAACTTCTCCACGTCGAAGTGGTGAGCGCCCATACCGATTTCCTCGTCAGGATTGAAAGCCACGCGGATGTCGCCGTGCTTCACCTCGTCATGGTCGCGAAGCCAGCACATTGCCTGTACAATCTCTGCTACGCCAGCCTTGTCGTCAGCGCCAAGGAGTGTGGTGCCGTCGGTTACGATGATGTCCTCACCTACGTGTGCCTTCAGCTCGGGGAACTTAGCCGGGCTTGAGACGATGCCCTCAGAGAGCACGATGTCGCCACCGTCATAGTTCTTGACGATGCGTGGCTTGATGTTGGCGCCGCTACAGTCAGGAGACGTGTCGTAATGCGCGATGAAACCGATGGTCGGGATGTCCTTCTTCACGTTGGCTTTCAGTGTGGCGTAGATATAGCCCTGCTCGTCCATCTCCACATCGCTCAGACCTTCGCGCTCAAGCTCCTCTTTCAGATACTTGGCGAAGATGAGCTGCTTGGAAGTGCTCGGTACTGTTTCTGAATCTTCACTCGACTGTGTGTCGAACTGTGTGTAGTTTAAAAATCTTTCGGTAATATCCATTATTAATGCTTTTAGTCGTATTCTGCTGCAAACTTACTCATTTTTTTTGAATTGGTGATGAGTAAAGCATATTAACTTATAAGAATAATTCCTCTATCTGATGTTTTGGTCAGATTATGCCGAAATGTTTCAGCGCGTTCCACACTCCGTCATTGTCTACGTCCGTCGTCACATAGTCGGCATGTGCCTTTACGCTGTCGAGGGCATTGCCCATCGCCACACCCACTCCTGCCGCACGAAGCATCGACTCGTCGTTGCCTCCGTCGCCGAAAGCCATCGTCTCCGAGATGTCGATGCCGAGGCGGTCGGCAATGGCACGTATGCCGTTTGCCTTGTCAGCCTTTGCCGAGGTGATGTCGCAGAAGGCAGGATACCATCGGGCGGAGTTACATCCGGGGAGTTCGGGCAACACCTTGCTCTCCTCCTCTTCGGTGAGGAAGGGAGTGATCTGAAGGATGCCCTGATCAATGACATCTGCAAGGGGCACATCAAACTTGTCGTACGTCACTTTCAGCATATCATAGAACACGTGGTTGACGTCATCATTGCGATTCACAATCTGTATGTCCTTCGTGCCCACCACTACCGCTGGCAGTCCGTGTTCCTCACAGTAGCGTATGACGGTTTCTGCCTCTTCACGCGGAATGACATCCTCACGTACCGTCTCGTCACCGTACGTACACATGGCACCGGTGGCAAGGATATATCCGTCCATCAGATGCTCTATTGGAGCCACGTTATTGAGCAGCTGGCGGGGACGTCCCGTAGCCGTGAATATCTTTACGCCGCTTTCATGTGCAAGGCGCAGCGCCTCGCGGGTCGACTCTGGTACGTCGTGCGTATTGAAGCTGACGAGCGTTCCGTCCACATCGAAAAACAGTGCTTTAATCATATTTTTTCTTTTTTGTTATCCTTAATGTTATTATCGTTTCTTTGTTTCTGCGCCGGTCTTTCCTGCCAGCACGGCTGACCTGCGCTTCAGGTAAGGGGTGATGGCGAAGCCTTCGTCGCTCACCACTTTCAGTAGCGCACGCTTCTGCATCACGGTCTCCTTTAGCGTGGGGAAGAGTTCTGACCAGCGCTTCTTCACCTCCTGATTGTCGGTCTTGACGGAGGTTTTGCGAATGAGTTCCTCCACGCCGGAGATGGTACGCGCAAAGTAAGCTGAGCCTTTGCGGAGACGCTCCTGCAGATGTTCGTCATTCTGATAGTCAGCCGTGGATATGACCATCTGGCTGTACTGTATGCGGAACCTCTCTGCCACGTCCATGAGCTTCGTGCGTATGGTGTCGGCGTTAAGCTTATACTCCATGATGAGCTTGGGATAGGAGCGCTTGAAGTGGCCCGACAGCAGGTCGAGCACACGGCCGAAGATGTCCATGAGCGGACGGAAGTCGTACAGTTCGTTCACGATGGAGAGAAAATAGTCGCGCTGCAACGTGCCTATCTGTTCCGGCGTCGGCGTATGCTCTATGGCGTGTGTGGCGTATTCGTCCACGGCACCGTCACGGATGATGGCGCTGTGAGGGAGCGGAGCGCTGAGCACCAGTCCTTCGAGCGTGCGGCATCGGCTGAGTGCCACGTATGTCTGACCATGCGTGAAGGCACGCTGCACGTCGATGACGGCATGGTCGAAGGTCAGTCCCTGACTCTTGTGCACCGTAATCGCCCAAGCCAACTTCACTGGATACTGACGGAACGTGCCGTCCACCTCCTCCGTTATCTCGTTGGTGCGCTCGTCAATGACGTAGCGCGTATTGTCCCACTGCTCCATACCCACGTTGATGACGGTTCCGTTGTCGCGTGTACGGACCGAGAAGCCTTGGTTGTCAATGCGCTCCACGGTTCCGAGCATGCCGTTATAGAAAGCCTTGTCCTGCGACGAGTCGTTCTTGACGAACATCACCTGCGCACCTTCCTTCAGCGTCAGCGTCTCCTCCGTCGGGAAGAGCATGTCAGGGAACTTGCCTTTCACCTCGGCATTGTACGTATATTCCTCGCCGGGGAGCAAAGCCATCTGACGGTCGTTCTCCTTCTGTGCCTGATAGTTATGTGTGGTCAGACGTATGTATCCGTCTTCCGTCTTTGGCTCGAATCCGCGTATGTAGCGAGAGTTGAGCGCCTGCAGCACGGCGTCGTCTGCACGATTGTCTCTCACCTTGTTGAGGAGTTCGAGGAAGCGTGCGTCGCTCTGACGATACACCTTCTTCAGTTCCACTATGGCATAGCGCGTCTGGCGAAGCGCAAGCGAGGAGAAGAAGTATGGCGTATCATAATAATGTGACAGCATCTGCCACTCGTCGTCCTTTGCCACGGGAGCCAGCTGTCCGAGGTCGCCAATCATGACCATCTGAACGCCGCCGAACGGCATCTGGTTCTTGCGGAAGCGGCGAAGCACGGCGTCCACAGCGTCAAGCAGGTCGGCACGCACCATCGAAATCTCGTCTATGACAAGCGTGTCAATGGACTGGATGACGCGTATCTTCTGTCTCGAAAACTTATATTGCTGTTCCTTGAGCTTATACTGCGCATTGGGGATGAACGGGGCGAAGGAGAGCTGGAAGAAGGAATGGATGGTCACTCCCTCGGCGTTGATGGCAGCAATGCCGGTCGGCGCCACCACCACGATGCGCTTCGACGACTCGTTCTTGAGGCGTCGGAGGAAGGTGGTCTTTCCGGTTCCTGCCTTACCGGTAAGGAAGAGGTTGGTGTTGGTGGTCTCTATTATCTCCCACGCAAGACGCGCCTGCTCGTTGAGGTCATTATTGGGTTGATTCATCTTGTGGCGTTGTTACTGTATTTGTTTCGGGCAGCATGGTAGTGGCGTCCGTCTCTATGAACATCGAGTCGTCCATATCGGCGAGCGACTTCTTTTTCTTGTTCTCCTTGGCTCCTGCCTTGAGGAGGTTGCGTGCCGCGGTTATGATGCTTGCACCGCTGTCTGCGGTGGTTATCTTCAGTCGGGTGATTTTCTTTACGGCGTCGTTCATGCTCGACTCCACGTCCATAAACCTTATGCCGAAGTCCTGCACACGGTCGATGACGGTGTTGGCAGCATCCATCATCGCCTGCTGGTTCTTCAGCTGGCGCACCTGCGTCCACATCATCTCCAGCACGCGCAGATTCATATACATGGTCTGCGGTCCCAGAATCATCACTCCCTGGTCGTAAGCGTCGCGCCAAAGCGTGCTGTCGTTAAGGAGCGCGAGGTTAAGAGCGCCCTCCACGGGCACGTACATTATGGCGAAGTTCAGACGGTTGTATCCCTCGGGCAGATACCTGACATAGTCCTTGCGGGCAAGGCGCTTCACCTGTGCTCTGACGCTGGCGATGTGTGCTTTCAGATAGTCGCTCTTCTCGGGCGTGCCGTCCTCAGCGTTCATGTATCGTTCGTAGTCGGTGAGCGACATCTTCGAGTCCACCACCACGTGGCGGTTGTTCGGGAAGTGCAGAATGAAGTCGGGTATCATTCCCTTGCCGTCATCGCCCTTCACCGCCTTTCCAGCCTTGTCCTTGAGCGTTGCCTGCGTGTCAAACTGCTCGCCCTCCTTCAGTTCCAGGTCTTCAAGGAGCTGCTTCAGCTTCAGCTCACCGAAGTTGCCCTGCACCTTCACTTCTCCCGTCAGTGCGCGAGTCAGTCTGTCGGCAGTCTCACCAAGGGCAGCACTCTTCTGCATGTTTATCTTGATGGTCTCGTCCAGTCGTGTGAGAGCCTCGCTCTGCTGCTCCTTGGTCTTGTCGAAAGCCTCCTGCATGTCACGCAGACTCTGCTGCAGTGGGTCGATTATCTTCGACACCTGCTCCTTGTTTCGCTCGCCAAGTTCCTCCTGACGACGCTTCAGCACCTCCTCGGAAGTGGTGAGCATCTGGTCCTTGATAAGCTGCAGCTGGCTCTCCACCTGCTCCTTATTCATCTGACGTAGCATCTTCAGCTGCTCGTCGTACGCCTTGCGCATATCGGCAAGCGTCTCCTCATTATGCTTTGCCTCCAGCTGGGCAGCCTCTGCAGCAGCTGCCTTCTGATCCGACAACTGCCTCTCAAACTCTGCCTTCTGATCCGCAAGCTGTCTCTCCGCATTCTCTTTCTGCTCTGCAAGCTGTCGACAATAGTTTTCGGTGTGCGCCTTCTGCACGTCGCGCTCAGACGTCAGGCTTGCCATCTGCACCGTCTGTGTCTGCACGGTCTGCTCCAGCCGCTTCTCATTCTCAATGTGCTGTGCCAGTTGTGCTTGCAGGTTCTCCACCATCTGCGACGCCGCCCCAGCCTTCACCTTGCCTCCAAGCCAATAACCGACAAAGAGCATAGCAAAGACTGCCACAAGGGCAAGGATTATGTATAATTCCATATTTCTTGATAATTTATTCCGAACCGCAAATATACACAATATATTGCAGAAAACGCAACAATACAATCATTAAATAAACAAATAAGTAAGCCTCTTTTGTGCTTCTATTAGGATAATTATGCTTAACTTTGTCTTGTCACCTAAATAAGAACATAACGATATATGCCAACAGACATCACTTACATAGGGCAACGGAGATGCAAGCTCCATACTTCACATGCCAACCCAGCCTTTTTCCTCATCCAGCCGACTGCGCGTCATGAGGAGAAGAACGAGGGCATCTGGCGCGAGATGGAGACCATCGAAGCCGACAGCAGACACGGATTCGTCATGGCGGGTTTCGAATGCCAGGAGTGGGCATACGACCTTATGCCTTGGCACGACGAGGCTGTGGCGAGGGACGAAGAGGTGGGACAGCACGCCCACGACACCCTGCATTACGTCGGAAACGTGCTGCTGCCTTGGATGAGGGAGCGCTACGGTCAGCTGCCGTGCATCATCGGAGGCTATTCGCTTGGCGGACTCTTCGCGCTATGGGCGGCAAGGGAGACGAAGCTCTTCAGCGCTGTGGCTGCCGCTTCGCCGTCGCTGTGGATAAAGCACTGGACAGAATATGCTGCCGCCAATGCCTTAAACGCTCAGGCAGCATATCTCAGTCTCGGCGACCGCGAGGAGCATTGCCGCAACCAACGGATGTGCCGCATCGGCGACTGCGTGCGCACGGAACACCGCTTGCTCGGCGAGCTCTTGGACGAGGAACACACCACCCTGGAATGGAATCCCGGCGGTCACTTCGGACAGGAGGCGGAACGCACGGCAAGGGCTTTCTCATGGTGCATCAACAATCACTAACCAACAACCAACAACATACCTATTTTATGAAAATTCTCAGAATCATGGCGCTGCTTCTCTTGCTCGTGGCAATAACGGCTGGCGCACAACAAAGAAAGACAACGTCGGCTGCCACTCACGCACCCGCTATCGTCAAACCGGGAGAACGTCCGGAGGTGCTGATTGAGACGACGATGGGCAACATCCGCATCCAACTCTACAACGAGACGCCACAACATCGCGACAACTTTCTGAAGCTTATCCGCGAATACCACTTCTACGATTCGCTGCTCTTCCATCGTGTCATCCCCGACTTTATGATTCAGGCTGGCGACCCGTCCAGCAAGAATGCACCCAAAGGAGCAAGGCTCGGCGAACAGTCGCTCGACTATAACATCCCTGCCGAAATACGCCTGCCTCAGATTTTCCACAAGCGCGGCACGCTGGCTGCAGCACGCGAGCCCGACATCGTCAATCCCATGCACGAGTCGAGCAGCACGCAGTTCTATATTGTCATAGGCAAGAAGCAGGACGAAAAAGGACTGGAGCGCGGACGCAAGAACCTGCAGAAGCTCTTCGGCGACAGCATTACGATGACGAAGGAAATGGAGGAGACTTACCGCACCATCGGCGGAACGCCTCACCTGGACGGAGCCTACACGGTCTTCGGAGAAGTGACTGAGGGCATGGACGTGGTGGAGAAGATTCAGAACGTGAAACGCGACGAATATGACAGACCCGTCGAGGACGTCAGAATCATAAAGGCGACAATACTGAAGGACATGCCGGGACACGAGAAAAAACAGGTGAAGCGGACTGTCAAAAAACCGGTAAGAAGAAAACGGTAAAAACAAACAGCATTAGAATAATAATGATTATCTTATTCATTCTGAGCATGACATCAAGCCGTGCTCAGAATGTCTATGCGAAGATTTGCGTTCTTGCATAAACATGAAAATCATATTTTTCGTGTTGCCTTTTTTGTAATAATTTCAACAACTTTATTATCATACTCTTTCAACAAATCTACGACATTTAAGATATAATACTTTTGATTTGCTGAATGAACCTTGTGTATTTCTACAAAAGAAACAATATCGTTTTTTATTGTCATAGACTGATTTGCTGTACCTTCATTCATTATCATATCTAATTGTTCATCCCAATTATCAAAAAACAAATACATTCCTTGTTTGGGGAACAAAACTGTAGATAAATCACAATCGTCACTAAATGTCACATCATGTAATATAGCATCCTCAAAAGATACATTTAACATCTTATTCTGTTTTGCAAATCCAAACTCCTTTTTTAATGATTCTGTAGGAAATCCTCCTCTAAACCATACATTATCTAAATTACCGATGAACTCACAATTTTCAAAATTAGAAGCTTGTAAATCCACATTATAGAAATCACAATCAATAAACTTGCAATCTTTAAACTGTGGCTTTATAAACGCTCCGAATTTAACTCTTCTAAATGTACAATTAGTATAGCATGATGAGTCGTATCCTAAAATCGCATTCCTTAAATCTATATCTTCAAACAAGCAACTATAAAATTCATTTCCATGTTCTGCTAATGCTCTAAAGATTGTTTTATAAAATATGGAATTTATAAATTTTCTGTTTTCTATCCAATATATTCTATTGGAGTGAGCAAACGATGATTTAGAAAAATCGCATTTTTCGTATTTTCTTGCCAAATCGGAACTATCTATAAATAAGTTCTTTAAATCTACATATCCATGTTCATCTAAGGAATATTCTTTTCTATTACTTGGAGACAATTCTCTTCTTTTATTAAAATAATCGAGTAAATTCATTTTCATCTTAATCTATACTTAGATGTTAGACAATAGCTTTATTTCATATATCCGCCATAAATTTTTGAAGGTTCAACAGTATGCCCATTATACAAGAGTAAATGGCATGGGTCAAAGGCACAAATACCGTTTAATGTTGTATCGTTGAAATATACTATAGGAAAATCAGCATCTAATGCCAAATCTCCATTATAATCATTGTATATACATATTCTCATCACGTTTTGGGAAACAGATATTTTCTTTAGCCAATAATATTCCTTTAAATCACCGAGTGTTGTATTTATACATTTCCATTTTCCAGATGCTAAATTACAAAACAATGCCGGACAAACATCTGCATTCTTGTATAAACTTTGTTAAAGGACAGCTCTCCCGCGTACACCCTATCCGTAACCTTGTGTTTTTTATGTTTTTCTTATGTGGATAAAGTTTTTTGTCAAAGCCATTCCTAACTCTTCGGCGGTTCCGCCGAAGACAATATTTGCATTTCTGATGCTCAATACTATGAGCTGAGCGCAGTAAGAAATCTTTGGTGCGAAATTCTTGAGTTTTGAGCGTGCAAGGATAAACAATTTATACACAATGGATTAGAAGGTCTATAAGGAAAGTGTGCAAAAAAAAGAAGCAGCAAGAAGCCTATTTGTGTTGCAATAGCGCCACTTTTACACCCCAATAGTGCCACTTTTATCATGCAATAGCGCCACTTTTACACTCTAATAGTGGCACTATTGTAGTGTAAAAGTGGCGCTATCGTTAAGCTCGGGTGCTGTTTGCACAGCAAAACACCGTAAAAACAGCAATCTAAATCTCTAGAATCAATTTTTATTTTGTAACATGTTTTTACTCTTTTGTACGATATTTGCATGCCAGACATGAAGACGTGTTTTTTAGACAAGAAGACAGGAAGAACATGTTTTTTGACAGGAAGACATGAAGTACATATTTTTGATAAGAAGACAAAACAGAGATTATTGCAAGAAAAATCCGTAAAAACTTGGATTATAAAAGATAATATCGTATATTCGTAGCAAAATGGAAAGACGATGACAACGACAAACGATTATATTAGTATACTTCGCAAATACAGCGAATTGCCGCATGGTATTTCGAGCTGATAACATTCCTGATAATCAGATAATATGCTTTATTTATGACAAAGAAAGAATCCCTTCAATTATTTGAAGAAAAGAAGATACGTTCCGTATGGGACGACAAAGAAGAGAAATGGTATTTCTCTATAGTGGATGTTTGTGCGGTGTTGACCGAAAGCAAAGACCCTACAGCATATTGGAGGAAGTTAAAACAAAGACTGAAACAAGAAGGAAATGAAACCGTGACAAATTGTCACGGTTTGAAATTGCGTGCAGCCGACGGCAAGCTCCGCCTGACGGACGTAGCTGATACAGAGCAACTGTTTCGTCTTATACAGTCCGTTCCTTCTCCCAAAGCGGAGCCTTTCAAGTTGTGGATGGCACAAGTGGCGAGCACACGATTGGAGCAGATGCAAGACCCGGAGAAAAGCATCGACCAGGCTGTGATAGATTATAAGCGATTGGGATATTCTGACGCATGGATAAATCAGCGCATCAAGTCTATTGAGATAAGAAAAGAACTAACAGACGAATGGGCAAGAACAGGCGTTCAGCAAGGCATGCAGTATGCATCTCTTACCGACATCATCACTCGTGAATGGAGCGGAATGAGCACCAAGCAATACAAACAATTCAAGGGTCTGAAGAAAGAAAGTCTTCGCGACAATATGACCAATATGGAGATTGCGCTCAATATGCTTGCTGAGGCATCTGCCACAGAACTGTCTAAACAGCGCAATCCTCAGGGCTTTAACCAACAGAAGCGTGTGGCTAAGGATGGTGGCAGTGTGGCAAAAGCCGCCCGCACTCAATTGGAATCAAAACTCGGCCACAAGGTTATTTCGCCAGCCAAGGCAAGCGATTATTTGCCCCCTGTTGAAAATGATAATATAATAGAGGAGCAATGATAGTATTTTTTACGGCAAAACTTCTATTATTACGTTGATAATTGTTACTTTTGTATATCTTTATAATCATATAAACAAAAATCAATAAATATGAAACCAACACTTTTCCTCCTCGCAGCAGGAATGGGCAGCCGTTACGGCGGCCTCAAGCAGCTGGACGAGCTCGGCCCTCACGGCGAGACCATCATGGACTACAGCATCTACGACGCCATCAACGCTGGCTTCGGCAAGCTGGTCTTCGTAATCCGCAAGGACTTTGAGGACGACTTCCGTCGTATCGTGCTCTCTAAGTATGAGGGTCACATCCCGTGCGAGCTGGTGTTCCAGAGCATCGACGCTCTCCCCGAAGGATTCACATGCCCGGAGGGACGCACAAAGCCTTGGGGTACGAACCACGCTCTCATGATGGGCGCCAAGGTTATCAACGAGCCTTTCGCCGTGCTCAACTGCGACGACTTCTACGATCGTGACGCATTCCGTGTGATGGGCAAGTGGCTCAGCGAGCTGCCTGAGGGATCAACCGGCAAGTATGCCATGGTGGGATTCCGCGTCGGCAACACGCTTTCTGAGAGCGGCACAGTAAGCCGTGGCGTATGCGAGAACGACGAGCACCACCACCTTACTTCTGTCGTGGAGCGCACCAAGATTCAGCGCTTCGACGGCGTGGTGAAGTATCTGGCTGACGACGGCGAGACATGGGTGGCTATCCCTGACACCACTCCGGTATCGATGAACTTCTGGGGCTTCACTCCTGACTACTTCCAGCACAGCGAGGCTTACTTCAAGGAGTTCCTCTCTGACCCGAAGAACATGGAGAACCTCAAGAGCGAGTTCTTCATCCCATTGATGGTGGACAAGCTCATCCACGACGGCACTGCTACATGCGAGGTGCTCGACACCACAAGCAAGTGGTTCGGCGTGACATATCCTGAGGATCGTCCGGACGTAGTGGCTAAGTTCCAGAAGCTTGCCGACGACGGCGTTTATCCTGAGAAGATGTTCTAAAAACGAATAGGAAATGAAAGCAAAACAGGCTGTTACTTTGCAAAGAGTAACAGCCTGTTTTGCTTTGTTTGTATAGGGGGTCAGAACGGATAGCCGATGGCGAAATGCAGACTCTGCGAGTCGCCGAAGCTTGGCATATTATAGAAACCGCTCTTGTAGGGGAGGTGCAGACCGATGCCCCAGTCGAGACGCAGCACGAAGAAGTCGAGGTCGTAACGCACGCCGATGCCCGTGCCTAACGCCGTTTCCTTGAATATGTTCTTTATGTTAAACTTCGATCCTGCACGATAGCCGTCGTCGCGCAGCGCCCACACGTTGCCGGCATCGAGGAAGACGGCTCCGTAGAGATTGCCGAAGATGCGCGGACGAAACTCCACGTTGGCTTGCAGCTTTATGTCGCCCGTCTGGTCCAGATAGGAAAGGCGCGACTGATTGGTGTAATAGCGGCCCGGTCCGATGCTGCGCACATTGAAGGCACGGATGCTGTTGGCACCACCCACATAGAACTGCTCGCTGTAAGGCGAACTCTGGGAGTTGCCGTACGACCAGATGATGCCGCCATTGATGTGCGCCACGAGCTGTGCGTGGTCTGCCACCTGCCATGTCTTGCGCAGGTCTGTCTCAATCTTCACGAACTGTGCGTAGGGATTCTTAAACATGTTCTTGCCCTTCTCGCTCCACTTACGTCCCGCAGCCATATAGCCAAGGGAGAGGATGTTGGACGCCTCGCTGACCGTGGTCTGCCAATAGATGGGATTGCGGTATGACGAGGGCGACTGGAGCGTGAACGTATAGCGCATCTTGGGCACGAACTGGTCTGCCATCGACACTGTGAGGTACGGACTCTGCTTCAGGATTTCCTTGAAGGCGTCGGTCTGGTCACGCATATACTCATACTGGAGGATGAGCGGCGAGAACTGGTGCATCGTGGTGGCGTTGGGCTGGACGGTGTAGGTGAGCTCGCCGGAGACGATGTGGCGCTTGAAGAAGCCGGAACGGTTGAGCACGCTGCTGGAAGCCTTGAAGAGGGTGTTGGGGGTGGAATAGTACGGCTTGACCACCTTGCCCTGACGACGACGCTTGTGACGCATCTTGCTAAGGAAGCGGTCGATGAACAGCAGACGCGGTATCTCTACGTTTACGTCGGCACCATACTCGTACGAATTAAACTTTGAGCTGGTACCGTCGGCACGGTGTCCGGTCTGCCATTCGTAAGATCCCTTCAGGTTTACGGACAACTTCTCGCCTCCTCGGAAGGCATTGCGCTTGGTAAGACCGAGGATGACGCCCGGTCCGACGCGTCCCGTGGTCTTGCCCACGACGTTGGTTTCGAGGTAGATGTCGTAGGGTTTGTCGAAGACACAGTTGATGGTCATATCGAGGGTGTCGCAGGTGGGGGTGGTGTCGCGCGGCGCAAAGGAGAGGTCGACGCGTGAGAAGAGTCCCTTGGCGGTGAGCGTATTGATGGACTGCTGATAGTTGGCGTAGCTGTAGAGCTGGCGCGGACGCAACTTCAGGTCGCGTGTGATGGCGGAGCGGCGTATAGGCGGACGCTTGCCTGAATAAATCATCGTGTAGTTGCGACGACGTACGGTGTCGTTGAGCTGCTGCATGGCGGAGCGGCGCATCTCTAAGTTGATGCGTCCCACATACCACTGGCGCGATACGAGCGAGGGCAGGCTGTCGGCATAATGCAGACGTAGCTGTGCCCTACCCGGCTCTGCAATGGTGTCGGCAAGATACGTGGCATAATCAGGCTGATAATAGAAGTAGCCGTTGTTGCGGAGCAACGTCGACACACGGGTGCGCTCGGCGTCAAGGGTGGATACGTTGAAAGGCGTGCCTTTCCTGACCAGCGACTCGGCACGGGTGGAGTCGATAAGCGCCTGCGCCGTCTTTGGGAAATTCACATAGTCGAGCGTGTCAATGATATTTAGTTCGCCAAGATTGACGGTGTATGCCACCTTCGCCTTCTTGGGATTGTTCTGCGTGATGACGTCGTAGCCTACGTAGCCGCCGAAATAGCCGTGCGAACGCAGCAGCTCGGTGGCCACCTGGGCACGCAGCCTCGGATTGACGCCACTCATAAGCACCGGTGCCTTGCCGAACGTCTTCCTTACCCACTTGGAGAAGCGTGTGTCCGAATCGTAGAAGGCATTATATATCCACAGGCGGTATGGCAGCAGACGTATGGAACTGCTGCCGAAAAAGGCGCCATTAGGCTCGGTGGCAAGGGCTGCCTCCACCTCCTCACGTGTGGCATTGAAGTGGTCGGATGGTTCATAGTCGACATACTTGGTGGTCTTGAGTCCGATGAACAGCTGGTCGTCCTCCGGCACCGAGGTGGTGGTGGAGCAGGCTGCAAGGAGCGCAAGTGCGAGTATGGCAAATATATACTTGTATGGTTTCATCGTCTTTCCTTTATTATTATTTTACTTCTGTGGCAGGTCGTTTCTGCTTTGTGGTGTCGACGGGGAACATGTCGATGATGCTCTTCTCCTTCTTGAAGCGGAAGATGTCCTTGAAGTGCTGAAGCTTGCGGCGCCACATAAAACCAGCGCCGAACTGCTCTACGTAGCCCTCGAGCCAGTCATAGGAGTCGCGGTCGTAGAAGAACTTCAGATACTTGTTTGAGTTAGCCGAGAGGCGATACTCGAAGGTGACATTGTCGAAGAATGTCTCGTTCTGGTTCTCCACCTCTGCTCCACTCGACACCTTACCGCCGATGACGATGCGCAGACGATTGTTCCAGAATCGCTTGGCGAACTTGAAGGAATAGTCTGTATGCATCTGACCGGATCCGAGCATGGTGTTGTCCATGCCGAAGGAGAGGTCGAGGGTGCGCAGGGCGTTGCCCGATATGGCATTGATCTGCGAGTTGAGGAAGGCACTGAGGGCGCTGTTCACGGAGAGTGAGTTGGGATTGCCGTCGGAGAGATACATGCCCGTGGTGAGCATCGTCACGGCTATCTTTCCGCGGTTCTCCGCCGACATTGTCATCAGCTCATTATGAATCTGCTGGTCGTCAGGGGCGTCGATGATAAACTGCAGACCCATATCGTTAAGCGTCTTCGTGAGTTCCACGCCACACTCGAACGCCACGCTACGTCCTGATCCTCCGTCCGTGGTGACCGTGGCCTTGGTGCTCTCCGTGGCGGTGATGTTAAGGCGCGGGTTCATCGGATCGCCGAAGAACTCAACGTAACCTCCCTCATTGATGTTGAACGTCTTGAGCGGGATGACGGGCAGCGAATACTTCATCTCGCCGCTGCCTATCGTATAGCGTCCGTAAAGGCTCAGCCCGTCGGAAGCGTCGTAGAGCATGCGCAGGTCGCCGCCACCGATGATGTCAACGTAGTTAGACTTGTCGGTGTTAAGCGCACAAAGCACGTGTGCTCCTTCGTCGATGCTGACGGTGAGGTCCATGTTGAGTCCGTTGATGGGCGGACGCTGCACGGTGGTCTGCTCGGGTCGGCGGAAGTCGACGAACGTGACAAGTCCTTCGAGGCGGTTGTCCGAAGAGAGCGGCGAGTCGCGCAGGATGTACGTGATGTCCGTAGAGCCGAGCACGTCCAGACGACCTCGCATACGCAGGGCGTCAAGCCGACCGTTGACGGCTCCGAGGAAGTTAACGTAAGCCTTGCCGTAAGCCTCGCTTCGTGCCGTCTCCTTCGAGTCGATGAGAAGGTAGTTGGAAGCACGCATGCGCAGGTTGAGTCGCATGGCGTCCATGTCGGCAAAGTCGAATGATCCGTATAGGGTGAGCGGGCTGCCATTGGTGGCGAACATCTGGAAATTCTCGAACTGCAGATGGCTGTCGGTGATGGTGACGGGATCGTCGCAGAGCCTCATCTGAACGCCGTATGGTTCGCTGACAACGTAGGCAGAATCGAAGAACACCTCACCGTTGACTTGCGGACGGGAGAGCGTTCCCTTTATGGTGACGTTGCCCTGGGCATATCCCTTGAAACCGATAATGCGGTCGGGGATGAATCCGTTCATGAGATTGAGCGGCGTGCGCGACATATCCATGTGAGCGTTGAGCATTCCCTCACCACGCGAGTCGTACGTACCGTTGAGCGTACACACCTCGTTGCCGTCCATGGAGAGCGTGCCGTCAACATAGTGTTCGAGGCCGCCGTCCTTAGGCATATACACGAACTCGGACGAGATGTTGCCTATAGGACAGCCCTCGTATGACATCTTCGCCACGCTGACGGAAGACGATACGGTGAAGTCGCCACCGGGATTGTTGACGACGTGGAAGTCGCCGTTCATCACTCCGGAGATGTTCGGGGCGTAGGGCACGACGGACAGCACCTTGGCAAGGTCGAAGCGGGTCAGACCCACGGTGATGTCCTGAAGGGCTTCAGTACTGTCGTTGGAATAAATCTTTACGCCCATGCCGTCGTCGGCACTCAGCTTCATGTCGGCAGACAGGCGTTGGTCGTCGCCGAAGAAGATATAGTTGCCCTTGTTAACCTTAAATTCCTTATATCCGAGCACGGGGTCGATGCCGCCGAGCGTGAGGCGCACGCCGTTATGCTCCATCTGCGCTCTGAGTCCTAAAGCCACGCCGAGTCGGTTGCGGGCGTCGAAGACACGCGTGCCGAGATAGAGCGACTGCTCGTGGAAGGCTCCACGGAAGCGGGCGTCGAACACATACTGCGGATTATTGCGGTTATTGCGCACCTGTCCCTCGAACAGCGTCTTCACGGAGTCGGAACTGAAAGAGAGGCGTACGGTGTCAAGCTGAATGCCGGAAGCTATCAACGAGTCGAGACGGACGGAACCGTTGATGCCACGCTGGGGGGAGAGCGACATGTCTACAAAGGCGTTCTGATAGTCGTAACCGAAATGACGTATGGTACGGGAGAAGACGTTCTCCTTTCCTGCGTCCAGATAGAACGAGAGCTGCGGCAGACGTTCGCGCAAACGCAACTGATTGATGTATCGCTCCTTCTGCTGCTTCATGGCTTCGTCGTTGGTGCGTGTAAGACAGTCGATGATGTGCTCTATGGTTCCGTGTCCGTCCATCTTCAGGGCGAAGTCACCGCAGGTTACGGCGGCATGGGTGGAGTCTGGACGGGTGAAGATGTTCAGCGAAATGCTCTCCGGTCGGTAAGCACGGGCAGAATCGCGCACGACAATGTTGCCGATGACGCCGCGTGCAGAATGGTCGTTCTTAAGATTGCTGTTAAGCTCGACGTCGGCAATGAGCGATGCGGAGAGAGGACGCTTCGTAAGACCTATCTTATAGAAGTCGGCATTGAGGAGGTCGCAGGCAAGCCTTGCGTCCAAGCGGCGGTTGCTGATAAGCGTGCGCAGGTCGATGATACCGTTGAGGAGCGGATTGCGACTGTCGAGGACAGCCTTGCCCACACCGTCGCGTACGGTGGCATCGAGCTTCATATTGGAAAGGTCGTAACCGGAATAGCTGAAATGGCGTATACGTCCCTTGGCTTCCATCCACGTACGGCGCGAGAGGAAGTCGAGTCCGGCTCCTTCCGCTGTAAGCTCGCCGGTGAAAGGCTCAACGGCAAGGTCAGGAAGGAAGTTGGCAAGGCGCAATGAGTTGGCAGTCAGGCGTGCACGATAAGCATAGCCCTTCATATCGAAGCGGGCGTCGCCCTTGACGCTGCCTCCACCCTGCGAAGCCGTGAAATCAGCGGCATAGCGCGGGCCGTCCGCATGGAAATTTCCCTTCAGGGATATGCCACGCGGAATGCGGAACGAACGAGAAAGCGAGGGGTCGAAGAGTGCGGTGACGAAGGAGATGTCGTCGGTATGGGCATCAGCTGTGATGGCGGCATGCAGACGCTTGATGTCCGTAAGATTCTGCATCTTTCCGCTTGCTACAAGCGAGAAGGCACCGGGCAACGACACCTTCAGGGCGTCTATCTTCATTGCCTGCATATTGCCGTCAACCGATCCCTCAATGGAGAGAGGCGACGACGGCCACTGCCTAAGGAAGTTCTTAGGCATAAAACCAAGGAATAGCTGTAGGTCGGGCTTGCCGAAGGAGCCATACATCTTAGCCTTCAGACGACCGGGATTTTTCTCGGCAAACGTATTGAAGTCGAAGTCGATGTTAGCAGACAGGCGCGAATGGGGCGTGCGCAGCAAGAGCGACGGAAGCTTTACGTGGACGGAATCGAGAGACAACGCTCCCGAAATCTCGTTCACCACAAGGCCGCATTTCTCCTTAAAGGCACAGCGGCGCAGCCTCATCTTCAGTCCTGCGTCGGAATAGAAGAGAGAGTCGATGCGCAATGCCAACGGCGAGAGTGCGATATGATTATAGTCGAGTCCGCCTTTCTGCGGACTCTCAAAGTTGTTGTCATAGGCGAAGGATCCTTCACGCCAGTCGAGCGAGCCCACCTGGTACTGGTTCTTGGCAAGGTCGACAAGTACGGAGGTAACGTCCGTACGTCCAAGTCCGACAGCCACTTGCAGCGTGTCGCCCGGCATGTGCACCGTGACGTTGGAATGGTCGGCATGCAGCCGTTGGAGGGCTATGCGCCATACGTTTTCGCTCTGCGTGGTGTCTTCGGGGACAGTGTCGCTAAGGCACACGTCAATGTCGGCACGAGAAAGACGCAGCGTGCTGAGCGAAACATCAGAATCGGAAAGCCCTACAGTACTGGGACAGAGGCGCAAGCTCCCCACCCTACCGCGAACACGGGCGGCAGGAACGAACTGTGCCGTATTGATCTTGGCGTCCAGCAGTTCCACGCGCTTCACGTCAACCCGCTTATCGAAGAGCGGCATGAGCTTAACGCCAGCCACAAGAAGGCGGGCATCGGCAATGGTGTCGGTCACGCCCTTGAGCGAGTCGTTGGGCTGTGTGGCAAGGAAGCCGTACACACCAAGGTCGAGCGGGAAACGTAGGCGCACACGTTCCACGCTGACGTTCATGTCCATGGCGTCAGAAGCATAGGCTGCCACCTGCTTTACAGCCCAGTTCTGCACGGCTGGCACGTATAGCAGTATGGAGAGTATGAGAAGAAGGGTTGGCGGCAAGGCTATTAGCGCCGCTAACACCTTAAGACTTTTCTTTAATACAGGCTTCATCCGATAGTGTTGTTATGATGGGTTTTAAGAGGGGCGTGCTATATTACATAGCGGCAGGGTCAGCGTGCGAGGTCTTGCCACAGACGGTCGTTGGGCACGGGAGCCTCCACGCAGATGGGTTCTTTCGATACAGGATGAACAAATTCTACGCGGCGCGAGAGCAGCGAGATGCTTCCGTCGGGATTGCTGCGCGGCGCTCCGTACTTCAGGTCGCCCTTTATGGGGCAGCCCATGTGGGCAAGCTGGCAGCGTATCTGGTGATGACGACCGGTGAGGAGAGTCACCTCAAGGAGCATATAGTTGTCCGACTCGGCACGCAGACGATATTTCAGGATGGCTTTCTTGGCTCCCGGGCGCTCCTTGTCGTAAGCATAACTCTTGTTCTGCTTCTCGTTGCGGACGAGCCAGTTGGTGAGTGTGCCCTCCTCAGGGATGGAGTGTTTCTTGACAACAGCCCAATAGGTCTTGTGCACGTCGCCCGTGCGGAACATCTCGTTCAGACGCGAAAGGGCTTTGGATGTGCGGGCAAAGACAACGAGTCCGCCTACGGGACGGTCAAGACGATGCACCACACCAAGGAATACGTTGCCCGGCTTAGCGTACTTCACCTTTATGTATTCCTTCACGATGTCGGAGAGCGGCTTGTCACCGGTCTTGTCGCCTTGTACTATCTCGCCACTTGCCTTATTGACGATGATGATATGATTGTCTTCGTAGACTACTTGCATCTTTAGAGTGTTGTTTGTTAGAGATAAGAATTTCTTGGGGTGTATGATGTCTTTGGGTGGCGTAATAAGCCAAAACGCCCTGGGAAGGCAAAATGAAGAGTCGGTACCGATCCTTGCTTTTGTCCTCTCAGGGCGTATTATCTTAAAAGTTTCCGTTACGGAGCATTACATGTTCATGCCACCGTCGATCTGGATAACCTGACCGCTTACGTAGCTTGACAATTCAGAAGCGAGGAAGAGGCAGACATTGGCGATGTCCTCTGTCTGACCACCGCGACGGAGAGGAATCTTCTTCATCCAGTCCTTGCGGATGTCCTCAGGAAGCTGAGCTGTCATGGCTGTTTCGATGAAGCCGGGAGCTACAGCGTTGGCACGTACGCCCTTAGGACCAAGCTCCTGGGCGATAGACTTGGCGAGAGCAATCATACCTGCCTTAGAAGCGGCATAGTTGCACTGACCTGCGTTGCCGTGTACACCGACTACAGAAGCCATGTTGATGATGGAACCGCTGCGCTGACGAAGCATTACGGGAGCGCAAGCGTGGATGAAGTTGAACGCTGACTTGAGGTTTACGTTCAGAACAGCATCCCACTGAGCCTCGCTCATACGGAGCATAAGGCCGTCCTTGGTGATACCGGCGTTGTTGACGAGGATGTCGATGCTACCGAAGTCAGCATGTATCTGCTTAACGGTCTTATCTGTCTCCTCGAAGTCGGCAGCATTGCCAGCGTAAGCGCGGCATGTTACGCCGAGAGCTTCAATCTCCTTGCGAGTAGCCTCGAGTCCTGCGGCCATTTCGTCGTTGAGGACGAGGTCTGTGAATGCGATATTAGCGCCCTCAGACGCAAATTTCATAGCGACAGCTTTACCAATGCCGCGGGCTGCACCTGTTACGATGGCAGTCTTACCTGTAAGTAATCCCATTTTCTTGTTTATTTAAAAAAATTTAATTATTAATGCGTTTGCCCAAGGCGCCGTACACCACCTTAGCCACAAGAGGCTTGCTCGCCTCCTCTGTCATGCCGTGTCCGAGACGACCGTAAATGAACGGCACCTCAAGTCCTTTAATACAATAGTGGGTGATGTCAGCGACGAGGTCGATGTCGTCAATGTCGAACTCACCGTCCGCCTTTCCGTCGGCATACACCTTGCGGAATATCGAAATCTCGTCCTCGTCAAACTTCTTGCGCACCTTCTCCACCATCCAGATGTTGCGGAAGAATTCGGCGCGAAGATTGCCGTTGCGCACCACCGTCTCGCGTATCATGCTCAAGTGGGTGTAGATAAGCTCTATAATCTTGTCCTGCGGGCGCATCTTCATAGCCGCCACCTCATCGAGCTTGTCCGAAAGACGCTCAAGCTCCGACTCAATGACAGCCGAATACACGTCCTCCTTCCTGTTGAAGTAAGTATAGAGCGTACGGCGACCCTTTCCGGATGCCACGGCGATGTCGTTCATCGTGGTGTTGGCAATGCCGTTCTTGGCGAAGAGCTGCCTTGCCACGTCAACGAGTTTTTGTCGAGTCTTTGATATTGACATAACGAATAATGACCTGCGTTTGTTCTTTGTACCTTATTAATATATATATAGTGCCAACTACGTTGCACATAGTTTTTGCTATGTGCAAAATTACTGCAATTAATCCATACGGACAAATAAAAGAGGCGGATTTTACCACTTTAGATAACAAAAACCTGCCTTTTAGCCTATTATTCCTACAACTTAGAACGTCAAGTCCGCCGTTCCTATCTTCTTCCAGGAGAAGGCGGGAAGGAGGTCTGCGGCAGTTATCGGCACGTCCGTGGCTTGCAATCCTGCGGCACGGGCAAGCATTCCGACTATCTCTTCCGGGGCATAACGCTTCCGTAAAGCCGACATATCCAAGCTGCGGTCACGCTTGGAAAGTCGCTGTCCGGCTTCGTTGCAGAGTAGCGGATGATGGATGAAGCGAGGCGAACGGAAGCCAAGCTGACCTGCGAGATAAATCTGCTGCGGCGACGAGAGAAGCAGGTCGCGTCCACGCACCACCTCCGTGACGCCCATCAAGGCATCGTCCACCACCACGGCGAGCTGATAAGCCCATGCCCCGTCCTTGCGACGAACGATGAAGTCGCCACATTGCGAGGTGAGGTCGACGGTCTGCGGTCCGTAATGACCGTCCGTGAACGTCACAATGCCCTCTCCTTCCTCCGGCACTCGCATACGGATGGCGGCAGGTCCGCGTCGCGAGTCGGGCGGCAGATTGCGGCACGTGCCCTTATAAACCACTCGTCCGTCGCTCTCATGCGGCGCCTGTGTGGCGAGGATGTCAGCACGGGTGCAATAGCAAGGATAAGTCATTCCCTTATCGGCAAGCACCTTCAGATAATGTTCGTAAATGTCGCCACGCTCGCTTTGCCAGAAAGGACCCTCGTCCCACTCCAGTCCGAGCCATCGCAGGTCGTCCATTATCAGTTCTGCATACTCGCGATGCGAACGCTGCGGGTCGATATCCTCAATACGAAGCAGCCACTTTCCGCCCTGCGACTTGGCTGACAGCCATGACAACAACGCCGCAAACACATTACCAAGGTGCATGCGTCCAGTTGGCGAAGGAGCAAACCGCCCCCTCACCACATTATCCTCAACTCTTCCTTCCGAAAGACAAATATCCCCAATCTTACTCATCACATTATTATATATGTATACTTTAGCTCATGCAAAGGTAAGAAGAATCGGAGCAAAACTCATAAAAAGCCAAGAAAAAGGGGCGGAAATGCACTTTTTTAAAGTTTTTATTTAAAAAGTAGCCAAAACATTTGGAGGTTTAACAAAAAAGCCATACCTTTGCACTCGCAATTCAGCAATGACATCACAACAACATTCTGAATAACGCAAATGGTTAATATCGCGGAGTGGAGCAGTTGGTAGCTCGCCAGGCTCATAACCTGGAGGTCGCATGTTCGAGTCCTGCCTCCGCAACTAAAATCGGTGTAACAAGTTGAAAATCAACAAGTTACACCGATTTGTCGTTTTAGACTGCGACAAATCTGCGCCAAAAAAATTCAAGTAGTAAGACCAACATCTTTAATCCAGCAGTATGATGGCTCTAAAAGATGTTAAAAAAATGTGCTCAAAATTTTGTACAGGTAAAAGTTCAGACATTGTGGGCTACACTCCTCCCACTTTACACAAAGGAGTGCGTTGGTTCGTTGACTTCTCAGCTTACGACCCGGCACGTGGTCTAATGAGACGCAAGCGATATTATATCACAGACAATCTCAGTATCTCTGCGAAAAAACACAGAGCTGCTGAAATAATGGAAGTTTTGACAAAGCAGCTTAGCCAAGGTTGGAACCCTTGGCTGACTAATGACGAAAGCCGTGGATTTGTTCTCTTTGAAAATTGTCTGGAACGTTATTCTGAATATGTTGATCGCATGGACAGAAAACGAACACGCCAAAGCTATTCCTCCAAAGTGAACATATTGAAGGATTTCATTGCAGTCCAGACAAATCCAATAAAATACGCTTACCAATTTGATGTCACGTTTTGTACAGACTTTATTGATTGGATTTTCCTTGATCGTGAGAGTTCTCCACGAACAAGGAATAACTATCGTGGTTGGCTTTATAGCTTGGCAGAGTTCTTGATAGCGCGAAAGCACATCAAGACAAACCCTGTTGAACATATAAGAGTGATGCGAATTGAATTGTCAATCGGCAGAGCATCAAGCGAAGATCGATATGAACCGACCTTCATATTGCTGCTTTTTGATTGACAACACAATTCTAATGTCACACTGTAGCTGCTGACTGTTTTACACCCACCCTTGACATTGGAGATTGTTGGATAACCAACATTCCTATGTATGGGATATAAAGTAAGGGAAATGACTATTTTAGATTGATTTCTCCCTAACCTTGTTAGCGGTTCTCGACATGGATGGATTTTCCATCTTTATATCATATTGGTGCAATATCCTATATATGTTACTTTTTCCACGGTAGCCAGTCCTCTCCATGATTTCCTTTACACTATAACCGGCTAACACATTGTCGAATGACGCAAACACCGCACTGTCTCCATTTGAAAGACTGTCAATGAACTTACACCACTCAATACGTTTCTTGTCTTTGGTCTCTTCAATGTAAATATTAACACACCCATGACCTTTCATCAAATTGATGATTTCTGTTGTATGCTCAAAGTATTGAGCCTTATTTATATAACCGATATAGTTCATATTATCCGTATTGCTAAGCAATGTTGTCTGCAAAGATAATCATAAAGCTTATAATATTTTTAACATTCCTGTTTCTATTTCCTGCAAGGCTATACACTAACAGAAAATTCAGAAGAGCATGGCTCGGTATGGCTTACTCAGAAAACTTCAGGTTGTTCACGGCACAATTGCTGTGTCTTGCACTTATCTTGTTTCACCTGGTGTATTACGCTTTGTTCCCTTTGGAGAAAGGCATCATGCTTTCATCAATCTATGTATTCTTCTCGCTTGCTTCTAAGAAGAACATGATACTGCTTCAGACAATAAGAAAGTCACGCTTGATTGTTGCGGTTTTTGCCTTCGCCACATTGTAGTTTCGCTTATTCCACATCTGCTTTCGGTGGCAGTAACATTAGCGTTTATTCTTGAAGCTGCCTGTTGTTTCCCTTCCATAGTAAAACATCGTAAAGGTAAAACTCAAAAAGCTCATGTGAAACCTACCGATATTGAACAAATAGAAATGTTGCCTCATTCTTAAAAACTGCATTTATGGAAAAGAATACCCATTCGCTTAATTGGTATGCAACCTCCAGTCTACGAGGGAAGACATGTTGAAGCAAATTCACCGTGCAGAAATCAAACTGAAAGGTATTTCTACCATGATAGCCAATCTTCAAGCCCGGAAAGATGATATACAAACGCAGATTGACCAAATAGCCCAGCAGCTTGGTCAATCCGGTGCTGACAATGACGAATTGGCTAACAAGATTGCTCTATTACGCAAGGAGATGGATGACATAAACGAGAAATTGGCAGCACGATACAAGATGCTTGACGATGCCAATGATACTATCAACGAAGCGAAAGCCAGACTTGCGGAAATGAGGGAGGAGCATCGTGAAATGCTTAAAAGTCTTGGTGAGGACAATGATTTGAAAGCTACGGCAATTCAGAAAAACATCCTTTGGACTTACAAAAAGATGCTGACAACGTAATCAACTGTGCCATGCTCTTGGTTCTCGGCTATATCCGTGAGACAACTACTTATGCACAATCTTGTGGCGGAAGCAGCTCACCAGGTACTGGTTGGGGACGTGACAAGGATGAAGATGATGAACATTGGTGGCGGCGCTGCATTGCTCAATCGGCTGCAATGATGCGTCCTGCGACACATAAGCGAAAGCGAGGACGGTAAATATCGGTAATATGAGTAATATGGGTAATACTTGTGTTTGTCGCATCGCAATAAAACGAAGCAGACCGACATGAATCATTTGTTCACATCGGTCTGCTTTCGTCTTCCGTATTTTACTATTTTATATCAAAGCCCATGGATTTTTTCATTTTATAGCACCCAAAACGTATATGATCTTCCGTATTTGTACATTATCTTCATATCTTCGCTTTCAAATTGGGTAATTTTGATTTCTTCTTGGTTATCCATTTCATTGTATTCATCGTCTTCCTTCACCACAAAGTAAGTGAAGTCGTCCGTCCTCATGCAAATCTTGAACCGAATACGAGGCTCTTCTTTTACAAAAAGGAACTCATTGTTAATGACACAGATGTTGTCGTCTGCCACAATTTCCCATTGTCTTAATGCCTTGTGCTTTAGTCCCGGTATATTTCTTATATAACACCAATCACCCTCTTTCAGATACTAAAGAAATCGTATGTCGCCAATATTCCCTTACTGATAAACTCAGGAACGCCCCACGACTGCACCAACACGTCAAACAAGTCCATAAATCCCTCGCCGTTCAATCGGCAAGGTGTAGCTGTCAACCCCAAGAACTTAGCTTTCGGGAATATCTTCCACATCTCTTTATATGTCCTGGCGAGCGCATGATGTGCCTCGTCAATAACAATCATCCCAGGCTCTTCCTCAATCTCATCATAATGCCGAGATAGCCATTGGATAGACATAGCTTTTACAGAAACCAATAGTGAGTCGTTTTCTGATGCAGAATAAGAATAGAACTTCTTTATGGTTTCCTCTATTTGCGAAACCAATTCTATACGGTGTGCAATAATCCAAACTTTCATATTTGGATTGGCTTTGACAAAAGAATCAATGACCGCCGTCAACAGATAGGTCTTGCCTGTTCCCGTCGGCATTTGCGCCATCACGGATTGATGAAGGCGCAACGCTTTCTCTATCCGTGATTTCATATCTTCTTGGTAATCAAATAGCTTGATTTCCTTCATAAAACTCACCAAATAGCAAATGATATTTGTTTATAGTTAGAATGAAATATTGAAAACATAGCGAAAAGCCCTCTATTCACCAATAGAATTTTTAATTGGAATGGCAGAATAAGATTTATGGCTAACCTTATGATTATAACGTATTTCAGGTTCTTCTATAGTATCTGGCAACTTACCTATGATAGAGCGGTGTTCTTCCATTTGAATGTAAAGATATGATTTTTTCATCTCTAAAAGTTTATCAACAACATCTTTACGCAAAAAGAAAAACATACTGTCGTCACCTATAAAACTGGTAGACACATCTTCATTGGCGAAAGTATATGCCAGTCTATCCACATCAAATGTCAGTTCTAACATTTGACATATTTCAGAAGAGAGGCAAACAAAACTTTTGTATTTGAACCTTTTTGTAGTCCATTCAGAGAAACTGTATTTAACAAGAATACTAACATTATCTTCTGTATGTTTCGTCTGTGTATTTATTAGTTCACGCCATGATAATTCCTCTAAAAAGGCATGGTCATACTCCCTGGTGAATTCTGCAAATTCTAAATCAACTTCATCAGGGGATATATCTTTTGGCACAAGAAAAGAATTCCATTCCAAATATATATTTGCATTTTTTTCACTCATCATCTGGTAACAAGTTCCATAAAGCAAAATCCAGTCACCATCTCTATTTGGAAGTTTTGTCATAATTAGGCTGGCTTGCCAATCTGACACATTTGCTTTAATCCAGTTTCCCAAATCTTCATTTCTTTGAGGCAATAAAAAAACAGTGAATAGGCTTCTCTTTTGCAGTACAATTGGAAATGACGGATCTATTCTTACGAGAGGTGTACGAAAAGTACCAACATACTCATTTTCAAGTTTACCATTCAGCAATAACCACCCATAAAGTTCATACAATGCAGCCTGCCCATATTTAAATGCATACTTATCTTTGAGTTGTCTACGGTAACTAACTTTTTCGTATTCTTCGTTTTGTAACATAGAACAAACATCTTGGTCATAGCCTAAACACTCTGCCATATTTTGCAACATACCATAAATATGGCTAGAAGTATAATATGTCTTATGGCAATAATCTGGTATAAAGAGTGGTCTTATATAAGATTTGTCATAATCATAATCAAAAACAGAAAACAACGCCCACTTTTTTTCTATTTTATCTGACCATTTCACATCTGCGTACTTATAGAGCAATTCTCTATTTTGCAGTTGACGGAAAGTTACTTCAGCATAGCTATAAAGCGTCTCCAAATCATCCAATAGTACAACATTGGTAGTGGTATGATTCTGTAAATATTTTTCCAACACATCGATACACTTCTTTAATGTTTTCCAATCTTTTGAGTGCAGCCCTAAGCCTGCAATAACAGATATAACAGCCTCACGTACAAATGGGTCACTTGTATTTAGCAATAATGAGCAAATGCGCAAACCTTCATCATTATTCTTCTTTATTATCAAAAATGCTTGTTTGCAAAAATTCTCTCTATATTCCATATCAGTGATGCCGCACATAAGCAATGCAAATGCCAGCAAATCAGCATTTTTGAATTTATTTGAAACATATCTGTCATGCAATATGGAATATGCTTCTTGCATAACATCATAAGTTGCATACTTGCTGTTCCAATATTGGTCCAATATGCTTCCACTCTGTTTCGTAAAAAATGGAAGAAATGAAGAAATATAACCTATATTATAAGTAGATACCTTTTCATACAAAGCGTTAAATAGATGTTCTATTATTTTTGTCGTACACTCTGTTTCTGTTAAAATAGTGACAAACGATTTTCGTCCATTATCAGAAGTGAGAAATATATCCAAATTATCTATAGCTGCATTTATAACCTCTGGATTTGGCATAATTTCGAACCATTCTTTGTGATAATGTATAGGTACAAGGTAGAAAAGACTTTTTATTATATCTTCTGCCAATGTATGACGTTTATCTCCAAAGAACTTACCTTTATTACTATCAATAAACGACTTGAAATCTTCCTCCTCACCACACCTATGCAGTATACTTTTTGCTATGTGAAAACCTGCAACCATATCATAAGTGTACTGTACTTGTTCTTCACCATTGTTTTTTTCAAAAGTAAAGCACAAACCTTCGTTTATTAGATCGTAGACTTTGTCATCAAATATTTTTGCAAATTGATTATAAAAATCCAAATAGCGAGTATCGTTTTCAAAAAGAATATAAGATGCTCTATGGAGATTTTTTTCTAATTTATGCTTTGCCAGTTTGTCTATTTTACCTTTATGCATGGATATATTTGATAATAGTTGATTACTATAATCATCCATACATGAAACTAAAGAATAGTTGTTGACTACGATATTACTTTTGTTTTTGTTCGTAATACAAAAGATTTTAAGCAACAATGGATTTTCAAAAGCTCCAAAATCTTCAACAGTAGCATTTCGTATTTCATATTTACTGAAATATTTATCCACGGTTACTTCCAAATCCTCCTTTACCAACCCATTTAGTAATATATGGTTTTCTACCTCTGTATAATTATCCACCCCATATATAGCTTGTAAGTAATCGGTTTTATCACGGCACGTTGTTACAAGAAGCAAGTGAGAATGCTTATCCAACAGAACTTTTAATGCTGGTAGCTCTTCCTTCCATCTTTCTTCGTTTGGCGCAGTTTCATTTAAACCATCAATTATAATAGGCAACTTACAATGATGAACTCTGGCCAAGAAGTCCAAACAGTCAAGCATATCAGAAAATGACATACTACCATTAAGGCCTAATCTTTCTAATACGAGAGATTGGAAACTATAACAATTTCGGAAAGAGCTTCCCATGAAAAACAAGACTGGCTTATTTCTTTTCAGCATATTATCAGTCAGAGAACACGCTAAATGAGTCTTTCCATACCCTGGTTTTGCAAAAACCTGGAAATATTTCCTACTTAACAATAGGAGGAAAGAAGACAGGTTTTCTTTAGAGAATTTGTCATCTTTAGTCAAAACGCTCTCTAAAGCTCTCGCTCTTCGTGCCAATTCTGTCAGATAGTCATTCAATCCTCCATATTCGTCACGTTCATGAGAATATATTTGTTGGAATTCTTCATTAACTATTTGAACACGAATTTGTCTGTTATTACAATAATCATCTATCAGAGAAAGTAACTCTTCTGCTTTAGATACAATGTTGTCCCTATTATAATATAGGGAGTATATCTTATCTATTAGCTGATAACGAAGTTCAAAATCTTCTTGGTAATAATTAATAAATCGGTTTGATAATTTACTGTATCTCCAATCATACGTATTTAAAATAGGCATCTTCCTATCATTATCAGCATGCTTTTTCAGTCGAGAAATAAAACCATTGATTTTTTGACTGGCAACATTCTCGTCAACAACACTTAACAGGGAACTTTCAAAATCACTAGCCGTATGAAGTTCCACATCATATTTACGTTTTAGAACTTCCAACGTAGTGCATGAAATTTCAAAGAGTGTATTTAGTCCAATAAACTTCTCGCCAAAATAGTATTTGAAAATTCCATTAAATTGGGATGAATTCTTTAAGTAAAAGTCCTCAAATATCTCTCTATGCCAGCTCGCAAAATCACAAGAACAATTGATTGTTCTCAAATCGGCAACCAATTTATCCCACTCTTTTTGGACAAAACTGCCTGGTGTACAAACTATCCATAATTTTAAATTGGGACGATATGACATTGAAACTTCAAAACCCTTTCGAAGTTCTTTTTTGTGATCTGCATCCAAAGGAGAATTGCTATCATCTTTTGCTCCTCTCCAATACTTGGCTTGCCATCCTAAGACATCACCTTGATTATAGGTTTTACCTCCAAAAGTTAAGGGCTTTTTTAGTTCAATGTAAAACTCTGAACCTGGTGTATTATAGAAATACTCAATTTTTCCATAATCATCAAACATACAAGAAGCGACATGAAAACAAAAGTGCTCAAACTCCAATCTCTCATCTCCATGGTTTTTCAAAAATGCCCAATTAATAATTTCACTCATGACAAATCGTTATTTGTGGATAATAGGGACAGTTCCCATGACATAAACTTTTATGCATACAGTCCACAGAGCAGTTAGATTTCCACTTTGTTCGATAGGAGTTAAACTTATGGTTCCAAATATCATAGAAAGTAAAATCTTTCAAGCTATAAGAATCCTTTCCTGCACTGAAGGAACATGGAGATACATTCATTTTATAATCTATGTAAACTGAAAAGAAAGCACCTTCACATGTATCGATAAATGAAGGATTTATATGTGAAAATTTTAACAACATAGGTACAAAGCAAGCATCAAAGCCAAAACGAGGTCTGGCAATAGACGTTTCGTCAACAAGAGACAAGAAAGCACGAAAAGACTTGCTATCTTGAATAACATCTTTTGCATTTGCTCTACCAGCAGGTTTATAAGTCAAAAAAACAATGGCATTTATACCATTTAACAGCTCATTATAACATCCTCGCAGAATCTTACACGCTTCTTCTAAATTATTCTTAGACAACACATAATGGATATTTGTCTTGATTCCTGCATCTATTAGAAAAGCAAGTTTCTTCTTTTCTAAATCAGCCATAGAGCTTACAGACAAAGCCACAGCACCTATTTTCCCAGATAAGCTACCGCAAATCTTAGGAGTTAATTGCATTCCATTAGTCGTAAAGTTGGGAACTATTGAACGTCGACAAGTTTCTGCTATGATTTCTAGGAAATCTGGATGTTCAAGAGGTTCCCCACCACCTAAGGCGACTTGAAAAACATTGCCATATTGAGGATGATTCATAGAGTCTAATATGCGGCAATAATCCTCTACACTAAGAAATTCATTATTAATGCAACTATCTTTATAACAAAACGAACATCCCTTTGAACAATGATTGGATATAGATATATCTGCCAATTCTGGTACGGGTGCCCATGTTGGATTATCCTTTATTGTAGTTCCCCATCGCATAGTCATACCTGTTGTCGGGTCAGCTATAAAATGATAGTCAGCAATATGTCTTTCTAACATAATTAATACTGTTCTACTTGAGTTGCCCCAAAGCCATTCAATAAATCACTTATGTTCCTATTAAGTATAAGTTCTCCTTTTATATAAGCAAAAAGATCAGCCTCGTTCATCTTCAAAGGATCAGTATTGTCACCATTCATTTCCAACATTTCTTTTGAGACAGCACTTCCATCATCGTCATTAAACTGCATTAAGCAAGAATAAATCTCATGCTCATGAAGATAACTTACCGTTCCGTTTTCTAAAAGATAATTCTTCAATGCTTCTGCGATGCGAATGGTACCCTTCATGTCTTTAAATTCTCTGAAGTTATCCAAGAAGCAATTCACGATATTTAAATTCATAGTCACTATATAGCTTACAGAACTACTATTTGTAACAAAATCCGTACGTAATTTCATTGTTAATTCCTCATCATTTAATGTTATCTTTAACTTTACTACAGTCTTTATTCATCAATTCCTTGGTGTGCCAATAGTATGAACCCAACCAATAGCGTTTATGGTCAACCAGCATCAGCGGAGTCTGGAAACCAACTTGATGAGTATTGGCTTCATGGTCTTCATCAAATCGTTCATCTTGCTGTGGAACACCCAAAAGGCATTTAACGACATACCTTCCATGATGGTTTTCCATTCTGTACTCTTTTTCTTAACAAGAGCTTGGTCTGCCTCTACCTTTGCCGTAACCTCATCCTCTTGCTTCATCCGCTCTTCCGGTTGTGAACACTGGTAAAATTATAGGTGTTTCTCTCATAGTTTCTGTTTCATTATAGTTGTAGTTGATGATTTACAGGAGTGATTTCTCCATGTCGTTTGACTCACGAGTCACAGCCATTGGTTCACCCTCAAATGGTGTCTCTGGCATCAAGTCCATTAACTTCTTCTTCATGCCTCGATGATTGGGGTATTGTCCTGCTGTCTCTTTGATATAGCGGCATACCTCCTGGCGTTTCTCCTCGTTGTTCCATATCTTTACAGCTTCCACCAGGGCTTGATAGCTGTCGAATATCAGTTTCCCGATACGTCTTTTGTATTCGCCTACCAGTTCTTGTATGTCATCACGGTTGATGAGTAGTGGTATATGCTTGCACAGCGTCATCGCAATGGCATACGCTGCATCGGGTCTGTTCTTCTCCAATATCTGTGGGATGGATTTCTTGTGCCATCGTTCCAGTAGACGCAGCAGAGCCGTGAAGTCATCATTATCCCTTGGCTCAAAACTTACTTCCTGCATCAGATATTTGGAGTATTCCTCTTCATAGTCCACGCTCAGTCCTTTCGGAATATAGTTGATTCTCGGTCGCTCCATCTTGGCGCGATACCGTTGCTTCTCCATGGAACGTTTCCCTTCTCGTCCCATTTTATGCGCAACAGCTTTTCTTCCCTTATCTGGAGTTCAATATCTCTGAACTCAGGTGTATTCATCACTTCTGCCTTCAGATGCTTCTTGATGACTTTTGTCAGATACCGTCGCCATGCCTCCTTGTTATCTTCTGTAACGAATGGTGGACATTGCTCATCGTAGAAGGTGTGCCATGTGAAGGGCTCAAAGTCGAGATGCCAGAGGAAGGATTTGTGTTGTGGGTTGTTTGGTTCCATAGGCTAAAATATATAGGGACTATAACTAAAATGCCTTATTCAAGTCAATATTGAAGCCAACAGCTTTCATATCATTCGCTAAAGCTACTTTCCAAGAGTCATTGTTATCGACATTCACATATACGATTCCATCTATATCTCCTGGTTTTTCAACATTATCCACCACAAGAGCACACACTCTGTCTCTACCCAACTTTCCAATTAGATAGCCATGTTCAAATACGACATTCTGTCTTGCTCTTGATGATAGTGCAGTGTTTCCTTTTAAGCGTCCTTCATCATCTGGAGTATATAGAACTATTCCAAAGCCTACATCTGTATATTTTTCAATCTTTTCAATGATGGTCTTACCCATGTTAGCCTGTTTATGTAATATAATAGGCTCCAAACCTAATTTCATCAAGAATAGTTCTACTTCTGTTTTCAAGCTATCGTGTCCATGTACGATAAACACTTTGTTATTAGAAGTCTTGCTCATTTGAATATCATTTTTACCAGTTGACAGATCATTTAATTTTTCAATATAAATTTTGTAAATTGGATAAGCTTCTTGATAGGAGTCTTCTAATGAATATCCGTTACCTGTTACATCTATATTGCAAAACTTGTCAATATATTCGTCTGATTTTCCGAAATACTTGACAAAGACTGCACATGCTTCTCCATACCATTCTTGGAAAGCATCAATGGCTTCATAAGAATTAACCTGTTGTTTCTTCTTATATATGTAATTTTGAAGCAACTGGTCGAGTTTTTCCAATCTGCTTTTTATGGTCTCATTCATATCTATACTCATTTTAATTTTCATGTTTTTGTTATCTGTTTTCAATTTTCCTAAAAATATATCTATTGCATTGCCTTTTGTGAACATTAAAGGCTTGTAATCTTCTGCAACATTTTTGATATTACAAGAATACGTATATGTATAAAAGCCCCTTAAGATAGGCACATTAGTCTTCGTTATAGCTATTCTCTTGATAGGATTATTACCCATCCAAATATCTTTTAGAAATGGATATACACCTTCTAAAGCAACAATATTCAACTCATTGTTGTTGATAGTCAAGCGTTCGAGTTTTCTGAATCCTCCAATATTTAACCTCGACAATCTATTGTTGGATAACAATAATTGTTTTATGCCGACTTCTTTAATGCCGTTTGGAAGACACACAATTTGATTATAACAAAGATTCAGTATCTTCAATTTTGGCAACTTCAGAACTTGATATCCAATGGTAGATAGCTCATTGTTCGACAAATCCAATACCATCAACTTACTCAAAGCCTTAATTTGAGGTGGTATTTTACTTATATGATTGTTATGCAATATCAACTTTCTCAGATTAGTCATTTTGAAGACATAATCAGGAAATGATGTCAAATTTTGATTTGACAAGTCCAATTTTGTTATTTTCTTATAATTATTTTGTATTTTTTGGGTTGTTGCCATTATTTATTATTATTTTTGCAAGCTAGTCGGCTATGGGAGGTAGCGACTATAAACAAAGTACTCCATCCAACTCGGGTAAACGTCACCAAGGGCTGAGGACCAGAACTTATCGCAGGGGGAAGAACCAACTGCATCGACGGTTAACCAAGTGGGAAAGTATTGGGCCTTTGCCAAACTCCTCTTGGCTCGTCATGCAATATCAAATTGTGTGGCGAGTAACTTTATTTATGGGTTCTCACGTTGCCAAGATGCAAGAATCCAAGGATAATCATTCTCTGCCGTGCAGATGACCTTAGTTCTATCAGTGGAAAGCCGACTGTCAATCCTACGACCATCACTACCATTGAATTGATAAAAATTTGAAACCAGCAAAATCTCTTTGAGATATTCCTTATATAGTTCCTTCAAGTCTTCAATTGTAAATTTACTCAATGCTTTGTCTATCAGCATCTCCCCTTCATGCCCAGGACTTCCTGTCACATTTCTCAAGGTTACAGTTATAATCAACTTCTTGTTTGAATTTTCAAAAACAACCTGTATGTTGTATTTTCTTGAATCAAGAAATACTTTTCCTTCGCTCTCGCCTATACAACTTTCCAAAATAAACTTTCTTAGTGCTATAAAATGAGCATTCATGCAACTTACAAGAGCTTCATCAACACCAATCTTTGCTTTCCATTTCTTAAATTCCAATAGGGACATCAAAGGAATATGTTTAATCAAATTAAATTGGTTAACAAATTCTTGCATATTTCTTCCCTTATTAGTAAGGCAATTATACCTTAGCATAATCATTTCTTCGTCACAAAGCTGAGCACGGAGGCATTTTGCATAGATTACTCGATTTTCTTCATCTATAATAGTATTGCCATCATCATCTTCATTTTCTGCCATACCTATCAGTCTTGCTACATGGTAAAGCATTCGTAAATGGACAGACATATCACGACAATTTGCCGCATAAATTTGCTCGTATTCTTTAACGGCAGCTTTAGTTCTACTTATATAGGTACAATTATTATGGAAAGGCTTTTTAAAAAAAACATCTATAATGCTTACAAAAGCCTCCCTACCTTTTTTATCATGATATCTATAAGCATCTAAAGCATGTTGGTAGAGACTTAGGAATGTCGTAAATTTGTTGTCAAACAATTGTAAGTACGACTGGGCTATAATTATTTTATTAGTCTTAACTACAGCATTGTTTGTGCTTATAACATTTGTGTTAACTTTCTGTGTCTTTTTGTTTACAGCATTTTGTTCTTTTAAAGTTATAAATAACAAATATGCAGAATACAAGGTAACACCAGTGCCTACAAAACCTCCTATAAAATCGCCATATGTACCTAAGACATCATTCTCTAGTTTAGACCAAGTGAATATTTTACTAAAATCACGCCCCCATAGAAAGAGTATTGCAACTACAACACTAATGCATATAGACCATTTTTTAATCTTATTGATTCTATCGGATTCTTTCAAAATTCTGTCGTTAGAAGTAACATTATCATTCTCTGTCACTTCTATCATTTTATTTGCCATATGCGTATCTTTTCAATATTCATATTTCCGTCAGAACTTACACAAGTCCGACATACAGGATAATCTTCCCCCTTATATTTATTGTTTCGCCAATGTAATAGCTGTAAATTGTCGAAATCTCTATTTCCTCCCTTAGATAAAGGTCTAATATAACTGACCTCCCAGCCATATGGAGTCCTTTTACCATATTGGTCGTATCGAATCCAAGCTCCAGCAATATCCTTACGCCATATAGCTGGTGGTTTCCCTTCAACCTTTTTCGCTTTATTCCATAAAGAAATCAGTTCTTTTTGATTGACTTTTATTGAATTTCCCATATAAAACCCTCTTTACCTCAAATAATCTCTCAGCATTCTGCCCTTATATGTAATCCCTGTCAATATATTCTTTATATACCCGTCAAGTATTCCACATTTCTTTTGTAGATATTCTACATCACCAAGATAGAAATCATTGAGACTAAGTTTCTTCTCTGTATGTTCTACCGTTGGATTATCACCATTATAGATAAAAGATAGCTTCATCGGAATCCACCTTATTCTATATTCTGGTAATCCCATTATCTTATATGCCAATAAGTCTTGCCCTATTTTTGCTGTGTATATATGCTGTGTTCCATCTTGGGTAGGAATATTAATAATTACTTCCTCCCCCTTGGGTACTACTATACGAATGTCACATTCAGACAATTTATGATATACATCAAATGCAATTTCCAACTCCTGGCCATAAAAATCCATTTCTGGATTGTAATGGGAAGATGGATTGAGCAGTATATTTTTTATGCTATCCAAAGCATGGATGGCATTCAACGGTATATTCAGGTCTAGAAAATGTGTTTTGGAAAGATGAATATAGTCACCTAACATGGTTTTGGAGAAATCAATGCTACTACCATCTGCATTACTTGTTATACCTAAACGAGTGTATAGCATTTTAAATGATCCTTCTATAGCTTGGCGTAGGGCATTCCCACAAGCTACAAAATCAACATTGCCTCCATCTCCTTGATAATATTTACGAGCCTTTGTGTAAGCAGAAGCGTAGGGCTGTACTATTGGCTTGCTTACTTTTCCTTCTCGACAAGCGAACATTTCCATAAATTGCCACCCTATATCTGTTTTCATCAGATCTTCTTCCTTTGAAATACCATTCCGATTCATCAACTCTCTGATTATATACGAATAGAGAGAACGATCGTGGGTAAAAAACAAAATTTGGAATTTATCGGCCAACTCATCCAAGATAATACGAATCAGTTTGGTTCGATTGCATCTGTCCAAGCTGACCATCACATCATCAAGCAATAGTATCTTCAAGGCATTAGGTGCCTCGCCTTGCCCAAGTCGGTAATCAAGTACACACCATCTGATACAAAAAGCCAAGGCTGTCATTCTCGCCTCGTTTAGGAATTTGCTCGGATACTTCACGTTGACAGCTGTTCCCTCAAACTCTGTAAGTTTGAGTTCGATATTATACCGATGTCTCTCTATCCTTTTATCTTTCTTGGCATGTGAGGCGGAAGTGTATTCCAAATGTACCTTAAAGTCATATTCAAACTTTTGAATTTTATCATAAATGTTGGCATTGATAAAATCAACGAGTTGCTGGATATTTGCATTCAAATGTGCCTCCAAAGCTAAAAAATCACTATACTCTTGACTATTTTTATAGACAATAATATGCTCTCCCTTAGCATTGGTTGTATAACCTGGCCCTTCATTATATTCCTTTATCATGGTCTTTACGTTACGCAAGGTTTTGCCATGATAATGAATTGTGGGGAAAGATAAATGAGGGAACACCGAGTATTCAAAGACATCTATCAAACTGGAAGTTTGCTCACTATGAGGTATTTGAAATCTGAATAGGGACTGATAGTTGATAAGATCGGATGCTAAGTTTGACTCCAACAAGTCCGTGTCCTGACAAGAATCCAAATTACGATATGAAATTTGATATACCTTACCATTATTGTCTTCAACAGACACAAAAGCATTGGTTCTTTCTGCACCTTCATCCATTTTTGCGTGGATATTTATCAATGAGTCTTCACTCTCTGACGGCAAAGCAAACTGTTTCTGCACTTTTTCCGGTGAATTTACCGCAGCATCAAGCAATGTGTTAAGCCCATAACATAAAGAGCTCTTTCCACTACCATTCTCACCATACAACAGGAGGTGCTCACCAGCCAGTTCTATTGGGGAAGAACTACCAAAGAACTTGAAGTTATTCAGCCAAATACGTTTTATCTTGCTCATTTGAAATAAAAATTATGAATTCTACCTAATATTAGAGAACTTCTGGTATCCAAAAGCATGATACGCTGGCGAACCACATTATCTGATTTCATCAACCATGAATAAGTTTCTGCCACTTTATCTTCCATATCAAGGTTCTTATTCATGAAAGGAGCCTTCATTAGTTCATGAACAACTCCAAGATTGTTTTTTTGCATATGTCCAGCAAAGTAAAGCTCATATATACACATATCTATCAATTCTTGAAGATAATAGGCTTTTCTATCTTCTTTGAAAGAACCGATAGTACTATTCTTCTCCTTATAAGCCACAATTGTATCCACTAGATTATCCAAAACGAAATGAAACTCATTGTTTATATAATATGGAATAGGGAAAGATTTGATAGCTGCAAAATGGACACACTTTTCTTTGCGATGCGCCTTCTCATATTCCATTTTATAGAATGAGAATAGTTTGGAATTATATATTGCCAATGTTATTTGTCGGGACAAGCATGTTGGCAATGTGTCTGCTGGCATGGCGTACATACCTAATGGAAAAACCCAATGCTTGTCTTCATCATACACACATTTGCATAGTTGGTTTGATGTTGAAACTATGAATTTCGGGGCATCAACAACCCATCTCCTTTTGGGACTCAATAGACTAAAAGAAATAGATTTCTTATCTTCCTTATCTATAGCATCACACTCATTCAAATAATTGTTTAAAAGATTGTTTTGAAGAGATTGACTTGTGTCCTTATCATTTAGAATCAAATAATTGCGGTCTTTTTGCGACTCAATTACTATATAACCTTCAACAGTTTTACTATAAAGTAAAGGTCTTACTTGTTGTCTTTCTATGCAAACATCTACACCCAAAGTACGAGAATACCCTGTAAGTATATCTGCCTGAAGATTACAGTATTGCAAGACAAATATCTTTCCTCTTTGCATTCTAAACCCTGAAACAAGAATACAATTGTTTGCTCCAAGCCAAGAATTTCCATCCATTAAACGTTTAATGCTGAGGAAAGTTTCATAGTTTATACTATCATTAAACATATGCTATGATTAGGTTTAAAAACGGGCTACTAAGCTCCAGCCCCGAAAAATAGTTCAAAAAATGGGGGAGAGGAGCAGTTCTCCGTATATCTACTATTTCTTGTTCTTCATCCTCCAGAAGAAGTGCCAAGTCCTGAAGATTGGCTCACTTAGTGCCTCGGCAGGATAAAACCTCACAAAACGCAAATCCCGGCACAATCTCTGAATGTTATGTCCGAAGGAACTATGTCCGAACCCATATCGTTCATCATATTGTCCGAAGTTGCCGCCACTCAATATTTCCGCCAACAACAACTTTCCCCTCCTCTCATCCATCGGAGCAATCATCTTCTCCTCCGGCAGTCCCAAAGCCTCATGCAGTACATACATCACAGCTCCAGTAAATTTTCTAAGCCCCAAACGTTTTAATTCACCTTGTAAGACTACTTGATTTTTAGATTTCATCCCATCTGTATGCCACAGGTTTACCACAAAGTAGTAGTCCACCATCTGCCTCAGTCCGATTCCTTCTTGAAACAGATGATTGTAGATATGGACAAGTTGATAGATAATATTAAATCTCGCTGTTGGTATAGCGAATTCCACTTCTTCAATACGTACCTTATGCAAAAATTGTTCTTCGGAAGTCTTCCTAAAGTACTTCTGCAAACGATGATTATGCAGCGGATTCTGCAAGTAACAAGGGCGATAATGCACTTCTACTGGAATTCCATTGATGTCAGGAAAGGCTATATGATGATAACTCGCCTTTTCTTTTGGCGAAATGGAATGGACAAACTGAATTACTTCCGATGGCTTTCCCGATACCCAGATGTCAATGTCGCCAGCTGTGCGATGCCCCTGACAAGGATACATCAAGGCATTCCCTTGTCCTTTCAAGATGCAAGAGCGAAAGCCTTTCTTCTCAAACCATGCAGTTACTTTGCCAACAGCCTCGTCTAATTGATGATTGCGTTTTTCTATCTGCCTGCATATCCCCATCCAATTCATCAGTAAGTTAATATCCATCTCCATCGAATCACCTGCAGATTTAGTTGCATCGCTCATTTTCTGGATTCCATCAAAGATTACACCCATCAATGACTGCTTTTGGGCAATCTCATAGATACTCTTCCATTCTTCTTTCTGAATTAGAGGAATATCAGTAGAAGAGCCGATTGTCAAACGCAACAGTTGAAAAAACTTGTCGTATATTTCAATCATCAGAATAAAAAATATTCTTTACTTCTCGTATTTCTTGTAGATGCCCGTTACTTGCTGGGCTATCTTGTCCCAATCATACTTGCCCATATCATAGTTGATGTGCTGTAAGGGCTGCTCTATGATTTTTCCGAGCTTCTGCGACAACTCGTCCACGTCGCCGCAATGGAAGTAGTCGTCCTTGGGCAAGCCTACCTCTAAGTTGGCAGGAATATCGCTTACCACAACCTTCACACCATAGCTCATTGCCTCCAACAATGCGATGGGAAGTCCCTCGTGTGATGAGGGCAAGCAGTAGCACTTACAGTTGGTCAGGAGCGAATGGAGCTTCTTGCCTTTGATAAAGCCGGTCAGGACCACACCATTCTTACGAGCCATCTCCTTCAATCCCATTGAATAGCTGTCTTCGAAGTCTGTATCACCAGCCAGCACCAGTTTCATGTCTGTAGCATCAGCATTAGCCTTCTTCCATTTCACGAATGCCTCTACAAGATGGTGCAGATTCTTCTCTGGAACAAAACGGCACATACCCAAGACATATTTACCCTTCTCTATACCAAGTTCATTAAAATAGGGGTTGTCGTTTAATTCTAAGAATTCAATATCTATAGACGAGGGTATGCCTT
>ERZ1026890.85-NODE-85-length-74029-cov-46.970990_pt1 | contig 74029 bp, 50 predicted proteins | sample MGYA00380175_ERZ1026890 | MGnify/ENA primary metagenome ERZ1026890 (study PRJEB33269, sample SAMEA4719811) | human gut metagenome | biome: human-associated habitat; feature: organic feature; material: feces | place: Cameroon | collected 2013-10 ...
CCCTTATGTTCTTGAGGGCACATGGACGCAAGTCCATGCCCGTATGTCTTGAAGCACTTTTGTTCTTATGTTCTTTTGTCCTTATGTTCTCCGCGTTAGCGGCTGACAAATAGCGCTACGGCGTCAGCCCTTATGTCTCTTGAGGCCACTCGGACGCAAGTCCGTGGCCGTCAGCCGCGCAGCGGCCTTATGTGTTTCTTATGTAATATGTTACTTATGTTTTCCGCGCTAAGCGGCTAACACAAACGTAATATCTTCTGCTCGAGTTTCGGTTTTAACTTGAACGGGCTAAATCCGAAAATTGAGAAAGTACTTTTTTGCTTTTTCCTCTTTTATTGACTATCCTTGCCACGTACTCACTTTGATAGGGAGTGCAAACTCTTAGTATTAACCCTAAAATCTACATTACGTTATGGGACTTTCTGAAGCTGTGAAAAGTGTATTTTCCAAGTATGCCACTTTCCAAGGACGTGCCTCTCGTTCAGAGTATTGGTACTTTTACCTGTTTAATATTTTGCTTGAAATAGGCTTGCTCATTGTTGGCTTTATTTTAGGTGCTATCTTAGGAGATTGCGCAGGAGCTTTTGCGGGCATGGGTTGCGCCTACGTACTGCTTTGTATCTATGGTCTTATTATCCTTATTCCTAACATTTCCGTATTTGTGCGCCGTATGCACGATATAGGTCGTTCTGGTTGGTGGTATTGGATTGCCTTTGTTCCTATAGTGGGCGCCATTGTATTGTTAGTGTTCCTGCTGACGGGCAGTGATCGCGGCGACAATCAATATGGGCCGGAACCCCTTTAATGAAAACGGGTATTCGTCTTACGAAGGATCCGCTTCACCCTTCCGCTATAGTGCGGAGGATGAGGCGGATTCTTTATGTTTGATAGAGAGGAATATGTTTCGCGCAAGCTTCAGACAGCCATTCAAATTACGCGAAAAGGCCGTTTATGTTGTTGTCCATCGACCAAAGGACGATGATTTACTCTATTTCGGATTTAGCAAGGGCGGGCCGAAAACTAAATCCGAAAGCTAAATATGCGATATTGCAAAGTATGCGTGAAACGGCGGGCGAAGGAATAATATGAGAGCGAGGACATATTGCTCTCATATTCTACCTCCGTGTTATCATCGTATGCAATTGTACACTCTGCTATCCCAAATTCTGCATCAGGGTGCTCAGGTTTGCGGTAAACAAACGTACCGATATGGCCAGCAGAATGATACCGAAGAATTTGCGCAACAGGTAGATGGCTGCGGGCGATATGATGCGCTCCACCTTCTCGGTAGCTTTCAACACGATAAATACAAAAATCATGTTGAGCAACAAACCTATCAATATGTTGACGGTGGCATACTCTGCACGCAGCGACAACAGTGTTGTAAACGAACCCGCACCTGCCAACAGGGGGAACACCACCGGTATGAGTGTGGCCGACTTGATAGGGCCCATATTCTTAAATATCACCACATCAAGTATCATCTCAAGCGACATGAGGAATATGACCAACGAACCTGCCACGGCAAATGAGGCAATATCTACGTTGAACAGTCGCAGCATGGCATCACCGGCAAAAAAGAAGCCAAGCAACAGACCAAGAGAGATGAGCGTAGCCTTCCAAGCATTGACAGGGCGCCCCTGCTGCTTAAGGGTGATAAACACGGGGGTCGAGCCCAATACATCGATGACGGCGAACAATACGATAAAAGCACTTGCTATCTGCTGCACGTCTAATCGCGAAAAGATGTAAGAGAATGACATTTTGCTATAATGGTTTACTATTTTTGCTATAATGGTTTACTATTATTAGAACCACCCTTAAGCCCCATGGCAGAACCGAAAATACCCGGCCGGCAACGCCTCGCACCGCCGGACCGCCAATCAAGTATGCCAACGGGGCTGGGTTAATTGACGGCACAAAGGTACTGCCTTTTTTTCAACTTAGCAATTTGCCGTCGCACACATATCAAAAAAAAACACTACCTTTGTGCAACTTAGTCATCCGTATCGCAACATGAGCAACTATATCGTATCTGCACGAAAATACCGGCCCGCCACCTTCGACAGCGTGGTTGGCCAGCACGCACTTACCACTACACTCAAAAACGCCATATCGCAAGGCAAATTGGCACACGCCTACCTGTTTTGCGGGCCAAGGGGTGTGGGCAAAACCACCTGTGCGCGTATTTTTGCAAAAACCATCAACTGCCTCTCGCCCACTCCCAACGGCGAAGCTTGCAACGAATGCGAAAGTTGCAAAGCCTTCAACGAGCAACGTTCATACAACATACACGAGCTTGATGCCGCATCTAACAATGGTGTCGACGACATTCGCGGATTGATTGAACAAGTGCAAATTCCCCCACAGATAGGACGCTACAAGGTGTTTATCATCGACGAGGTGCACATGCTCTCGCAGGCTGCATTCAATGCCTTTCTCAAAACGCTCGAAGAGCCGCCCGCACACGCCATATTTGTGCTTGCCACTACCGAAAAGCACAAAATCATGCCCACAATATTGAGCCGCTGCCAGATATACGACTTTGCACGCATCACCGTGGCCGACACCATCAAGCACCTCGAATATGTGGCTGGCAAGGAGGGCATCACCTACGAGCCCGAAGCACTGCACGTCATTGCCGAAAAGGCCGATGGCGGCATGCGCGATGCGCTCTCCATATTCGACCAGGTGACAAGCTACTGCGAGGGAAACATCACCTACCAAAAGGTGATCGAAGACCTCAACGTGCTCGACTACGATGAATACTTTGGCATGACCGACACGCTCATCAAAGGCGACATTCCCACGGCCATGACAAAGCTCAACAACATACTAAACCGAGGGTTCGAGGCCAACTACTTCATTGGCGGATTGGCCACCCACTTCCGCAACCTGCTCATGAGCCGCGACGAGCAGACGCTCCCCTTGCTCGATGTAAGCGAGCGTGTGCGCCAAAACTACCACGAGCAAGCCAAGCGCTGCGAACCTAAACTGCTCTACCGCGCCCTCAAGCTGTGCAACGACTGCGACAGACATTACAGCACAGCCCGCAACAAGCGCCTGCTGGTAGAGCTCACGCTGATAGAGGTGGCACAAGCCGCCGTGGGCGATGACGACACGGGGTGTGGGCGTCGCCCTACACGACGACTTAAACCCATATTCAAGCATGCAGCCGCCGGCTCAGCCGTAGCTGCGCGCCCCATCTCCACCACGCCCCAAGTGGCTGCCACACGCCCTGCCGCCAACGGTGCCACCCCTCACTCTGCCACAGCACAACCAGCCGCGCAAACACCGGCTGCAGCAAGCCCTGCCAATACCCCCAGCGGCATATTGGCCACACAAAGCACCTACCAGCAACTCGTTGCTGCGTCCAACAACAGCGGCAAGCGCATCACACACAATGTCAAAGTGCTGTCCATACGCGAGGAGCTGCAAAAGCAGAACAACACGGGCAAAGCGCCAGCAGCCACCAGGGCCACACAGGCCACCACCGCGCAACAGCCGGCCGAAAAGCTTAACACGCCTTTCAACGACGACCGCCTGACCTACTACTGGTTTCGCTACGCACAGCAGCTGCCCAAGGAGAAAGCTGCCACCGCCGGCCGCATGAAAAGCATGCCGCTCAAACTCGACACCGACACCTGGAGCGTAAAGGCGATAGTCGAAAACGAACTGGTAGAGGCCACCATGCGCCAAGAGCAAATATCGCTGATGAACTATCTGCGCACACAACTGCGCAACGACTACATCACGCTGCACTTTGAAATAGCACCCAACAACATGCCGCGCCGCGCCACAAGCCGTCTTGAGCGCTACAAGTTGATGTTGCAACGCTATCCCGCACTCGAAATGCTGCGCAAGGAGTTCGACCTCGAACTGGCATAAGCACAAGCATCATCTAAAGGCGGAATTAGTAAACAAGTTGACAAGTTAACGGGTTAACAGGTAAGTTTACCAAGCTTTTCAGGCTTCTTACCAGTCTTACTTTAACATAATAGAATGTATAGCACACTTAATTGTTAACCTGCCAATTTGTTAACCCGTTAACCTGAAATTTCGCCAACAGGTTAAAACATTATCAATAAAAGGGCTAACGCCCCATAACATTGCGTACTTGCCACGGGCCAGACGCACCAACTATTATTTATGGAACAACAGACACCGAACAAGTATGTAACAGTAGCATACGAACTGTACACCGACAACGACAAAGGCATTCACGAATTGGTTGAGAAGGCTCCCATCGAACACCCCTTCCAGTTTATCTCGGGCCTTGGCATTGCACTCGACTCTTTTGAAAGCAAAATACTGGCCTTGGCCGAAGGCGAAACTTTCGACTTTGTGCTGAAAGTTGACGAGGCTTATGGCCCCTACGAGCAGGACCACGTCATCGAATTGCCCAAGGAGACATTTGCCATCAACGGCCGCTTCGACAAGGACATGGTTTACCCCGGCGCCGTACTGCCCCTGGTTAATGCCGACGGCATGCGCTTTCAGGGCCTTGTGCTCGAGCTCAAAGACAACACCGTCATCATCGACCTCAACCACCCGCTCGCCGGCAAGGATCTCCACTTCAAAGGCCAGGTTGTAACTATGCGCGATGCCACTAACGAGGAAATTCAAGCGCTCATCAACCACGAAGGCTGCAACTGCGGCGGCGACTGCGAAGGCGGTTGTGAAGGCGGTTGCGGTGGCCATCACCACGAACACGGCGAAGGCGAATGTTGTGGCAAGCACGAACATGGCAAAGGTGAATGCTGCGGCAAGCACGAACACGGAGAAGGTTGCGGTTGCCACAAGTAAATAGGTGTTCGAAAATACCTGCTTAGCAACATGACAGGATAACGGGTTAACAAGTTGATATGTTTTGTACCTCACAGGGCTGGTAACGACTGCTTGACACAGCGAAGCCTAACCAAGTGAGCCAAACAACTTGTTAACCCGTTACACCATAACCCCCTAACCTAAGATATTCAAAATTGGCTTCATGAATGAGACCGTATGAGGAATTTCTATTCGTTGTGATTGCTGTTCAGCAAAAAGTAAACATGCAGAACGGACTCAAGCACCTAACGCTACCTCTAATGGGAGCGACGCGTCTCGCGTCGGGAAAATATGCAGCTATTATTTAGCAGAGTTAGCATTTTCCTCCTTTCACTATCCCGACGCGGGACGAGGCTGCTGAAAAATGCCCCGACGCGGGACGCGTCGCCCCCATTAGTGCTTGCGTTTTTTGCAGCGCGTTTCAGGCAACATAAAATGCCCCAAAACGGTCTCGCTTTTGATGCCTATCCCCCCCTAACCCATTAACCCCATAACCCTCTACCACATGAACACTTTTGGCCAAATATTCCGCCTCACAACCTTTGGCGAGAGCCACGGGCCCGGCATAGGCGGCGTCATCGACGGCATGCCAGCCGGCATAAAGGTTGACATGGACTTTTTGCAACACGAACTCGACCGCCGCAAGCCCGGTCAGAGCAAACTCACCACCGACCGCAAGGAGGGCGACAAAGTCGAAATCCTTTCGGGCGTATTTGAGGGCACAACCACCGGTTGCCCCATAGGTTTTTTGGTACGCAACGAAAATCAGCATTCGTCCGACTACGACAACATGCGCCAAGTGTTCCGTCCCTCACATGCCGACTTCACCTATCAAACCAAGTACGGCATACGCGACCACCGCGGCGGCGGACGCACCTCGGCACGCGAAACCATAGCCCGCGTGGTAGGCGGTGCCTTTGCCAAGATGGTGCTGCGCCAAAAGGGCATACGCATCACAGCCTACACCTCGCAAGTAGGTTCCATCGCACTGAGCGGCAGTTACAAGGACTACGACTTTGCCGAGATTGAGCGCAACCCCGTGCGCTGCCCCGACCCCGCCGCAGCCCAACAAATGGCCGAGCTCATCAGCACCGTCAAGGCCGAGGGCGACACCATTGGCGGCATCATCACCGGTGTTATCGAAGGCTGCCCCGTAGGACTTGGCGAACCAGCCTTCGGCAAGTTGCATGCACAGCTTGGTGCTGCCATGCTTGGCATCAATGCCGTCAAGGGTTTTGAGTATGGCGAGGGCTTTGCCGGAGTCAGCGCACGCGGCAGCGAGCAAAACGACGTGTTTGTGCCCGACGGCCACGGCGGCATCACCACCCGCACCAACCACAGCGGCGGCATTCAGGGCGGACTGAGCAACGGGCAGGACATATACTTCCGTGTAGCCTTCAAACCCGTGGCCACCCTGTTGCGCGAACAGCAAACGGTCGACATCAACGGACAGCCCACCACCCTCAAGGCCCGTGGCCGCCACGACCCCTGTGTGTTACCCCGCGCCGTGCCCATTGTCGAGGCCATGGCGGCCATGGTTATTCTCGATAATATTATGCTGAATAGCACGTCAAAATGTTAAAAACAAAGGTTTTGTAAAGTTTTCTTTGCAAAACCTTTGTTTGTTAATAACATTGTTATATATTTGCATTATCAAGTTGTCGTGATGATAACGCTTTCAAATAGTTTAGTTAAGTCTAGTTTAGTTTTTGTGTTGGTTAATGGAGGCTCGTGGAGACGCAGCCTCCATTAATTCTTTTTAGGCTGCCCGGTAAAACGTAAATATATGAACGGACGCAAGCACCAAACGCAAGCACCCAATGCTACCTCTAAACTCAAGCACCAAACGCTACCTCTAAACTCAAGCACCAAACGCAAGCACTAATGGGGGCGATGCGTCCCGCGTCGGGAAAATAAATAAAGACTCACAGATAGCACTAATTACACTTCTGTCTGTGAACCTTTGTCTCAAATCCCGACGCGGGACGCGTCGCCCCCATTAGAGGTAGCGTTTGGTGATAGCGTTAGTGGTAGCGTTTGGTACTTGCGTTTGGTGCTTGCGTTGGGTGCTTGAGTACGTTCGCAGTTTACGTTTCACCAGACAACAATAATAAAAATGCACAAAAAACCTCCGCCGCCTCACCCGAATGACTTTCGGGCAAGACGGCGGACGCAGCACACGTTGTGCTAAAATCTGTATGTCAACGTGACACCGATGTTGCGGAAACCGCGGTCTATCAAGGCATCACCATGACCAAAGTTGATAGCTACCATGGGGCGATAGTCCACACCAAGGGTCAAAGGCACATCTTTCAGCGTAAAGCCAAACCCTAATGTGCCTACCGGACCGAGGAATGCACCATCGTAGTCGTCGTGGTCGTAATAGCCTACGCCAGCTCCAAAGCCGCCCCACAGTTTCCATGTGGCGAAACGTGGCGTCCAGCCGGGCCACTGCTTGATGTTCCAGTTGTAAACACCCTGCAGGGCAAAGCCGTCGCTGAGGTTGAACACGCCCGCTGTCAGATCGAGGAAGTTGCGCTTGCTAAAGTGATATTGGTATTCGAGGTCGATGGTTGAACCACCAAAGTGCGCACCAATGGCATGGGGCGTCTTTTGGGCCGAGGCTGTGAGTGTGCCAAGGGCCATTATGAGTAAGAATGCTAACTTTTTCATAAATAGTAGGTTGTAATAATGTGTTGGTAAACAAGTTGACGAGTTAACGGGTTAACGGGTAAGTTTGCCAAGCCTTTTTAAGTTGCTAACTATTCAAGTCTTGACATGATAAGCAGCGCATGACATACTTACTTGTTTACCTGTCAAATTGTTAACCCGTTAACCAAGGTTTCCACCAACGGGTTAAGTGTGTGTAGTACTTTATATTTCAGACACCGCAAATGTAAACAGTTTGCGCACTTTAGCACTGCCTTAATCACTATAAAACTCCTTAATTTATGTCGTATAGCATAAACTGCGCCTGTAATTAGCACCGTTTGTGAGCCTTTATTTGGTGTATGGGCCTTTTCCTTAATGCCGATGACGCGGGACGCGTCGCCCCCATTAGTGCTTGCGTTTTGTGGTTGAGTTTAGTGGTAGCGTTTAGTGCTTGTGGGACTTTTACCATACTACAATATCTTACACGCCGAGTATCTTACATCTTACACTAACACGCTGCAACTCATTGATTGTCAGCACTTTACTCAGTGTAAGATACTATCAATTCCACCTACACACAACCTACACACCCCACACGCTGCCATACGGCACAAGCACGGGAGGGCGATGTCACGGCATAGGGGAACAGAAAAGTCTGTTGCTCCGACAGATTTTTCTACGTCCCAGTGGTGTATAACCCACCGCATACGACAAAACCGACTGCGAGGCAGCGGGGTGTGGTGTGTAAGATGTGTGCAGGGGTGTGTAAGATACTTTGAAATTATCTTACACTCTTGAAATCTCTGTGTATCAACTTGTTACGCACAAAAAGTGTAAGATGGCAGTAAAAACGCACGCACTCTTTTACAAGAGGGATGACGGGGAGGGGACAAATATTTGTGTACAAATTGTACACTTTTTTTGTTGAGTGCAATGCCTCGGTATTACCTTTGCAGCACTTTACTTTTGTACTAAAGCAAATTGTATTGACTGCCATGAAACGAATGCTTTACAGAATGCTGCGCTCTATAAGATTTGCCGCTAACGCGGAGGACATAAGAACATAAGGACATAAGAAATTACGTTCGTGTTAGCCGCTTAGCGCGGAAAACATAAGCAACATAACTAAAGTTTCGGATTTAGCAAGTGCGGGCTGAAGGCCCAATGTTCTTCATAGCCCAGGGTAAGCGAAGCGGCACCCTGGGTATCGCGTGTTGAAGCAGTCGCGCCCTGTAAGGGCAAGAGTAAAAGCCCTGTTACTTCTGCCCTTACAGGGCGTAACTTTTGCGTTCATATCAACCCAGGGTGCCGCTTTGCTTGCCCTGGGCTAAGTAAATACTTGGGCCTTCAGCCCGCACTTGCTAAATCCGGAAGTTGAATAAAAACAAGCAAGCTTGTTTTGTATTGCTCTCGGTTTGCACTATCTTTGCAACATGAAGAAACCTATAAAGAAAGCACTTAAATGGCTCGGCATAACGGTGGCTACCCCCATCGCGCTTTTTTTGTTGTTAGCCATACTGCTATACATACCCCCCGTGCAAAACTTTGCTGTGCACCAAGTGGCCAACTACCTGTCGGGCAACTTGGGCATGGACGTGCGCATTGACAAAGTGAGACTGGCCTTTCCACTCGACCTGGCCGTACACCACATGACTGCCGTTGAAAAGGGCGACACGCTGCTCAATGCCGACCGTCTGCGGTTGAACGTTAAACTCATGCCTCTGTTTGAGGGACGGGCCGATGTGGACGGCTTTGAACTGTATGGGCTGGTGATTGACACGAAAAGCTACATTTTGAACACTCGCATTAAGGGACATGCGGGCCAACTGACAGCGGCCGCACACGGCGTGGACTGGGAAAAAGAACTCGTTAACCTGGACCATGCCCGTCTGCACGATGCCGACATTTATGTAACACTGAGCGACACGGCTAAAAAGGACACTACCGAGAGCAAGGCGAAATGGAACATTGCGGTGAAGAAGGTGGATATTGAACGCAGCAAGGTGCACCTGCAAATGCCGGGCGACTCGATGCGCATTTATGCCAAATTGGGACGGGCCGCACTGCGCGGTGGTGCCTTTGACACGGGACGCAACTACTATGCGGTGAAGGCACTGCAACTGCAAGACTGTGATGTAAACTACGACATTCCCTACATTAAACCCGTGGTGGGCATCGACCCTAACCACATAGCGGTGAAACGCTTAACGCTCATGCTCGACACGCTGAGCTATAACAACGAGGGGGTGCTGCGGGCCGGGCTGCGCGGACTGACGCTGCACGAGAAGTGCGGACTTGACGTGACGCGCCTGAGCGGCAGTGTGTACATGGACACTACGCAACTGCGGTTGCCGGTGCTGCAACTGCGCACGCCGGCCTCGCGCATTGATGCAGACGTGGCTTTCGACTTCAAGGCGTTCAGCGCTGGCAAGGGCGGACACTGCCAGGCCGTGGTTGACGCCAGCATTGGCTATGACGACATACGTACCCTGGTCACGGGATATGTGGACAAGGCTTATTTGCGCGCGCTGCCGCACAAGCCGCTGGCCATTAAGGGCACCGTGAGCGGTAACATTGACCACCTGCGGTTGCCGGCGCTCACGCTCAACATGCCCGGGGTGCTGCAGGCTTCGGCCAACGGCTACACCAACTATGTGACGAAGGACTGGCGCAACGGCAAGTTCAACTTTAACCTGCGCACCAAGAGTCTGGCCGCTGTGCGCCAACTTATGCCGGCATCGCTCAAACAAAGCATCAATGTGCCCGACGGACTGAGTCTGCGCGGCAAGGCGGCGTTTAACGGCAGCCGCTACGATGCCGACATCAAGGCGGGCATTGGACGCGGCTCACTGACGGCCAAGGCTAAACTGGACGTTAAACGCGAAACGTACAAGGTGGTGGCCACGGCGCACCAGCTGCCCATAGCCAGCATTGTGCGCGGTGTGCCGGTGGGACCATTCAGCGGCTCACTGCGGGCTTCGGGCTCGGGGTGGGACGTGATGTCGCCACGGGCCTCGCTGACAGCTGACGCCAAGGTGAACGCGCTGAGTTATGAGCGCTATCCGCTTGGGGGCATCAGCGTCAAGGCCAATTTGCGCGGAGGCAAGGCGGTGGCACACTTTGATGCCGACAACCCGCTGCTGCAGGGCAATGGCCACATTGAGGCGCTGCTCGGCCGACATAACTACGAGGTGGCGGTGAAGGCTTCGCTTCCTAACCTTGACTTGAAAAAGCTTGGGGTGACGGCCGACACGCTGTATTTTGGTACCGACATCGACATCAAGGCCACTGCCAACAAGGCGTTTACGGCCTACGCGCTGAGCGGCAGCATTGCCAACAACCACTTTACCACACAGCGCATGAGTGCCATGGCCAAGGACATATTGTTTGACCTGGCCACAAGCCGCGACACGACTACGGCCAACATTTCGGCCGGCGACCTGAGGTTGCGCCTTGGGGCTAAGGGCGACATACCGCACCTTGGCACGCACTTGGCACGCTTTGCCAACGAACTGCAAAAGGAGGCGAAGACTTATAACATTGACCAGGAAAGGCTGAAGACGTTCTTGCCCGTCATGGCCTTTTACCTTGACGCCGGACGCGACAATCCGCTCTACAACATTGCCCGCATGAAGGGCTACTCTTTCTCGTCGGCTTACGTCAACCTTAACACCGACCCGCATGTGGGCATGACGGGCGATGCACGCATGGGGGCGCTGAATGTGGGCGCACTGCTGCTCGACACCATCGACACGCACATATTTCAGGACTCGACGGGTGTGCAGATGCGCGGCTTGGTGAAAAACGGAAAGAAGAACCCTAACCCGCTCGAAGTGCGCATGAGGTCGTATGTTATGCGCTCGGGGGCGGGCATCGAACTGAGTTACTACGACAGCGAGGGCGAACGCGGTGTGGACGTGGGACTGCAGGCGGCTCTGGTTGACGGCGGACTGAACATTCACCTTTATCCCGAAAATCCGGTGCTGGCTTACCGCAACTTTAAGGTGAACAAGAACAACTACATATTCCTTGGCAAGGACAACAGCATACGGGCCGACGTGGACTTGCTGGCCGACGACGGCACGGGCCTTAAAATATATGGCGAACCTAAGGACTCGGTGAACGACCTGACGGTGAGCGTGAACCAGGTGAACCTGGGCGAACTCTCGGCGGTGCTGCCTTATATGCCCAAACTGAGCGGTATGCTGAGCGGCGATGTGCACGTGACGGACGACAGCCAGCACAAGCAGTTGTCGGCCATGGCATCGCTCACTGCTGACAACTTTAAGTATGAGGACATGCCTCTGGGCAATGTGGGCATTGATGCCGTGTATCTGCCCAAAAAGGGCGGCGAACACCATGCCTCGGCCTTTATCAGCTCTAACGGCGAGGAGGTGCTGGCATGCAACGGTACTTACTTTGACCGCGACGGCGGCACCTTTGAGGGCGACGCGCAGCTGCACGACTTTCCGCTGCAAATGCTTAACGGCTTTATGGCCGGCACCGACGTGGCGCTCAAGGGCATTGCTGGGGGCGACCTGAGGGTGAATGGCTCACTGGACAAGCCTGTGATTAACGGCTCGCTCGACCTCGACTCGGCACACATTTACTCGGACGTGTATGGCTTTGACTTGCGCACTGACGAACGGGCTCTCGACATTAAGGACAGCCGCATTATTTTCAGCGATTACCGCCTGTTCTCAACAGGCAAGGAGCCTATGGTGCTGAACGGCACTTTTGATATGTCGGACTTTGAACGTATGCGCATGGACTTTGCCATGAGGGCGAACAACTTTGAACTTATCAACACGCGCAAAAAGGCGCAGTCGATGCTCTTTGGCAAGGTGTACGCCAACTATGTGGGCACGCTGAAGGGCACTACCGACAACCTGTCGCTGCGCGGCAAACTGGAGGTGCTCGACCGCACGGACGTGACTTATATATTAAAGGACTCGCCACTGTCGGTGGACGACCGCTTGCACGACTTGGTGCAGTTTACCAACTTTAAGGACTCCACACAGACGGCACAACCCGAAAAGGCTGTGGACGGCGGCATGGACATCACAATGGGCATTAGCATCAGCGATGCGGCCATCTTCCACTGCAACCTGAGCGACGACGGACAGAGCTATGTAAAACTGGAGGGCGGCGGCGACATGACGCTGCGTATGACGCAACAGGGCGATATGCGCATGACGGGACTCTTTACAACCAACAGCGGCGAAATGAAGTACCAGCTGCCTGTCATTCCGCTCAAAACATTCCAAATTGTACAGGGGTCGTCTGTGCAGTTTACGGGGGATGTCATGAACCCGACGCTTAACATCGCTGCCAAGGAGCGCACCAAAGCGGTGGTGACTGAGGACGATAAACAGCGCTCGGTGGCCTTTGACGTGGGGGTAAAAATAACCAAACCGCTCAACGACATGGGACTGGAGTTTACGATTGAGGCGCCCGAGGACCTTAACATTCAGAACCAACTGGCCAGCATGTCGGCCGAACAGCGCGGCAAGGCTGCGGTAACGATGATGGCCACGGGCATGTACATGACCGACGAGACTATGATGTCGGGGTCGGGCTTTAAGGCTAACAATGCGCTGAATGCTTTTTTGCAAAGCGAAATACAGAACATTGCGGGGTCGGCTCTCAAAACCATCGACATTAACCTGGGCGTGGAGAGCGGCACATCGCAAACGGGCACTTCGACCACGGACTACTCATTCCAGTTTGCCAAACGCTTCTGGGGCAACCGCATCAGTGTGATTATTGGCGGCAAGGTGTCGACAGGAGCCGATGCCACAAACTCGGCGGAGAGCTTTATAAATAATGTGTCGGTGGAATACCGCCTTGACCAGGGTGCCACACGCTACGTGAAGGCTTTCTACGACCGCGACACGCAAGACCCGCTCGAAGGGCAGCTGACCAAGACGGGGGCCGGCCTTGTGCTGCGCCGCAAAACTGATAAACTGGGCGAACTCTTTATATTCCGCAACAAGAGTAAAAAGAAAACAGCTGGCAAGAACTGATAATGAAGCACTACATGATGACATACAAACATAAACTTTGCAATGTGCCGTGCGGCTTGTTACTCTGCGGACTGCTGCTCGCGCTGGCTGGCTGCTCAACTACACGCGCCTTGCCCGACGACGAACAACTGTATACGGGCATTGACAAAATAACCTACGCCGACGACCCGGCCATGATGCGAAAAAAGGGACGCGACTCGGTGGGGGTGATTACGGCGGTGGCCGACGCGGTGTCGAAAATTAACAGTGTAATCGAAGGCAAGAGCACACTGGGGGCCGGCGAACTGCTTGTTAATAACAAAAAGAAACTGACTAAGGAGGAACGCAAGGCGCTAAAGGCGGCACAAGAACAGACTGAGGCTGACTTTGCCACTGCCAAAACCGAGGTGGACGCCGTGCTGGCTTATCCGCCCAACAATGCCATATTTGGCTCGTCTACCATGAGCTGGCCCTGGAAAATCGGACTCTGGGTACACAACGGGCTGTATGACGCCCAAGGCGGACTGGGCAAATGGATATACAAGACTTTTGGCACCGAACCGGTGCTTGTGAGCCAGGTAAGCCCCGAGATGCGTGCCAAGGTGGCTACCAACACGCTGCACAACTATGGCTACTTTCATGGCAAGGTGGACTATAACATTCTGTCGTTGAAGAACCCGAAAAAGGCGAAGGTGGCATATAATGTGCGGGCCGGGCAGCTTTACCGCCTTGACTCGATAGCGTACTTGAACTACCCTGCACCCATGGACAGCCTCATCAGGCTGCACGAGCAGGACAAACTGCTGAAAACGGGCGATGCCTTTAGCGTGGTGAACCTGTCGGGGGAGCAGACGCGCATTGAAACGCTGCTGCGCAACAATGGCTACTATTACTTTAATGCTAACTACACAACGTTCCGCGCTGACACAATACAACGCAAAAACTTTGTGCAGTTGCAGGTTATGCCCGTAGACAACCGACCGGCCAAGGCGGACCACCCATGGTATATGGGGCGCGCATATATCAGCATTCGCAACTACGACGGCGAACCGCTCGACACACAACTTGTGCGACGCCGCTACACTTACTACTTTGCTGGCAAAAAGATGCCACTGCGCGCCAACATGTGGCGCCATGCCATTACACACCGCAAGGGGGAGATGTACCGCTTGAGCGACCAAAAGATGACGGTTGAGAAACTTGGCCAACTCGGGGTGCTGAGCCAAATGGACGTGAGTTATGTGCCACGCGACACTACTGCCACCTGCGACACGCTCGACCTCGTGGTGTCGGCGGTGATGGACAAACTGTACGACTCGACATTCGAAATGAATGCCACGCTGAAGAGCAACCAACAGGTGGGTCCGGGCATATCGTACGAACTGGCCAAGCGCAATGCCTTCAGAGGGGGCGAAAAGGTGTCGTTCAAGATTTTTGGCTCGTATGAGTGGCAAACGGGGGCCGGTGCCAACGGACGCAACTCGCTGCTCAACTCTTATGAACTGGGCACACAGCTGGCTTTCAAATTTCCACGCTTTGTATTCCCTGGCATCAGCCGCAGACGGGTGCGCTTTCCAGCCACCACGCAGTTTGCCTTTGATGCAGACTGGAAGAACCGCTCGCGCTTTTTCAACATGGTGAGCATGGGCCTCAGCGCCAATTATCATTGGTACAAACGCGAGACGGCACAGCACGACCTGACACTCTTCAGCCTCGACTTTGACAAACTGAACCACACGACGCACACCTTCGACTCTATAATGAATGCCAACCCGGCCCTGTATGTGTCGATGCGCGACCAGTTTGTGCCATCGCTCAGCTACTCCTTTACTTACCAAAGCCGCTCGTGGCGCACCAACCCTTGGTGGGTGCAGCTTAACTTCAAAGAGGCGGGCAACATCACATCGGCCATTTACGCTGCCGCCGGACAGAAGTTTAATAAAAAGAACAAGGAGTTGTTTGGCAACCCCTTTGCGCAATACGTAAAGTTTACAGCCGAGGCACACAAGCTGTTTAAGCTGACAAAGGACATCAACATTGCCACACGCGTGTTTGGCGGCATTATTTACAGCTACGGCAACAGTAACAGTGCGCCCTATGTAGACCAATTCTATGTGGGCGGCGCCAACAGTGTACGTGCCTTCACTGTGCGTTCTCTCGGTCCTGGCTCATATCGCCCGGTTAACTCGAAATACTCGTACATGGACCAAACAGGCGATGTAAAGCTGGAGGCTAACGCCGAACTGCGTGCCCGCTTGATTGGTGACCTGCACGGAGCCATATTCCTTGATGCAGGCAATGTGTGGACGCTGCGCAACGACCCTATGCGCCCAGGCTCACAAATCACCACATCTACCATCAAGCACATTGCGCTTGGCACGGGTGCCGGTTTGCGTTACGACCTCAACTTTTTGGTGTTGCGCTTTGACGTGGGCATTGCCTTGCACGCGCCCTACCAAACCGCCAAATCGGGCTTTTATAACATCGAGCGCTTTAAGGACGGCCTCGGCCTGCACTTCGCCATTGGCTACCCGTTCTAAGCTCCGCTGCCATTGGCTAATATGCCTTACAAAATAAGGCGGAAAAACAACTACTACGACTATTGGGAGATTTGTTTAAGGCTATGAATTGGGAAAAGATGATTAAAACAAATGGTTGTAATTGGCACCTTTTGTAATAATCCGTTGAAATTTGACGAAAAGCAATGTATTTCCGTCAAAGCTTAAGCCTATCCGTCGAAACGATAATAATTACGTCGAATTTTGACGGAATCCAACAGATATCGTAGCTTAAAAACTTAGTCGAAGCATAGTCATTTTAATGCTTAAAATATACAATGAACATAGCAGATCAAATACGCTTAAAACTCCAACTGAAGGAAGACACCGAAGTGGAATACAAGTCAGCTGCTGGCGGTTTTCCAAAAGCTGAATTTTGGCGTTCTTTCTCTGCATTAGCCAACACTAACGGCGGAACAATTGTCTTGGGAGTGAAAGAGAAAAATCATAAATTCACGCCAGACGGTCTTTCTGAGGAACTTGTTGCAAAATACAGGAAACAGTTTTGGGACGACGCACACAATAAATCGTGCGTGAATATTCCGCTGTTGGTTGAGAGCGACATAGAAGAAATAAAGACTGACGGAGGGCAATATCTACTTGTATTCAGGATACCTCGCGCTCAATACGATTTGCGTCCGATACATCTTACGCTCACACCATTTGGACACACCTACAAACGTAGAGATGAGGGCGATTATCTCTGTACTGATGATGAGATAAAGCAGATGTATTCAGATGCCAACAACATGAAGGCATCTGCTGATTCTCGAATCCTACGAGGATATTCCATTGATGACATTGATATGCCGACTCTACACCAGTACCGTCGTGCATACAATATCAAACACGAAAATCATCCTTGGACAGAGATAGACGACAAACAGTTTTTGGAAAATATTGGTGCCTATCGTAAAGATAGAGCCACTTCAACCGAAGGTTTTACAGTTGCAGGAATGCTTATGTTCGGCAAGACCAACAGCATTACCGACCCTGAGTGTTGCCAAGAGTTTTTTCCCGACTATCGTGAACATCTGAGTGATGACCCTCAGATACGTTGGACAAATCGTATATATCCCGATGGAACGTGGGAAGCCAACCTTTACCAGTTTTTTACCCGTGTTCTACCATTACTACAACACGCTTTGCCAGTACCATTCAGCCTTGACAATAAGCAGATGAGGAACAACACAACCACTGCTCATGTAGCTTTGCGAGAAGCTTTTGCCAACAGTCTCATTCATGCAGCATATACAGTGAGAGGCAACATTGTTATAGACAGGTATTTCGACCGTATAGTATTGTCAAACCCAGGTACAATGCTTGTGAGCATGGAAGAATACTACGAAGGAGGACACAGTGTGTGCAGAAATCCTGTCATTCAAAAGATGTTTGTTTTCTTGGGTATTGGCGAGAAAGGTGGCACTGGTGCAGATGTAATAGCGAAAGGTTGGAAAGACAATGGTTGGAGTACACCTATAGTTGAGGAAAAGAATAACCCTGATCGGATTGAGACATATCTTAAACTGGGAAACAGCAAAAATATCACTACGGAAACAACTACCAATACTACGGAAACAACTACCAATACTACGGAAACTATTTTCAAAATAATAGGTAACAATCCCAAGGTAACTGCTAAGGAGATAGCGTCCGTATGTGGCATAACTGAAGATGGCGTTGCTTACCATATCAAAAAGTTGAAACAAAGTGGTCGGATAATTCGCATCGGAGGCTCACGTTATGGAGGCGAATGGAAAGTTATTAAATAACTCTTTCCAATGGATTTGCTATTAGTGATGTCTGGTAAAACACAAAACAAGATGGAAAGCCTATCTACAATGCCCATAAACAGACGTTGCAGATGATTTTTTGAAAAAGTAAGTCCCCATTAGGGGGTAGCGTTTGAAGTCTGAGTCCGTTCGCATGTTTACGCTTTACCGGACAGCAATAACAAAAAAACTCCACAACCTTGCGGGGTTGCGGAGTTTGTTCTTTTTATTTCGTGATATCCCTTGAAGACACCAGAAATGTGTGTTTGAACGTAGATTAGTCGTTCTTGAGCGCAGTGCGCTTTTCCTTGATACGAGCCTTCTTGCCGGTGAGGGCACGGAGGTAGTACAACTTGGCACGACGTACTTTACCAATCTTGTTCACCTCGATGCTTTCGATGTTCGGTGATTCGATGGGGAAGATACGTTCAACACCTACAGTACCAGACATCTTGCGCACTGTGAAACGCTTCTTGTCCTGGTGACCGTTGATTTTGATAACAACACCGCGATACAACTGGATACGCTCCTTGTTACCTTCGACGATTTTGTATGCTACTGTTACAGTGTCACCTGCCTTGAACTTGGGGAACTGCTTGCCGGTAGCAAAAGCTTCTTCAGCAATCTTAATTAAATCTGCCATTTCTTTGATGGGTAATTAAATGTATTGTTGTCCGTCCCGACCCAGCTTAACGGGGAACTCTGCATCCCGACAGCGGCTTGGTGGAAAAGCGGTGCAAATTTACGACTTTTTATGCGCTCGGCAATGCTTTGAGGCAAAAAATGTGCTCGAAATTATTGATTTCCAATAAAACCAGCGCTTAATGTGGCAATGTGCTAAATTGCTAATGGGCTGACGCCGTAGCGCGGTTTGTTAGTTGCTTAGCGCGTTAGCCGCTAACAAGCAACGCTACGGCGTCAGCCCGCTATAATTGATTTGGAGGACGCACTGGCGAAGCCAGGAAAGACCCTTTTGCGTGTTCCGAAATGCCACGATGTTGGCGCGAGCAGCAAAAAACGACAAGTTAACTTTGCATGATTAACAGAAAAGAGTAAATTTGCCATGCCTTGCACAAGGTTTGCACATCGTGTGCAAGGCACAAAAAGCTGAGTAATAACAATCTTAACAACATACAGAAAGAGAAAGATATGAGTCTGAAAATTGTTGTGCTTGCCAAGCAAGTACCCGACACCCGCAATGTGGGCAAGGACGCGATGACTCCCGAGGGCACAGTCAACCGTGCCGCTCTGCCTGCCATCTTTAATCCTGAAGATCTCAACGCTCTTGAGCAGGCCCTGCGCCTGAAGGAGCAGAACCCCGGTTCGACAGTACATATTCTGACAATGGGCCCTCCGCGTGCCACTGAGGTCATTCGCGAAGGTCTTTATCGCGGCGCCGACGGTGGCTATTTGCTCACCGACCGTGCTTTTGCCGGTGCCGACACGCTGGCCACAAGTTATGCACTGGCACAGGCCATCAAGAAGATTGGTGTGCCCGACATCGTGCTGGGCGGCCGCCAGGCCATTGACGGCGACACCGCACAGGTAGGCCCGCAGGTGGCACAGAAACTTGACCTCAACCAGGTGACCTACGTTACAAGTGTGGACGAGGTGAAGGACGGCAAGGTGGTGGTAACACGCCACATTGACGGTGGCATAGAGCGTGTGGAAGCACCGATGCCCATTTTGCTGACCGTTAACGGCAACGCGGCGCCCTGCCGTCCGCGCAACGCCAAACTGGTGATGAAATACAAACGTGCCTCTGCCCCCATGGAGCGCCCCGCCGAAGGACTGCCTTATGCCGAGGAGTATGACAAGAAGCCTTATCTGACCATTGCCCAATGGAGTGTGGCCGATGTAGACGGCGACCTTGCCCAATGCGGTCTGGCCGGCTCACCCACCAAGGTGAAGGCCGTGCAGAACATCGTGTTCAAGGCCAAGGAAAGCAAGCGCCTCACTGGCAGCGATGCCGATGTGGAGAGTTTAGTAAAAGAATTGTTGGACAGCCACACTATTGGATAAAGCACTATGAATAACGTATTTGTATATTGCGAAATAGATAAGACCACGGTTGAGGAAGTGTCTTTCGAACTCCTGACCAAGGGTCGCAGACTTGCCAACGAGCTGGGTGTGCAGCTCGAGGCCGTAGTGGCTGGCACTGGCATTAAGGGACACGTTGAAAAGGACATTCTGTCATACGGCGTGGACAAGCTGCACGTGTTTGATGCCGAAGGACTCTTTCCCTACACCTCAAAGCCTCACACAAGCATTTTGGTCAACCTGTTCAAGCAGGAGAAACCGCAAATCTGCCTGATGGGGGCCACGGTCATTGGCCGAGACCTCGGTCCGCGCGTGTCATCATCGCTCACCAGCGGACTTACTGCCGACTGTACGGCACTCGAGATTGGCGATTTTGACGACAAGAAGAACAAGAAGCACTACGACAACTTGCTCTACCAAATTCGTCCGGCCTTTGGTGGCAACATTGTGGCCACCATCGTTAATCCCGACCACCGTCCCCAAATGGCCACCGTGCGCTCTGGCGTGATGAAGGCCGAGAAGGTGGCCGAATACTACAACGGCGAGATTGTGTATGAAGACGTGGCTAAATTCGTGCCCGAGACAGACTACGTGGTCAAGGTGATTGAACGCCATGTGGAGAAGGCCAAGAACAACTTGAAGGGTGCGCCCATCATTGTGGCCGGCGGCTACGGTGTAGGCTCAAAAGAGGGCTTTGACTTGTTGCGCAAGTTGGCAGAGGAACTCCACGGCGAGGTTGGTGCCAGCCGTGCAGCCGTTGATGCCGGCTACTGCGAGCACGACCTGCAAATTGGCCAGACGGGTGTGACCGTCCGTCCCAAGGTGTACATTGCCTGCGGCATAAGCGGTGCCATTCAGCACGTGGCCGGCATGAAGGAGAGCGGCATCATCATCTCTATCAACACCGACCCCGAGGCCCCCATCAACCAAATAGCCGACTACATCATCACAGGCTCGGTTGAAGAAGTTGTACCTAAACTTATCAAGTATTACAAGAGTAACAGCAAGTAAAACAATGGCAAATAATTATACTGACCACGCAGAACTGCGCTTTGAGCTTAACCACCCGCTCATGAAGCGTATCGTGGAACTTAAAGAGCGCAACTTCCGCGACAAGGACGAATATGACTATGCGCCGCTCGACTTTGACGACGCGATGGACAACTACGACCGCGTGCTCGACATCACCGGCGAACTGGCCGGCACTACCATTGCCGACAATGCTGAGGGCGTAGACCTTGAAGGGCCTCATCACGAGGGCGACCGTGTACATTACGCCAGCGGCACAGCTGCCAATCTTGACGCCATGGTCAAGGCTGGCCTCAACGGCATGACCATGCCACGCCGCTTTGGCGGTCTTAACTTCCCCATCACGCCCTACACCATGTGTGCCGAGCTGGTGGCTGCAAGCGATGCCGGATTTGGCAATATCTGGAGTTTACAGGATTGTATTGAGACACTTTACGAGTTTGGCAACGAGGACCAACACAGCCGTTTCATTCCGCGCATCTGCGCAGGCGAAACCATGTCGATGGACCTTACCGAGCCCGACGCAGGTTCGGACCTTCAGCACGTGATGCTCAAGGCCACCTACTCTGAGGAGGAGGGCTGCTGGCTGCTCAATGGCGTAAAGCGCTTTATTACCAATGGCGATGCCGACCTTCACCTGGTGCTGGCCCGTTCTGAGGAGGGCACTACCGACGGCCGTGGCCTGTCAATGTTCATTTACGACAAGAACGAAGGCGGTGTGAACGTGCGCCGCATCGAAAACAAGCTCGGCATTCATGGCAGCCCCACCTGCGAGCTGGTGTACAAAAATGCCAAGGCCGAACTCTGCGGCGACCGCAAGTTGGGCCTCATCAAGTATGTGATGGCACTGATGAACGGTGCACGCCTGGGCATTGCGGCACAGAGCGTGGGCATATCGCAGGCTGCCTACAACGAAGGTTTGGCATACGCCCGCGACCGCGAGCAGTTTGGCAAGGCCATTATCAACTTCCCTGCCGTTTACGACATGCTGGCGCTCATGAAGGCCAAGCTCGACGCCGGCCGTGCCCTGCTCTACCAGTGCTCGCGCTATGTAGACATATACAAGGCTCTCGACGACATTGCCCGCGAGCGCAAACTCGAGCCCGAGGAGCGCAAGGAGCAAAAGAAGTATGCCAAACTGGCCGACTCACTCACCCCGCTGGCCAAGGGCATGAACTCGGAGTACTGCAACCAGAACACCTACGACGCCATTCAAATTCACGGCGGTTCGGGCTTTATGATGGAGTATCCTATTCAGCGCTACTACCGCGACGCCCGCATCACCTCTATCTACGAGGGCACCACGCAGCTGCAAGTGGTGGCAGCCATACGCTATGTGACCAATGGCTCGTACCTGGCACAGATGCGTGAGTTTGAGCAGGCCGAAGTGAGCGAGGAATTGAAGGGCATACAGGCACGTGCCAAGGCTATGGCCGACAAGTTTGAGGAGGCTGTGGCCCACGTGAAGGAAGCGGCCGACCAGCCCTTCCACGACCTTTGCGCCCGTCACCTTGTGGAGATGGCTGCCGATGTCATCATGCTCCACTTGTTGCTGCACAACGCCACTGCCAATGCCGACATGTTTGGCAAGAGCGTGCGTGTGTATGCCAACTTTGTAGAGGCTGAAATTGCCAAGCACCACACCTTTGTAATGAACCTCAACCCTGCCGACATCAACGACTACGTGCAGGCATAAGCCACGGCACTAAAGCAGGGGGTGTTCCTATTAACATTGGTTTGAACACCAACACATATCACGTCTGCATTGCAGCACGAGCTACTATGCAGACGTGATTTATATTATGGTTGACGGGGTAACAAGTAAATATGCTATATACTACTTATTATGTTAAAGTCATAATGGCAAGAAGCTTAAAAAGTTTGGCAAACTTACCTGTTAACCCGTCAACCCGTTAACTCATCACCTATCACATTATCCAACCCTACATACACCATGCACTTTCCAAACATTAGAACCATTGTGGCATACTTATGCCTTGCGGCCCTGCCGTGTTCGGCGTATGCCGATAACTACCTGAAAGTAAAAGTCAAACGGTGCGGCACATTATCTGCACGCGTCAAGGAAGCCAAATTGCAACGCAAACAAGGTTTGCGCATTGAAGGCACACTTAATAACGCCGACCTTGCCTACCTGCGAAAACTCTGTGGACGCGACACGGCGGGCAACGCTGTGCCTGCCGTCACACATCAGTTAGACTTGCAACAGGTCACTTTTGCCACAGGAGGAAAGCCCTTCTTGACAAAAGACAACACGAGCTATGCCATCACCTCGGCCCACGCCATACCCGCAGGCTTGTTTGACGAGTGCCCCATTGACTCCGTCTTGCTACCGGCCCTTACCGACAGCATTGGCACAAGAGCCTTTGCCAACACCCATATACGCACTGTCAAACTACCCGACTACGTGGTTCTGGCCAAAGATGCCTATAAGCTGAACATGAAGCTCACCACCGTATATACGGGCAAATGCCACAATGTCAGCACCGATGTGCTTAACCGAGCCTTTGCCTATTGCAATAATTTGTCACACGTCGAAGTGGCTGATGTTGACCGCGTGCCATCATACACATTTGTGGGTTGGCCAAGTTTGCGCACAGTAAACTTTAACGGTATCACAGGCTTTGTAGCCCCTTACACTTTCAGCCAATGTCCCGAATTACAAAGCATTCACTTTAACCACATCACGCTGTCAATTGACGGGCCCGCCATTGCTGCAAAGTGTGACAAGCTGCACGACATCACGTTCAACGGCTTTTGTCTTTCGGCACAATGTACACAGCCCGAGGCGTGCCAAGCATTTACCCATTACACCAACAACGCGCTGATTATTAACACGCTCAACGATGATTGGCTGGCCAATGCCGACAGCACCCAGCGCGCAAACTACAAACTGTGGCCCGAAATCTACGCAAGCATTATGCAATGGGGCAAGCGCATGCTACAAATTGATAATCCTATAATAGCAGGTCAGGCATATTCGATTATACATACAATGCACGTATTGGCCAAGATACATAATTTTGAGCCATACAAAGATGCCACAGACTCACTGGCGCAAGCCCTTGACAACAGACTGACAGCCATCTATCGCCAAGAGTTAATTGATGCCGGCGCATACGATCAGACCCATACTGACCTGCCCGCATTTGTCTATGACACACCTGCCGACAGTTTGCTACAACGCACGCGCCGTCTGCTCAAGGTTGACAGCATAGCAGGCCAAGGCAGCGACATCGACCGCATGAAGCGCATCATGACCTGGCTGCACGACCACATAAGGCACGACGGCAGCAGCGATTGGCCGAAATGTGCCTACAATGCGCCCGACCTTTATGCGCTGGCTCAAAGCGAGTCGCGCAGTTACAACTGCCGGTTCATGGCCATCATGCTCTGCGAAATGTACCAGTCGGTAGGCATTCCAGCACGTTACCTCGTTTGTGTGCCCAAGGACTATACCGAGGATAGCGACTGCCATGTCATCTGTGTGGCATGGAGCGACTCTCTGCAAAAATGGGTGTGGATGGACCCTACTTGGGACGCTTATGTCATGGACGAGAACGGGTTGTTGCTGCACCCCGGCGAGGTGCGTGAAAGGCTTGTCAAGGGCAGTCCGCTCTTTATCAACGACTATGCCAACTGGAACCACGAGAACAAAACAAACGTTGATGAATACCTGCGCCAATACATGTGCAAGAACCTTTACTACATTAACACGCCCCTGCGCTTTGGCGCCAACAACGAGGGAAAGGCCTGTCGCTGGCAACCGCAATATATCACGCTCAAGGGTGTCAATGCTCCCGGTTACTATGGCTCTAACACTACCAATGCCGACTATTTTTGGCAATCGCCACGCTGACGCGGCACAATAGCACGGATCGCACCGATTGCACGGATTTTTTTGCTCGTGCAATCGGTGCGATCCGTGAGCAATAATATCAGAATGGTTTCACCGTACAGTAATAAAATTCATACATATACATATACCCTGCCTTTTTGACGTTTTTGAAATTTGTCATCGGTCACATAGCACGCTATGCACCCTCTTCCAAATTACGGAACCAACAAAAATACAGGTCAAAATTGGCCAACTTATTCTTTCACCACTACTTAGTTACAGAAAAGTTTGTACATTTGCATCACAAAGCCTCCGCCAGACGGCGCCAAGTGCTACATGGCTCCTACAAACAGCAAGTCGTATATGACAGGACAAAGTCAAACTAACACACAGCGTGAAGACGCACGCAACTCGGTGATTGAAACAGCCACGCAGATGTTTCACGCACAAGGCATACGCAATGTCACAATGGACGACATTGCGCATAAGTTGTCAATGTCGAAACGCACACTATACCAACTATTTACCGACAAAGAGGACTTGCTGCTTGCCTGTGTCATCAAGCACGAGGGCGACGTGCGCACCCATTTGGCCGCCATCATATCGCAGTCGGCCAATGTGCTCGACTTTTTGCTTATCATATTCAAGGCAAAGATGAAGGAGTTTGACGAGATTGTGCCAAGTTTCTTCGCCGACCTGACCAAATATCCACGCATAAAGGAACATATTGCACGCAACAAGCAGCAACAGGAGGACGAAGCCGTGAGCTTTTTAGAGAGAGGCATCAAACAGGGCCTTTTTCGCGAAGGCGTCAACTTTCACATCATCACACGTCTCTTATCGTCCACAATGGAGGTGTGCATACAAAACGGACTGGCTGACCAATACTCGCAAGGCGAGATATTTCTTAACACCATTCTGCCCTACATACGCGGGTGCGCCACCCTGAAAGGGGTGGAAATGATTGACCAATTCCTGGCCGAGAATAACGCACTCTGAAGGCACTGGAGAGAGAGGGGGGAAGGGCCAAAGCCTATGCAAAGGTCCTTCCCCACCCATCATTAAGCCGGGTTAGTGTTTTACCCCTGGCGACAGTGACCAAGTTGTTTATTAGCAAACCCACACATACAATATAATGAAGAAGTTATTACTTTTGTGCTCGGCCCTGCTGCTGAGCCTGACGGGCGCACGTGCCGACGAGGGCATGTGGCTGCTCAAACTCATGAAACAACAACACCTCGAGGACTCGCTGCGAAAGGCTGGCCTGCAACTGCCACCCGAAGCACTTTATAGCGAGACTGCGCCCTCATTGCGCGAGTGCATCGGCATATTTGGCGGTGGCTGCACCGGCGAGGTGGTAAGTCCCGACGGCCTTGTGCTCACCAACCACCACTGCGGTTTCAGCTACGTGCACCAGATGAGCGGCATTGGCCACGACTACATGAAGGACGGCTACTTTGCGCACAACCGCGCTGAGGAACTGCGCACACCCGAAAGCTTGACATTCACCTTCGTGGTGCGCATTGCCGATGTGACTAAACAAGTGAACGCCGAAGCTAAAAAACAAAAGGCCGACGAATATACCATGCAGAGCTATGGTTTTCTTGAACCGCTCGCTGCCAAGATGCTCAAAAAGAGCGACCTTGGCAAGAAGAAGGGTATGAATGCACGCATTGTGCCCTACTTCGGTGGCAACCAGTTCTACATATTCTACGAACAGACCTATCAGGACGTGCGCCTCGTGGCCAATCCGCCCTATAACATCGGCCAGTTTGGTGGCAATAGCGACAACTGGGTATGGCCACGCCAGAACGCTGACTTTGCCATGTTCCGCATCTATGCCGACAAAAATGGCGAACCTGCAGCCTACAGCGAGCATAACGTGCCACTCAAGGTGAAAAAATACTTGCCCATCTCGCTCAAGGGTGTTGACAAGGGCGACTACACCATGATTATGGGTTTCCCCGGTTCTACCTCGCGCTACCTTACTGCCTCCGAGGTCAACTTGCGCTGCCAGGGCACCAATGCCCCCATCGTGTTGGCCGGCAATCCGCTGCTCAAATACTACAAGGACCTCATGGACCAAAGCGACTCACTGCGCTTGCTGCTTGAGGACGAGTACTTTTCATGGGGTAACAGCATCAAGAACTTTGGCGGCATGAACGAGTCGGTGGAAAAGACTCACCTTATCGACCAGAAGAAAGCCGAAGAGGCCCGTTTCCGCGCCTTTGCCAAGCAGAGCGGCAAGGCTGAGTATGCTACCGTCATCGACAGCATCGACGCCCTCTGCGCTGCCAACCTCGACCTGGTGCACGACGCTTCACTCTACCGCATTACGCTGGCTGACCAAAGCCTGTGGATGTCGAAACACACACTTGATGCTTATGGCAAGGCTCTGAAAAATGGCAAGGCCAAGGACATCGAGGCGGCCAAGCAAAGCATTATGCGCGAATACTTGAGCACCATCAAGCCGCTCAACCTCGACATTGACAAGGGCAAGGTGAAACTGCTCACACCTTACTTTATCAAGAACCACAAACTTAATGCCGTGCCTGCCTACATGGCCGATGGCAAGGATTGGAGTGCATTCATCGACAAGGTGTACAGCCAGTCGGTGTTTACCGACAGCACCAAACTGGCCGATGCACTGGCCAAGAATGACTTCAGCCTTATCGAGAACGACCCGCTCTACCAGCAAATGGCTGCATTTAACAGCTACCGTGCCGACAATCTGAACGGTGCACTCGCTGCCTACGCTGCCAAGCGCAGCGCGCTCGACAAGGTGTATGTGCGCGGCCTTTGCGAAATGTACGACTGGAGCAAGGCCCCCGATGCCAACTTTACGCTGCGCATGACTTATGGCCACATTACCGACCTCAAACCACGCGATGCCGTTTACTACGACTGGCACACCGTGCTCGACGGTATGTTTGAGAAGGAGAGCAAAACTGAGAGCGACTACTTTATCAACGAGAAGTTGCGCACCATGTATCAAGCCAAGGACTTTGGACGCTATGCCCGCGAGGACGGCAAGTTGCCCACATGCTTCCTTTCAAACAACGACATCACTGGTGGCAACTCGGGTTCGGGTGTGCTCAACGCCAAAGGCGAACTCATTGGTCTGGCCTTCGACGGTAACATCGAGAGTCTCAGTTCCGACCTCAAGTTCAACCCTGCCTTGCAGCGTTGCATCAACGTGGATATCCGCTACGTGCTCTTCATCATCGACAAGTTTGGCGGCAGCAGCTATGTGCTTGACGAACTTGACTTGAAGTAAAGCACACAACGCTACCACTAATGGGGGCAGCGCGTCCCGCGTCGGAGCATTTTTCAGCAGCCTCTGGACGCGAGAAAGATGCAATGTTCATACACTAAATGAAGGCTCACAGACAGCACTAATTACACGGCTGCCTGTGAGCCTTTGCTTTGATGTCCGATGCAGGACGAGGCTGCTGAAAAATGCCCGACGCGAGACGCGTCGCCCCCATTAGTGCTTGCGTTATCTATCAGATTGACCGGTTAAAAAGCAAATTTGAAGCCATGTAAAGGACTGTTGTACCAGGGCATTGCGCTCTAATGGGGGCGACGCGTCCCGCGTCGGAGCATTTTTCAGCAACCTCTGGACGCGAGAAAGATGCAGTTCATACACTAAATGAAGGCTCACAGACAGCATTAATTACACGACTGTCTGTGAGCCTTTGCATTACCAAGACATTGCACCCAACAAAAAAAGTGTACAACTTGTACACAAATATTTGTTTCCTCCCCGTCATTCCTCTTATAAAAGAGTGCGTGTGTTTTTACTGCCATCTTACACTTTTCGTGCGTAACAAGTTGATACACAGAGATTTCAAGAGTGTAAGATGATTTCAAAGTGTCTTACACGCCCCTGCACACATCTTACACACCCCACCCCGCTGCCTTGCAGTCAGTTTGGACGTATGCGGCGGGGTTTACGCCATAGGGACGTAGAGAAATCTGTCGGAGCAACAGACTTTTCTGCTCCCCTATGTTGTGATATCGCCCTCCCGTGCTTGTGCCTTGTGGCAGTATATGGGGTGTGTAGGTTGTGCAGGTTGCGTGTAGGTGGATTTAGTAACATCTTACACTAAGTAAAGTATTGATAGCCAATGAGTTGCAACGTGTTTGTGTAAGATGTAAGATGCACGGTAAGTAAAGCTTTTGTAGTATGGTAGATGATCCCAAGTGCAACTTTTTTTTCTTGTTCCTTTTATAAATTATTGCTTTTCGGTGAAACGTAACCATGCGACTACACTATGGCGCGCAAAAGTTATGCAAATTTGGAATGGCATTCCAAATTTGCATAACTTTTGCGTGCCTTTATGTAAATTATGGCGTACCTTTGCATAAGATAGGCTGCAAAAAGACGCAAGCACTAATGGAGTCTCACCGAACTGCAATAAGAAATCAACTTTTGAGCACCTGCTTATGACCGACAAATATATCCCCCGCACATTAGAGGCCACCATTCGCGAGGCTTCGCAATATTTTCCTGTAATCACCGTAACCGGTCCGCGCCAGTCGGGTAAGACAACCATGCTGCGCCACATGTTTGCACAGCTGCCTTACTACTCGCTTGAGGACCTTGACACACGTGAGTTCGCCATGCAAGACCCGCTGCGCTTTCTACAACTCAACGCCAACGGCATGATACTTGACGAAGTGCAGAATGTGCCACACCTGCTGTCGTACATTCAGGGGGTGGTTGACAACCAGCCAGACCGCCGCTTTATACTCTCCGGCAGTTCAAACTTTACGTTGCTGCGCAATGTCACACAATCCTTGGCCGGACGTACGGGGGTGTTCGAACTGCTGCCCCTGTCGCTCAAAGAGGTTACCGACGAGGCTTACACATCAGATGTGGACAGACTGCTTTACAACGGTCTTTACCCGGCAGTGTACAAAGGTACCAACATACCACGCTTTATTTATCCTGCCTACATCAAGACCTATCTTGAAAAGGACATACGCTCGCAACTTGCTATCAAAGACCTTACTCAGTTCAACACATTTCTGCGCCTGTGCGCCAACCGCATAGGTTCCGAATTCAATGCCACCGCACTGGCAAACGAGGTGGGCGTTACGAGCAAAACCATACAAGCCTGGACCTCCATTCTACAAGCCTCGTACGTGGTATACCTGATGCCGCCTTACTACGAGAATACGCGAAAGAGGCTTATCAAATCGCCCAAAATATATTTCTGCGACACGGGGCTGGCATGTGCCTTGCTTGGCATAGAACAACCCGAAAATTTGGCATTCCACCCCATGCGCGGCCATTTGTTTGAGAACCTTATCGTGACTGAAATGCTCAAACGCCGCCTTAACGAGGGCAAGGAGCCTAATATTTATTTTTATCGCGACTCTAATCAAAACGAAATAGATATTTTGCAAACCACCCCCGAGGGGATGCATGCCATAGAGGTGAAAAGTGCCATGACATACAGCCCGAGCTTTGAAAAGGTACTGCTCAAAGCCAATTCTCTGATAAAAAGTAATATTGCACGACGTACCATCGTGTACACCGGGCAAATCGAAAGTCACAACTCTGGCGGCATTGATATTACGAACTTCCGCCATTTTGACTGTTGTTGAAAAAGAGAATGTGCCGTGTGCAGCATGGTTTTGAGAATTATTGCTGTCCAGTAAAACCACTCTGATATTATACTCACGGATCGCACCGATTGCACGGATTCTTTCACTCATGCAACGTGCTTTAGCACCACGGAGATGACGGATTTTACGGATTTTGTGAGCATTGCATGCTCACTTCGCTATTGGCCCGTAACGTACCCGTGGCGAAATATGTTAGCACAGATTATGTAGTAAGGGACCAGGTCGCAGCAACGAGCTAATGGCGAAGTGAGCATGCAATGCTCACAAAATCCGTAAAATCCGTCATCTCCGTGGTGCTAAAGCACATTGCGTGAGCGAAAGAATCCGTGCAATCGGTGCGATCCGTGAGCATGGTAATATATTGCTTCTATATAACAAAGTTCAAATATTATCTTTGTTATTATCTCAACTTGTTTGCCATTCTGGCAAAGGGAACTTTCTGGTAAAATTCCAAAGCATAAACAGCCTGTCACGGATAACGTAGTCGCTGCCATATTTCGTGATTCGCTTTTATGCTAATAAAAGCTCTGCGCCTATGCACAGTTAACTATAGGGGCTTACATTTTGAAATAAAGAGCATGAATTCCTACTTATAAGGGGTTTAAGACGGAAGAAGTTGCGTTTCGGCGTTTTACCGTACAGCAATATTTGAGAATACGCCAATGCGTCCGTATGCAAAGAAAGTTATGCAAATTTGGAATGGCATTCCAAATTTGCATAACTTTCTTTACGTTTTCCCCCCCCATCACACTATACGTGCTGGCAGCTATCAAACAGTTTTTTGTAAAACGTGTGCTTGCAAAGCGTTTGCGCCGAACCGAGTATGACGAGTTTGTAGCGGGCACGGGTTATGGCCACATTCATGCGTCTGAGGTCAGACAAGAAACCTATCTGACCCGCCTCGTTGGCACGCACCAAGCTCACCATCACTACATCGCGCTCCTGCCCCTGAAAGGCATCGACTGTGTTCACAGTAATCTGCGCGCGCAGCGGACGCAAATAAGCATCGCGCTTTATCAATCCACGCAAATACTGCACCTGGGCACGGTAGGGCGAAATAATGCCGAAATCGACACGCTCCTCCAACAAGCGGTGACGCCCCATGCGCTCTACATACGCCTTGAGTGTCTGCATGGTAAGTTCGGCCTCGCGCTTGTTGATGCGACCATACGAACTGCCCACGAACTGTTCGTGGTTCAACACCACGCCCTCATTGTCGGCTTCAGGCACAGCCTCACCCTCAAGGTGGGCCTGGTCGGTGTCAACCCACACCAAGGGGTCGTCAATATAGTCGAGCAGCGAGCGGTTGCGCACCTCGGGCGCGGCCTCAAGCTGTCCGTGGTAGAACCATTCGGACGAGAAACGCATCAGTGCCTCGTTCATGCGATACTGCACACGCAGCAGCCTCACCACCTCGGGCTTGCAGTGTGCCACCTGCTCCATGAGCGTGCGACCCAAACCACCGCGCATGGCCTCGGCACACTTCACAGTGGGGGGCAGTTGCTGGTGATCGCCAGCCAGTATCACGCGGTCGGCCTTTTGCAAGGGTATCCAGCAGGCGGCCTCAAGTGCTTGTGCTGCCTCGTCGATGAACAATGTGTGGTAGTGTTGTCCGGCAAGCAGTTGGTTGGCGGCGCCCGTAAGCGTGCAGGCTATCACGCGGCTTTGGTCGAACAAGGCATGGCGTATGCGCATTTCCAATTCGTCAGCACGCTCACGCAACCGGGCTATTTTTTGATGGAAGTTCTCACCCCGCCCCTTGCGCGGCAAGCTGTAGAGCTGACGTATGCCGCGGCGCACTTGCCACAAATCGGGATAGTCGGGGTGCGACTCAAAGCGGTGCTCGTAGGTGTTGGCCAGCATGGCCTCAGTCACGCGGCTGGGGTTGCCAATGCGCAACACCGATATGCCGCGGTCGGCCAACTGCTGACACATCCAGTCAACCGCGGTGTTGCTCTGTGCACAGACCATCACCTGTGGTTCGCGGCGCAGCACCTCGCTCACAGCCTCAACCAGGGTGGTGGTCTTGCCCGTACCGGGAGGGCCATGCACTATCAGCACGTCCTTGGCACGCAACACATCGCGCACAGCCGCCTCCTGTGATGCGTTGAGCCACGGCAACCGCAACGGCACGGCGCTCTCAGCGCCCCAACTGACGGGGGCCGCAGAGTGAAACATATCGCGCAAGGCCGCCAGACGGTTGCCCTTTGCCTCTATCACATGGTGCAGGGCATCGAACATCACTCGATATGAATAATCGTCGAAATGCAGCTGCACACCAGCACGCTCCAAACTCTGTAATTGTGCCAAAGCGCCCTCGCCCGGCAGCTCCACCACCATGCGGTCGGCTTCGGCATAGCTCACCGTGGCCTGGAAACTGAGGTAATGCAGCAAGCCGGCACCATCTTGCGAGAAGAAACATACTTGGCGCCCATACTCAAAGTTGTGCTCTATGTCGGTGCCCGACGGACGCATTATTTCAACCACAAAGCGGTCGAGCGAGTTGTAATAACTGCGCCCGACCGTTATAGGGAACCAGCAGTCGCCACGCTTCACCTTGCGGTCGATGCCCATCATTTCGGTGTCGTGCTGGAATGTCTGTTTCTCATATTCGTACTCCTTCTTCAACAGAGCCAGCTGCTGAACAAGCGATACGTCTTTATTCATCTTTTTCTAATTAGTTTTGGGTTGACGGGGTAACGGGTTGAGTCTTTCAATAACTACGGTGTTCCACACTCACGCCTATCATGGCGTTGTTACCTATTTTGAACTCTGCCGCAGCCCCTATGCGGTCGCGCGGCACATCGAAAAACACGGGGAAGGGGTCGCGCCGCACTTGGCGCCCCCACAGGTCGGTCTGCCGGGGCAAAAAGGTTTTCTGACCATAAGCGTACAAGTTGATGTTGTCGTTCACCTTGTAAGCCACCACACCGCCTATGCCCACATCGGTACGCCGCCAACTGCCCCAGTCAAAGTTGGTGGCAAACACGCCGGCTGCCACCGACAGGCGCGGGGTGAGCGGTTTGAGGTAGGCAAAGGCCGCCGTTTGGCCAAAGCCCACGCCCTTGGGGGCATGCTTGCCAAGACCGGCACTGACACTCAAGCCAAATTGGGCATTGAAACCCTCGTGCAGGCGCCAGCCCCAATCATTATACAAGGCGCCATAACCGCCCATGCCATAGGCACCAAGGTTGACCACAGGCACATTCCACGGCAGTTCGGCGGTGATGCTACCCTCCGCGGGCAGTGGCACACTCAGCGAGTCGCGCGCTAATGAGTCGCGCGTCAACGAGTCGGCACGCTGTTGCTGCATAAAGGCATCATTCCACATGCGGTGCTGCGACGAATTATCATTCTTGGTTTGTGCCATAAGGCTTGTAAAGCCTGCCAACAGGCACAACACACAAAGTATCAAGCGTTTCATAATTATAATTAGCACACGCTGGCACAAGATGCCAATGAGCTATCCGCGCCAGCGCATTGTTGTATATGTGCAAAAGTAGACAGAAAAAGCGAAAGCCTACACATAAAAGCTATTAAATAAGGCGAAATAAGTGTACCGCCTCATGCGAGGAGCTAAATATGGCAGCAACATAAAGGCTAAGCAGATTTTAATTTATACTTTTGCAACGCACTACACTGACACACAATGAAAAAGACTCTCACGCTTATCATAGCCCTTACACTTTCAGCCCTTAGTCTGTCGGCCACCACACCCTGGCTCAAACGTCCGTTGCGCTTTGTGCCGGCTGACAGTGTGGCCACTTGGGGCTACGACGGCCACGACTTGCGCACACTGGCCTACCAAACAGACTCGACCATTGCCCCACCCTATCTGCGTCTGACACGACTGGAATGGCAGCAACGCAAGCAGGCCTTCAAACAATGGGAAAACGGCACCCACGACCGCAACTGCGTGGGCGGCTCGGGCACGGACCTCGGTGCACCGCAAGGATTGGCTGCCGCGCGGTGGATTGACCTGGCGCGCCAACTGTTTCTGACACAAGGGCACGCCAACTACATGGACTATGCCGAAAGGGCCATATTCAACGCCGTCATGCACACGGTGAATGATTCGCTCGAGCCGCGCGGCACCATCGACAAACTGCAGGCGGCGCAAATGTTGCTCTGCCTGCCGGGCATGATGTATGCCACCAGCAACGAGGGTGACTTGTACGTCAACCTCTACGCTAACAGCACCACACGCATTCCGCATCAAGGGGGAAGTTTCACACTCGACCAAATAACCGACATGCCACGCTCGGGCAGCGTAAAATTCCGTTTCATGCACATGCCCGCCCAAGGCATTGCCATGACGATGCGTGTGCGTGTGCCCGACTGGACGGCTCAACGCCCTAACACTCCTTATATATATGTAGGCGTCGAGCCAACGCAAACCACTATCTATGTGAACGGTCACGAACTTTCACCGCTCACTATCGACTCAAAGGGCTATGTAAGCATTACCCGCACCTGGCGCAACCTTGACGAGGTGTACATTGACCTGCCACTACAAGCACAATACATCAAGCCAGCCACCACACCCGACCATAACCGCATGGCACCCGTCTACAACCAGGCTGCCATGCAATGGGGGCCACTGGTGTATGTGGCTAAGGGCGAGGGGTGCTACTTTTCGATGCAACAAGTGGCCCAACCAGCCAACGATGTGACCGCACAGGGCTACCCCATACTGCAAGGCACAATGTACAAGCACACCGACACCCCACAAGATGCTGCAGCTACGGGCGTGAATTTCATGCTTAAGCCGTACTGTGAGGAATAAAGCGCATGAAGTCCTATTTATAAAGGTTCTAAGCTGGAAAAAGTAGCGTTTGGGGGGCTTTGGGTGGGGGCTGCAAAAAAACGCAAGCACTAATGGGGGCGACGCGTCCCGCGTCGGTATAGAGAAAAGAGGAAAACACGAACGCTGCTAAATAATAGCTTTTTCTTACCCCGACGCGAGACGCGTCGCCCCCATTAGAGGTAGCGTTTGGTGCTTGGTGCTTGAGTCTGTTAGCATGGTTACGTTTCGCCGGACAGCAATAAATATTTATAAATAAGGCGGGCATGTAATTTGCGCTTTCATGATAATTTGTTACTTTTGCATTGCAACTTGACAAGTCAAAGTGCTACATGCAGCGTGACAAAGCTCTGTGCATGCACACCAGACAAATGCAACAATACATCTAACAACACATAATATCTTTCAAATCAAAATGAAACCTACACTTTTTCTCCTGGCAGCAGGCATGGGTAGCCGCTACGGCGGCTTGAAGCAACTTGATGAACTCGGCCCTCACGGCGAAACCATCATGGACTATTCAATTTACGATGCCATTCACGCAGGCTTCGGCAAGTTGGTATTCGTTATCCGCAAGGATTTTGAAGAAGATTTCCGCCGCATCGTCCTTTCAAAGTACGAAGGCCACATTCCTTGCGAACTCGTATTCCAGAGCCTCGATGCACTGCCCGAAGGTTTCACCTGTCCTGCAGAGCGTACAAAGCCTTGGGGTACTAACCACGCCTTGATGATGGGCGAAAGCGTAATCAACGAGCCGTTTGCCGTAATCAACTGCGACGACTTTTATGACCGCGACGCTTTCCAGGTAATGGGCAAGTGGCTCTCTGAACTGCCCGAAGGCTCAACCGGCAAGTACTCTATGGTAGGCTTCCGCGTAGGCAACACCCTTTCAGACAGCGGTACCGTAAGCCGTGGCGTGTGCGAGAACGACGCTAACCACCACCTTACATCAGTAGTTGAACGCACTAAGATTCAGCGCTTCGACGGTGTGGTTAAGTATCTTGGCGACAACGACGAATGGGTGTCTATCCCCGACAACACTCCTGTGTCAATGAACTTCTGGGGCTTTACTCCCGACTACTTTGCTTACAGCAAGGAGTTCTTCAAGACTTTCCTTTCAGACCCGAAGAACATGGAGAACCTCAAGAGCGAATTCTTCATTCCTTTGATGGTAGACGAACTTATCCACAAGGGCAAGGCTACTTGCGAGGTGCTCGACACTACCTCTAAGTGGTTTGGCGTAACTTATCCCGAGGATCGTCCGGGCGTAGTAGCCAAGTTCCAGAAGCTGGCCGACGACGGTGTTTATCCCGAAAAGATGTTCTAATACATACAGAACAAACTAACAAATGCTTAAGGGCGTGTCCAAGAAGAGAGGCTTATTCCTCTTTCTTGACACGCCCTCAGTGTTTATTTCCGACATTTGCCGATACACTACAATTTCATGGCTGTACTTTACAAGCATTGCAGCTTATCATTTGATAAGCTAATCTTTCTGCGCTACGTGCGCGACTTAAATGGATTATGCCGCAATAGGTAAAGCCATTTTTCTCCACCAAATGCCGCATTATGTGGTTATCGCGATGGGTGTCGATGCGCAGATTGTTGGAGCGTTGTATGCAGTAACTGATTATTGCCGAAAACACGCCGTGCGCAGCAGGCAAACTCGTCACACGATGTATCACGTAATAAGGCATGCTGTCGTCTAACCATTTACCCTCGTATATGTGCCCGTATGACGGGTCGGGCCCTTGACGCAACACAAACGAACCGACCACTTTGCCTCCGGCGTTGCATACAAGATAGCAGTCGCCATGCTGCAAGTCGTCATCTATGACTTCTCTTGACGGATAACCCACTGGCCATTGGTAGGGGTTACCATTCTCTTGCATCGTGCGGCGCGCCACATCAACAAGATGCATTATCACCTGAGCATCATCAGGCATGGCCTCTTTTATTATGTAACTACCCATTTCATTTTATGACTATTGTGCAGCAAAAAAGCGGACTGCCCCCGCTATGTGTGGGAGCATGTCCGCTTTTGAATGCTTTTTTCAGTAGGAGTTTCTTACTGATGTAGTGCGTTAAGCGTTAGCTTCTTCAACTGAAACTACGCTGCGGTCGCGCTGACCGCGGTGGAAGGTAACTACACCGTCAACAAGGGCGAAGAGAGTGTGATCCTTACCCATGCCTACGTTCTTACCAGGATAGTGTACAGTACCGCGCTGGCGTACGATGATGTTACCAGCAACGCAGGTCTGACCACCCCAAATCTTAACGCCTAATCTCTGTGAAGCCGATTCACGACCGTTCTTAGAACTACCTACACCTTTCTTGTGTGCCATTTCTTTCTAAAACTTTTAAGGATTAAGCAATTACGTTCTTGATTGTCACTTCAGTGAACTGATGGCGATAGCCATTGAGCTTGCGATAGCCCTTGCGGCGCTTCTTGTGGAAAACGAGTACCTTCTCACCCTTAACGAGCGGAGATACTACTTCGCATACTACCTTGGCGCCTTCTACAGTAGGAGCACCTACCTTTACGTCGCCGTTGTTGTCAATCAACAACACGTTGTCAAATTCAACAGTCTGGCCGTTTTCGGCGCCGCAGATGTGGTTTACATAGAGCTTCTTGCCCTCTTCTGCTTTGAACTGCTGACCGTTAATCTCTACGATTGCGTACATTTGTATTATATGTATAAACGGGTTTTTCCGGGAGGCGGACTGCACCCGCAGTCTCTTGTTTGGCCCCAGCGGACTCTAAATCGGCTGCAAATGTACTGCTTTTTTCTGAAATACAAGCATTTGCGTGTCTTTTTTTGCGCTGTCGGAGGTGTTTGACCGGTATTTTGGGCATACTGGTTGCTCCGTGAGCAAGTTTTTTGGGCTTTTGCTTTGCACTACATATCGTTTGCACTAACTTTGCAAACAAAACTAAAAAGAAGAAACGCATTATAATAATGATGACAGCTAACGAAATCCGCGACTCGTACAAGAAGTTTTTCGAGTCGAAGGGACACACCATTGTGCCGTCTGCTCCGATGGTGATTAAGGACGACCCCACTCTGATGTTTACCAACGCTGGTATGAACCAGTGGAAAGATATTATCCTTGGCCAACGCGACCCCGAGCCACGCCGCCGCGCCGACTCGCAAAAGTGCTTGCGCGTGAGCGGTAAGCACAATGACCTGGAGGAGGTTGGACATGACACGTACCACCACACCATGTTTGAGATGCTTGGCAACTGGAGCTTTGGCGACTACTTTAAGGAGGGTGCCATTGACTATGCCTGGGAGTATTTGGTTGACGTGTTGCACCTTAACCCGGCCGACTTGTACGTGACGGTGTTTGAGGGTTCGAAGGAAGAAGGCCTCGACCGCGATGACGAGGCTGCCAAGTATTGGGCCAAGCACGTGCCTGCCGACCACATTATTGACGGCAACAAGCACGACAACTTTTGGGAAATGGGCGACACAGGTCCCTGCGGCCCCTGCTCAGAAATACACCTTGACAGCCGTACAGCCGAGGAGAAGGCCAAGGTGCCAGGACGTGAACTCGTGAACAAGGACGACCCCCAGGTTATCGAAATATGGAACATCGTGTTCATGCAGTTTGAGCGCAAGGCCAATGGTTCGCTCGTGCCACTGGGCATGAATGTGATTGATACGGGCATGGGCTTTGAGCGACTGGTGCGTGCTATTCAAGGCAAGAACTCTAACTACGATACCGACATCTTCCAGCCCATCATCAAGAAGATTGGCGAATTGTCGGGCTTTGAATATGGCAAGGACGAGAAGATTGATGTGGCCATGCGCGTAATTGCCGACCACTTGCGTGCCATTTCATTCTCAATAGCTGATGGCCAGTTGCCGTCAAATGCCAAGGCTGGCTATGTGATACGCCGCATTTTGCGCCGTGCCGTGCGTTATGCCTACACTTTCTTGGGCCAGCGCGAAGCTTTCCTTTGCAAACTCGTACCTACCCTGGTGCATGAAATGGGCGAAGCTTTCCCCGAACTCAAGGCACAGCAGGTACTTATCGGCCGTGTGATGCAAGAGGAGGAGGAGAGTTTCCTCCGCACGCTTTCAACTGGTATCAACATGCTTGAAAACGTGATTGCACAGACCAAGAAGGAGGGCAAGACGGTGGTTGACGGCGAAAAGGCCTTTACACTGTTCGACACTTATGGTTTCCCGCTCGACTTGACTGAACTCATCTGCCACGAAAATGGCATGGAGGTTGACGAGGAAGCCTTTGACACCGAAATGCAAAAGCAAAAGGAACGTGCCCGCAACGCTGCGGCTGTTGAAACCGACGACTGGGTAATCCTTGCCGAAGGTGAAACAGACTTTAAGGGTTGGGACGTAACGGAGTGCGACTGCCACATTTTGCGCTACCGCCGCGTGCAACAGAAAAAGCAAACTTACTACGAATTGGTGCTCGACCAAACTCCTTTCTATGCCGAAATGGGTGGTCAGGTAGGCGACCAAGGCGTACTCGTGGCTGGCAACGACAAGGTGGAGATATTCGACACCAAGCGCGAGAACAACTTGCCAATACACCTTACAAAGAAATTGCCCGCCGACGCCAAGGCTACTTTCCATGCTGAGGTAAACGTGAAGATGCGCCGCGGCAGTGAGGCCAACCACACCGCAACCCACTTGCTCGACCAGGCGTTGCGCGAAGTGCTCGGCACGCATGTGGAGCAGAAAGGCTCACTTTGCACCCCCGACTACTTGCGTTTCGACTTCTCACACTTCCAGAAGGTTACTCCCGAGGAATTACGCCAGGTGGAGCGCATCGTCAATCGCCGCATACGCGAGGACATTCCATTGCAAGACCACCGCAACGTGCCCATGGAGGAGGCCAAGAAACTGGGTGCTATCGCCCTGTTTGGCGAAAAGTATGGCGACAAGGTGCGCGTGGTACAATTTGGCAGCAGCGTAGAATTTTGCGGTGGTTGCCATGCCAAGAGCACCGGACGCATTGGTCTGTTCCGCATCGTTAGCGAAAGCAGTGTGGCCGCCGGCGTACGCCGTATCGAAGCCATCACTGGCGAGGCTGCCGAGGAGAGCGTCTACGCACAGCAAGACGTCATGAGCAACCTCAAGTCATTCTTCAACAATGCCAAGGATCTTACCGCTGTCATCAAGAAGACGATTGAGGAGAACGACGGTTTGAAGAAACAGGTTGAGAGCTATGTGAAAGAGCAACTTGTTGCCTTGCGCGACAAACTCGTGGCCAGTGCCACCGACGTGGACGGCGTACGTCTGATCAAGTATGTCATTCCTACTGCTATCGAACCTAACGCCGTCAAGGACCTTGCCTTCCAAGTGTCAGGCATATTGCCAAACGACACCTTGTGCGTGTTTGGTTCAACACACGAAGGCAAGCCTTTGCTCACTGTCATGATAAGCAAGAACCTTGTTGAGAGCAAAAAACTCAATGCGGGCCAACTCGTGCGCGAAGCAGCCAAGCTCATCAAGGGCGGTGGCGGCGGTGCACCCCACTTTGCCACTGCCGGTGGCAAAGACGCCAGCGGACTTGAAGAAGCCGTAAAGAAGGTGGTTGAGTTAGCACTGGCTTGATAAGGGTGTCACAACTCGTTATCAGATAATACAATATATTGAAAAGGCTGACGCGATAAATAGAGCATACTATTTGTTGCGCCAGCCTTTTGCTTAACGACATACGCCATGGAAAACTACGAGGAACAACCTGTACTGACCCGCCAAACGAATTGGGACGTATTGTTTTTCTATCAAAAGTCTGACGTCATCTATCAGCTGACGTTTGCCTTCTGCAACAGATTTATACACCCTTACAAGGACCGCACACGTGACCAAATGATACAGGCCGCACGCTCGTGCAAACAAAACATCGTAGAAGGGCTTGCCGATGGCGTAACGTCAACCGAGATGCAACTGAAACTGCTCAACGTGGCACGCGCCTCGTTAAAAGAGCTGCGCGAGGACTTTGAGGATTATATCAAGTCACGCCATAAGCAAATCTACACCGCATCGCACTCTCAATACGAGGCTATGCTCAAATACTGCCGCTACCATAACAAGCTGCAAGACTACGCGCCCTACTTTGACCAGTGGACTGACGAGCAGATGTGCAACTACGCGCTCACCCTCTGCCACATGACAGACAAGATGATGATGAGTTTCTTAAAGAAACTTGAGCAAGAATTTATCACGCAGGGTGGCATAAAGGAGCGCATGCACCGTGCACGCACGGGGTTCCGCAATAAGCAAGACGAGCGTCTCAAGCAGTTAGAAACAAGTTTACCTGCCATCAAGCAAGCATTGCAGCAAGCCCAGTCCGAAGCTGAAGCATGGCAAAAGGCTTACAACGACCTCAAACAGCGCGCCCTGGCCGCTTACTATCGGCAAGCCGATGAAATAGCCGCCCTTAAAGCTGAAATAGCAAAGCTAAAGGGCAAAGCTTGAGGCCATGCCATAGCATGAAGAATATGGTATGAGTAGAGGTTCTAGAACAACTAAAATAATCTATAACTGCCAGCCCCCACCCCACCACAGCGCCACTTTTCTCTCTCCTTTTGCATAACCTTTTACAAAATGAGAGCATATAGTAAAATTGTGCATAGCCAAGCGCGCACGATAAAACAAAAATCGTAAATTTGCTTGCGAATAGTAACAACTAACACTCTTAACGACCCTATTATTATATGGTAAAGATAACAAAAGAGGCTGCCTTGCACTACCACGAAATGGGCAAGCCCGGTAAAATCGAAATTGTACCAACAAAACCCTACCGCACTCAAACCGACCTTTCGCTGGCATACTCACCAGGCGTGGCAGAACCTTGCCTTGAAATTCAAAAGGACCCGCACGATGCCTATCGCTATACAAACAAGGGCAACTTGGTAGCCGTCATTTCTAACGGCACCGCCGTGCTCGGACTGGGCGACATAGGCGCCATGAGCGGCAAACCGGTGATGGAAGGCAAGAGCCTCTTGTTCAAGATATATGCAGGCGTCGATGCCTTTGACATCGAGGTGAACGAAAAAGACCCCGAAAAGTTTATCGCCGCAGTTAAAGCCATAGCACCTACCTTTGGCGGTATTAACCTCGAGGATATCAAAGCACCCGAATGCTTCGAAATAGAACAACGCCTCAAGGCCGAACTCGACATACCGGTAATGCACGACGACCAGCACGGTACGGCTATCATATCGGCAGCAGGCCTTATCAACGCCCTTATAGTGGCTGGCAAAAAGATTGAAGACGTCAAGATTGTTGTCAATGGTGCAGGTGCTGCCGCCATATCGTGCACACGCCTTTACTGTGCCTTTGGTGCTAAAAAGGAGAACGTGGTGATGCTCGACTCCAAAGGTGTTATTACAGCCGACCGCGACAATTTGAATGCACAAAAGCGTGAGTTTGCTACCACACGCACCGACGTACACACCTTGGCCGAAGCCGTCAATGGCGCCGATGTATTTGTAGGTTTGTCAAAGGGCAATGTACTCACGCAAGACATGGTACGCTCTATGGCCAGCAATCCTATCATCTTTGCACTGGCCAACCCCGTGCCCGAAATCTCTTACGAAGACGCCACAGCAGCACGTCCTGACGTACTGATGAGCACAGGCCGTACAGACTATCCCAACCAAATCAACAACGTAATTGGTTTCCCCTACATCTTCCGTGGCGCGCTCGACACCGCAGCAAGTGCCATCAACGAAGAAATGAAGATGGCAGCAGCCCGTGCCATTGCCGACTTGGCGCGTCGTCCGGTGCCCGACATTGTCAACCGCGCCTACCATGTGCGCAACTTCACCTTCGGACCCGACTACTTTATTCCCAAACCCGTCGACCCGCGTTTGATTACCGAAGTGTCAATGGCCGTTGCCAAAGCCGCAATGGACAGTGGAGTGGCACGCACACCTATCAAGGATTGGAAAGCCTACCGCCAGCACCTGCGCGAATTGATGGGCCAAGAAAGCAAGTTTACCCAGAACCTCTACGACACAGCACGCAGCAACCCCAAGCGTGTGGTTTTTGCCGAAGGCACACACCCCACCATGCTCGAAGCCGCTGTGCGCGCTAAGGAGGAGGGCATCTGCTTCCCCATATTATTGGGCAACGATGTGCAAATACGCAAAATTGCCGAAGAGCTGAAACTCAACCTCGAAGGCATTGAAATACTCAATCTGCGCAACGACACCCAAAACGAGCGCCGCCACCGCTATGCGCAAATCTTTGCCAAGAAAATGGAGCGCAAGGGTTATACCCCCCAAGAGGCTGAGGACAAGATGTACGAGCGCAACTACTTTGGTATGATGATGGTAGAGACTGGCGAGGCCGATGCATTCATCACAGGTCTTTACACCAAATACTCTAACACCTTCAAGGTGGCACGCGAGGTTATTGGTGTGCGCGAAGGCTACAACCACTTTGGCACAATGCACTTGATTAACACCAAGAAAGGCATTCTGTTTGTAGCCGACACACTCGTCAACCGTCACCCGAGCGAAGACACGCTCTACGACATTGCACGCCTCTCTGCCGAGACAGTACGTTTCTTCAACCGTACACCGTCTATCGCCATGCTCTCATACTCAAACTTTGGCTCAGACAACGACGGCAGCGCACTCAGTGTGCAACACGTGGTTGAACGTATGCACAACGAATCGCCAGACTTGGCCATTGACGGTGAAATGCAGCTCAACTTTGCCATGGACAAAGACCTGCGCGATGAAAAGTACCCCTTCAACCGCCTCAAGGGAATAGATGTCAACACACTCATCTTCCCCAACCTCTCTGCTGCCAACTCATCATACAAAATGGTAAAGGCGCTTGAAGACGATGGCGAAGTAGTTGGCCCTATCCAAATGGGACTTAACAAGCCTATCCACTTTACCGACTTCGAAAGTTCGGTAAGCGACATCGTCAATGTCACCGCTGTTGCCGTGATTGACGCCATTGTGATGGAGAAGAAGAAGTAAGAGATCAGATATAAACGCAACAATACAGAAAGACACAAGCGGCACAGCATGAGTATGCAGTGCCGCTTGTGCCGCTTTTACACAATATGTATGCTATGAACCATATATTAAGGCCCTTGACATTATCTGCAAGCATCTTACTTGCAGGCACGCTCAGCGCCCAAACCATCATTCCCTTGCAACGCGGACAAGGGGGCATCAGGTCGAAGACGGTGGACGACTACAAGCGCGAGCAACATACCGACAAACGTGAGCAATCTGACTCCCTGGCGTATGTTGACAATTTGCGGCGCGCCTTCAACGCCCTATATGCCGACTCCTTGGGGCAGGCCGAAACCTTGTTTAACGAGGCACTGAAACTGCGTCCCGCTGCCGAGGGCAATCACATAATAAAGTATAACCTGGGATTGGTAGACATGGCACGCGGTCGCAACGTGCAAGCGGTCGAAAAACTTACCGCTGTCATCAAGGACTACCCCAACTACTTCGATGCCCGTTTGGCGCGCGCCGAAGCCAACCTGCAACTTGGGCGTGCCGCCGAGGCACAGGACGATGCGCAGCAAGTGCTCGACCAGCCCGAACTTGACGGCATCACACCCCAGCTGCTTGAACGTGCACGCTTTGTGCGCGCAGCAGCCCGCTATCAGTTGAGACTCTTTACCGAAGCCCATGCCGACCTGCAGCACATCATATCAGCCAACCCGCAAAACACCAACGCGCAAATACTCGATGCCCTGACACTGCAACAAATGGGCCAGCCCAAGGAGGCACTCAACCGCCTTAACCTTATTGTGTCGGCACACCCCAACATGGTAGATGCCCTCAGCACCCGTGCCGCAGTAGAGGCCGAGCTCAACATGCCAGCCCTTGCACGTGCCGACTACGACCGCCTTGTTGAGTTGCAGCCCAACGAAAGCGCCTACTATATTGAGCGGGCCAAGATGCTGCTGCGATTGGGCGAGAAAAAAGCGGCACGCACCGACCTTGACAAAGCTATCAAGTTAGGCGTGCCGCATGGTATGGTGCAGCCCCTTTTGCTGCAGGCAAAGTAGCGGGGCAAGGAGTTCGTCACCAGTGTTTCTTCAGCACCAACCGGTGGTCGATGCACGAAGGCAACTCTTCTTCATAGTGCGTAACCATGATAAGCGTCTTGCGCCTATTGCGCATAAAGCAGTCTATAATGGCTTGAGCGCGCTTGCGGTGACGGTTGTCAAGCCCGTGAAAAGGCTCGTCAAGAATAAGCAAATCCGGGTTCTTGACAAAGGCACGCACCAACATAATCAAGCGCTGCTCGCCCGACGACAGCGTCATATAGTTACGATCGGCCAAATGCGAGGCATCAAAGGCTGCGAGCCACGCCTTGCAACAAGCGCGTTCAGCCTCCGAAGCATGCTGATACAGCCCTATCGTGTCGCGCAATCCACTTGCCACAATATCAATAGCCGGCAGCGGTTTGCGGTAGGCCGAGTACATCTCGGGCGACACATAACCAATGCGGCGCTTTATGTCCCAAATGCTTTCACCGCTCCCGCGCTTATTGCCAAACAGCCTGATATCGCAGGCATAAGCTTGCGGATTATCAGCACACACCAGCGACAGCAGCGTACTTTTGCCCGCCCCATTCTCGCCGGTCAAGGCCCAGTGTTCGCCCCGCATCACCAGCCAGTTCAAGTCCTTCAATATGGTGCGCTCGCCATAGCGTATGTTGATGTGTCTGAAATCAATCACCTCATTGCTGGCAGCCGGTGTAAAGTGCTCTTCGGTTGGCGGGGTAAAAGCCGGCACCTCACCCACGCGTGCCCCGTCCTGCTCTATCTGAGCATAAGCGGTGGCGGGCAGCAAATTACTCACGCGCTTGCCGTCCACATAAACGATGTGCTTTACAAACGACGGCACATCGGCCGGACGGCTCACCACCAGCACCAGCGTCAAGCGCTGTGCCAACAGCCCGAGCACCCGCGTCAGCATCACGCGGGCGTCCTTGTCAAGGCCGATGTAAGGATTGTCTATCACAAGCATCTGCGGACACGACATCAGCATCTTGGCCAACTGCATACGTCGCAGTTCGCCGCTCGACAGTTGGTTGATAGGCTTGTCGGCATGCTCGTCCATGCCCAGTTCGGCCAGCAAGTCCAAGTCTATCTCGGGCGAAGTGCCCTGGTGCAAGTCAGTCCAAGCCGTGCGGGCCTGCTGCAACACCTCGCTCACAGTGGGAAACGTCTGCTCGTCGGCCTGGTTCCAGCGCTGCTGATAGTAAGCAGGCTCATTGCCACCATACACATCGCGAAAAGTCACAAGCCGCACATTATCGGCCACGCGGTCAGCATTATTGCCACCAAAGTCATACCGTGCCGCATCGCCCAGCAGCGGGTGAGCACCGGTTATAATATCCACCAGCAGCGATTTGCCGCCACCATTAGGGCCGCAAATTGCCAGCGCCTCGCCAGCCTCTATTGTCAGATTGAGCGGCTCGGCCAAACGATAATCGGGGTGACGCGTCACCCCGTTTGTTATTTGTAGTAAAGGCATACTTATTCGTAAACGTTTTCTATCTCCACTACATACATGGTGTGCAGCGAGCCGCCCGGCTGGTCATTGTACCAGCGTGCAAGTGCCTCTTTGTCAACAAACTCGTCGGCCTTGAACTCCGTGCGGAACATTTTGCGTCCCTCTATGGTCAGTCGAGCCTCCTCAAAGCCTATGGCGCCGTGTTCCGTTTCAACGGGAGTCAGTCCGGTCTCCTTCACCTTGTCATAGTCGCGTCCCGACTTTGAGCCACAGAAATTGTACACCTTGCGCATGGCCTCGCTGTGACCGAGGAAAGAGAGTGTCAAGTATTCATTCTCTTCAATCAGCGGATAGGTGGCACGTTCCGGACGTACGAAGATAAATGCCACAGGCTTGTTCCACAACCAACCTATGCCGCCCCACGAGGCCGTCATCATGTTGCAGTGTTCCTTATTGCCAGCAGTTATGAGCATCCATTCCTTGCCTATCAGTTCAAAGGCATTCTCTTTAGCCAAAGCTTCAACAGTCGTCTTTTTCATTGTCGCATTTTTTTAGTCATTCGTATTATGCCGCTAAGTTACAAATTTATTTTAGTTACGCGTTGACTGGATTATCAAACAAACAGACAAGTCAACGACTTTACGTGTAAGTCACACCTCAAATACGCAACTTGAGTTATCTTACTACGTTCGAAGTAAATGCTTACTACGTTCGAAGTAAATGCTTACCACGTTCGAAGTAAGCACTTACTACGTTCGAAGTAAACGCTTACTACGTTCGAAGTAAGCATATATATTGGCCGTTCTACATGTTTACTACGACCGATCGCCGCCGTCATTCGTACCGCACTTGCTAAATCCGAAAGTTGAGAGCATATAATTGCGCCATTGTGGCATTGAAGCAATACGCTGCGCTCAACAAAGGGAAATACGCTATCATCGGGCAACAAAAAGCACTACGCACTTGCAAACTTAGCCCTGGTCGGCGAGGCCATCATGCTTGCCATGCGTACAAACGCACCGGCTAACCCGTAAGCTAAGGACTCCACCAACGGGTTTAATCACTTGTACATAAAGGCGTTATGCACATTTTTTTGTAATTTTGCAGCCGGAAATACAAAATCACACAAACTTTATTGAATGACAACCAACTCTGAACTGACAAGAGAGCAGCTAATCCGTCACAAACTCGACTTGTTGCTGCGCACCGGTCAGCTACTGGTGGAAAGTGCGGCCGACACCAACCGTATTGTACGCAACATGAACCGTGTTGCAGCCTTCCTTGGCCTGCCCGAGGAACACTTGCACATCTACGTGCAGTTCAACATGTTGATGGTAAACCTCAGCGACGACGAACACTCCTTCACTAAGTTCCAACGCTGCAACAAGCATGGTATCAACATGACCACCATCTCGCTCATCAGCAAACTCTCGTGGAAGGCTATACGCCAGGACTACAGCATTGAGCAGTACGCCCAGGAGCTTGAAGAAATAGCCAACCGTCCACGCAACTACACCCCCGTACAGGTGGCCATCGGCACCGGCTTTGCGTGCGGCGGCTTCTGCATACAGTTCGGTTGCGACTGGACAGCCTTTTTCTACGCCTCGTTTGCAGCAGCCATTGGCATGTACCTGCGCGGTTTGATGCTGCGCAAGGGGCTTAACAACTACATGGGCATTGCCATTGCAGCATTTATCAGCACCGTAATAGCCTGGGCCACCACCTATTTGCCCTCATCGTGGACAAGCACACCGCTTCACCCCCTGTTGGCTTGTGCCCTGTTTATTGTGCCGGGTGTGCCACTCATCAACTTTGTCGACGACATGCTCGACAATTACATACAAGTAGGCCTCACGCGCGCCATCAACACATTCCTCATGATTGTGGCCATGTCGTTTGGTATAGCGTTCTTCCTCAAGCTGTCCAACTTCGACCTCACGCAGTTCTACACCATACCCATGATACCCCACAACTCTTACCTGAGCTACGCTGCCGCCGCAGCCATCTCGGCCATGGGTTTCTCTATGATATTCAACATTCCGCGCCGCCTGTTATGGGTTGTGGCCATAGGCGGCATCATAGCCGTGTGCACGCGCAACTTTGTCAACCTTGGTCCGTCTAACGACAACATCGGCCTCGACATGGGCCTTGCCATCGGCTCGCTTGCCGGCAGCGCCCTGGTCAGCTTAATTGCCGTCAAGGCCGTACACTGGGTGCATGCCCCCAACCACGTGCTCTCCATACCGAGCGTAATCCCCATGGTGCCTGGTGTACTGATGTACCGCGCCCTCGTTGGCTTGATTGAGATGAACGGTGTGGTGGGCGAACTCACCAACGCCATGAAATTTGGCATGGCATCAGCCATCACCATCATGTGCATCGCCCTTGGCGTGGCCATACCCAATGTATTTGCCCGCCGCTGGGTGGCCAAAGACCGCCAGCGCAAGCTACATCAGCTCATTGAGGAGCGTCGCAAACGCGGCCACTTTATCGATTTGGCAAAGCTCTAATATAACAAGACAGAAGGGCTGGCAGGCTGGCAACACAAACCAACCTGCCAGCCCTTCAACTTTTCTTTCGTTTATACCCTACCACCACATTAGCGATATTAGTAAACAAGTTGACAAGTTCACGGGGGGGACACAGGTAAGTTTGCCATGTTTCTCAGCTTTCTAACTTACATAACAAATAGCGTACAGCATACTTACTTGTTAACCCGTCAACCTGTCACCCCGTTAACCAAGATTTCCACCATGTTTCAAGAGGAGCATAACATTCTCACCCAGCAACAAGGGCGCATTGAGGTAATATGCGGTTCCATGTTCTCGGGCAAGACCGAGGAACTCATACGCCGTCTGAAGCGTGCCCGCATAGCCCGCCAGCGTGTCGAAATTTACAAGCCGGCCATCGACACCCGCTATTCCAACGACGACGTCGTGTCGCACGACGCCAACTCCATACCCTCCACCCCCGTCGAGTCGGCCCGCAGCATATTGCTCATGGCCTCCGACGCACAAGTGGTAGGCATCGACGAGGCACAATTCTTCGACGACGCCATTGTCGAGGTATGCAACGAACTGGCCAACAGTGGCAAGCGCGTCATAGTAGCCGGACTTGACATGGACTTCAAAGGCATACCATTCGGCCCCATGCCACAACTCATGGCCATAGCCGAGGACGTGACCAAAGTGCACGCCATCTGCGTCAAATGCGGCAATCTGGCCCATGTGTCACACCGCATCGTCAAGGACGAGCAGCGCGTGTTGCTGGGCGAGCAGGACGAGTACGAACCGCTCTGCCGCCAATGCTATAATAAAGCACTGACAGACAACGGATAACTATACAAACTAACGGGTTAACAAGTGTGGCATCGCCCTGTCCTCAGTTATTTCAGCAAGGCAAGCATGCGCACTTGTTAACCCGCTTTTTCATTGACACCCCTCCCACAAACGCGCCAATATTCTGAAAAACACTTAAAAACGGATCCCCCGATTAAAGAAAGTCAATAAAACGCTTGGGGGGGTAAATTATAAGTATTTACTTTGCGATGAATTGATAACCAGTTCAAAAGGCAAGCACCTTGTAGGACGCATGCACCAATACCAAAGTATCAACAAATCTATTTTTACTTAAACCTATTTTAATGACACATTATTTACGTTTACTAAGCCTTGTTGTATCAGCCATGCTGTTGGCTGTCAAGGCTGTAGCTGGCATCAAGGTGAGCCAGACACTACCCTCCGCGGGTAAGCCAGAGCATTGCTACACCATGATGAATGCCAACAACTACTACTGCAACGCCACCACATCGCCCACGCAGACAAAGGACAACTATGCCCAGTTTGCCTTTTATGCCGCCAGCGACAAAGCCGACACTTACTACATCTACAATGTAACAGCCGGCAAATGGGTGAGCTACGACCAAGCTGATAAATACAGCGCACAAACTGGTTTTGTAAAAATGACCGACAGCAAAGTAGATGCCGCGGTTTACAAATTCAACGAACTCAGCACTGGCGCCTACGAAATTCAGCCCTACACCACTACTGGCGTAGCAGCCATCTACCTCAATTGGTACAAGGGTATCGGTAATGACAACCCCGTAAACGGCAACGTCACACTTGGCCTTTGGACAGACAATGGCACCAAGGACAAAGGTTCTAATTGGACACTCAAGGAGGTTGGTGTGCAGCAAAAGTACACCTTGTTCAGCGATGGCATGCCGAGCGATGCTACAGTCATCATCAACGGCCAAAGCTTTACAGGACTCAATGCCCAAGGCGACCAGTCAATCAATGTTGAGGAAGATATACAGACAAGCGACATCACCGTCAAGGTGGGCGGAGGCTATCTGGCTAAAGTGACCATCGACAACGCCAACTATCAGATTAACTTCAAGTTCATACAATACTTCACCCCCACGACGAGCATCGATGCCGAAAAGCAGTATCCCTACATTTTGAAGATGCCTTCAGCCTACATCAAAAAGTCGGGCGACAACCTGGTACACACCACAAGCGCCAGCGATGCCGACCGCTTCGTGCTTATCGAGGCTGAGCAGGGAAAGTACTACATCTACGACCGCACCGCTGGTTGCTATATTTACTACACCAATGTGGCAAACGGCAGCAATCAAACTACTACTGCCAAAAGTAACGTAAAATACACCACCGACAAGGCCACTGCCAACACCTGGCAGTTGATGATGCTCTCCGAAGAGACAGTAGCCATCATTCCTGGCTCGGTAGAAAGCCCCACGGGCAATACTCCGTCGTTCAACTTTACCGGCGGTATCGAAAACAACGCCGTACTTAACCTGTATAACGCTAATGACCGTAATTCAGCCTGGCAATTCATCGACCCCTCAAAAACTCCGATGCCTTTTGCCACACTGATGTATGCCCTGCCCGGTGCGCAATACATTCACAAGTTGCCCACCAAAACTGGCGAGACCGTTACAAGCGTTGACTTTGGCTCAATCTCAACACTTGCACTGCACGACGACCGCGTGGCCATTGGCAACAAATACAAGTACATCAGCGGTACAGCACCTGCCGAAGAGGGCGAATACGAATACACCCTTAACCTGACTAACGAAACAGGCGACGAAATTCAATCAAAGGTACGCCTCATTGTCAGCAGTCATCTGCAGTCACCCACTCCCATGATGGCCTGGCTCACATGGAACTGGTTTGCACGCGCCATCAGCCACGACAAAATGGTTGAAATAGCCAAGGGTCTTGAAAAGTACGGCTTAATCGAAGCTGGTTTCAACACCATCGTACTGGACGATGCTTGGGCCAGCCCAACCAACGACAAGGCAGCCCTGACCTACGACCCTGCCAAGTTCCCCAACGGCATCAGCGGTCTGAAAACAGCCTTAAAAGGCATCAACAACAAACTGAAAGTGGGCATCTACAGCGATGCCGGTTCTATGACCTGCGAAAACTACCAGCCTGGCTCATACGGCTACGAGGCTGCACACCTTGCCCTGTTCGACTCATGGGGCGTTGATATGCTCAAATACGACTACTGCAACTCTCAGGCCGGCACCAAGGTGAGCTACACGCAAATGGGTAACGCCGTGGCCAAACTCAACGAAGAACGCCAAGCCAAGGGCGAAATTCCCTTTGTGTTCAACATTTGCGAATGGGGTAAAACCAAGCCTTGGGAATGGGGTGCCGAAGCCGGCGGCTCAAGCTGGCGTGCCACAAGCGATGCCCGCGAGGATTGGGTAGGCAACAACTCACGTCCTGGTGTGCTTGGTGGCGTTGACGAAGTGCGCAAACTCTGGATGTACGCCGGTGTCAACCGCTTCAACGACCTCGACATGATGTGCATCGGCCTTCACGGCCTTGGCGGCCCCAGCAACAACACAGCTGGTCACCAAAGCAATGGTGGAAAGATTACAGGTTTGACCGATGCCCAGGCCCGTTCACAGATGTCATTGTGGTGTATGTTTGCCAGTCCACTGGCCCTCACTTGCGACCTTCGCGAAACGCCTAAGGGCGAGGCCAATGCCAACGTACAGATGCCCAACCCGCTGATAACCGATGCCGACATCGCCACACTGACCAACACCGAGGTACTTGCCATCAACCAAGATGCCCTTGGCCAGCAGGCTGAATACATGGAGGCCCTGTCAACAGGCACAAGCAACTATTCTAACACAGGCTACGACGTTTATGTCAAGGACTTGACCGACGGCCGCATGGCAGTTTCTGTAACCAACCGTGGCACAACTGCAGTTAGCGTGCCCGACATTCAGCTTGCCTCTATCTACCTGAAGGCTGACAGCAAATACACTTGCCGTGACATCTGGGCTAACACCGAGTCTGAAATTGAAAACACACTGAGCCCGGGCACTCTCCAGCCCTGCGAAACAAAGGTATACGTACTGACCGAAAAGCCCCCCGTCACCTCACTCGCTGGTGTTACCACCTCACTCGCTTCAAAAGGCTCAACCCGCTACGATATCTCAGGCCGCAAGGTAGCCGAAGACTACAAAGGCTTGTCTATCAAAGACGGCCAAAAGACTCTTAAATAAATTATCCAACGAATAATTGGTAAAATACTTAAAATGCGAAACGACAGCGCTGCATGGCGCTGTCGTTTCGCATTTTGTTATTATTGCTGTCCGCTATACTTCAATGTTGCTTTCCTTGGCACAAAACGCTACCACTAATGGGGGCGACGCATCCCGCGTCGGAGCATTTTTCAGCAGCCTCATCTCACAGAAAAATGCCATGTTCATACGCAAAATAAAGGCTCACAGACAGGACTAATAACAAACCTGTCTGTGAGCCTTTTCCTTAGGAACCGTCAAGCGGTTCCATATCGTAGTAATAGCCTTTAGTCAATATTGCGCTTCACAATGGCCGAGGCACGCTCAAGCGCCACATTGATGTTGGGGCAAATGTGATCCTTACCCAACAAATGGCAGAACCCGTTGTGCTCAAGCACACTGTACACATTGGGTGTAACGCCCGAAAGCACAATGTGGGTGCCCTCGCGATGGCTCATCTCACACAAGTTCTGCAAGTTGTGAATGCCCGTTGAGTCGATAAACGGCACACGACGCATACGAATGATGCGCACCTTGGGGTGATCCTCCATGGCAGCCATCAATTCCTCAAACTTGTTGGCTATACCAAAGAAGTAGGGACCATTTATCTCGTACACCTCAACACCCTGCGGAATGCGCAAATGCTCCTCGTGCACCTCGGCATCAGTCTCGTCATTGGGGTCAATCTCGTCTGCTATCACCTTGATTTGGGTTGACTCGGCCATACGTTTCATAAACAGCAAGCAAGCTATGAGCAAGCCCACCTCAATGGCTATGGTGAGGTCGAAAATGACGGTAAGCAAGAAGGTGATGAACAACACTATCACATCGCTCTTGGGGTTCTTCATCAGCTGCATGAAAGTGCGCCAGCCACTCATGTTGTACGACACTATTACCAGCACACCGGCCAGACACGACATCGGGATATAAGCAGCCAAAGGCATCAGCACCAAAAAGATGACGAGCAGCACGACAGCGTGAATAATACCTGCCACCGGTGTACGGCCACCATTGTTGATGTTGGTCATGGTGCGGGCTATGGCACCCGTACACGGTATACCACCAAACAACGGTGTGCAAAGGTTGGCCACACCTTGGCCTATGAGTTCCTGGTTTGAGTTGTGATGGTCGCCACACACACCATCGGCCACCGTGGCCGAAAGCAACGACTCAATAGCGCCCAACACGGCAATGACCATGGCTGTGGGGAAAAGGCTCTTCACACTCTCCCAACTCAGGTTGGGCACCTGCAGCGAGGGAATGCTTGCCTTTATCTCGCCAAACTGGTCGCCAATGGTGAGCACCTTCATGTCGGTGTAGGTATTCAAAAAGTAAACACCTATGGTCATTACAATAATGGCCACAAGCGAGCCGGGCACCTTCTTCGACACCTTGGGCGTAAGGGCAATAATCAAGATGCTCAACACACCTACCGCAGTGGTCACCCAGTCTACGGTGTCAAAATTCTGAAAGTACACCAACCATTTCGACAGGAAGTCGCCAGGCATTTTGCCCGCAATGGTCAAGCCAAACAGGTCCTTGATTTGCGTGGTGAATATGGTCACGGCAATACCGCTCGTGAAGCCCACTACAATGGGATACGGAATAAACTTGATGATGGTGCCAAGATGGCAGACGCCCAACAATATCAAGAATATACCCGCCAACATAGTGGCCAGCATCAATCCCGACAAACCCAAATTGGGGTCGCTCACAATGCCGTAGATAATTACGATGAAAGCACCCGTAGGGCCACCAATCTGCACACGGCTACCGCCAAGGGCCGACACAATAAAACCGCCAATGATGGCGGTCAATATGCCCTGCGAGGGCGATACACCCGAAGCTATACCAAAGGCTATGGCCAATGGCAGTGCCACAATACCAACAATTAAGCCGGCCATGAGGTCGGCTGCAAATTTGGCTTTGTTGTAATGCCGCAACTCGCTCAGCAAGCGCGGCGCAAAGTAAGAATTACTCATTAAAAGGAGTTAGTTATAAGTGATTTAGTAATTGTGCTGCAAAGTTAAGACTTTTGACCGAGATATTAAAATTTGTTGCAGTTCTAATGCTCGCAATGCTCGCGTTAATGTGCTAATGTGCCAATGTGACGCTCGCTTACGCTCGCTAATGTGCTAATGGACTGACGCCGTAGTGTTTACAAAAGCATCGCATCAGCAGTAAACACTACGGCGTCAGTCCATTACCACATTAGCATATTAGCAAGCCAGCGACCAAAGCAAATATACATTAAGCCCACTCACCAGCGCCGCCAAGGCATAAAGCAACACGGTGGTAAAACGGCTGTTGCGATAAGCACCCATCACCTTGGCCGATGACGTGAGACGCACTTGGGTGAACATGGTAAAGGGCAGCTGCAAACTCAACATGGCCTGCGACACAATAAGCGCCTTAAAGGCATCGCCAATAAAGAGCAACAACACAAAAGCACCTACAAACGATATCAATATGCCCGCACGCGAATGCACGTCCTTTACATCGTATGGCTCATTATAGATGCCCGCAAATATGGAGCCTGCCGCCATGCCACTCGTCACCGTGCTCGATATGCCGGCCAACAACAGGGCTACGGCAAACACCACGGCCGCACCGCCACCAAGCATGGGGGTGAGCAGTGCACCGGCCTCGGGCAACTCGTCCACCATTGTGCCATGAGCAAAAAAGGTGTCTGCCGCCAGTATGATCATGGCCGAATTGATGGCCCAACCTATGGTCATGGCCAGCAGTGTGTCGTAAAACTCATATTTCAACGCGTGCTTTATTTTGTCGGCACCCGTAAGGTGTATTTGGCGACTCTGAATTACCTCGGAGTGCAAAAACAGGTTGTGGGGCATCACCACAGCCCCCAACACGCTCATCACCACCAGTATGCTGCCCTGCGGCAACGATGGCACCACCATGGCCTCTGCCACTTGGCACCAGCGCGTGTCGGTCAGGGTAAGTTCGTACAAAAATGAGAAACCTATGAGCGACACAAAGGCTATGATGCCGCGCTCCACCCGTTTGTACGAATTGGTGAGGAGCAGCACGCCGCAAGTGAGCGTGGCTATGGCGGCCCCCACAATGAGGGGCAGGCCGAAGAGCATTTGCAGCGCAATGGCCGCACCCAATATTTCGGCCAACGAGGTTGACACCGAAGCCCCCATGGCGCTCCACAGCACGGGGCGGCTCACCCACCGGGGCAGGTGGCGTGTGGTGGCCTCGCTCAAGCACTGCCCCGTCACAATGCCCAAGTGTGCCACGTTATGCTGCAACACAATGAGCATGATGGTCGACAACGTAACCACCCATAGCAGCGCATAGCCAAATTGCGAACCGGCAGCAAAGTTCGACGCCCAGTTGCCGGGATCGATAAAGCCCACCGTCACAAGCAGTCCGGGACCGATGTGACGCAGTATGTCAAGTCCGCCACGCAACGACCCCTCGCGCATGGCCCAATGTGTACGCCAATGGTGTATGATATCTTTCAGCATAATGATAGTAATAATTGGTTGGAGATATTGGTTGGCAAAAATACCCACACAAGTTGTGAATACAAAAATAGTATTTTATGCACAAGCCAAGGCTGTGCGACAGCCAAAATACCCCCTTTTGGGTATGCCTTAATTACACAATGGGCGACGCGTCGCGCATCGGGAAAATACGCAGCTATTATTTAGTAGCGTTCGTATTTTTCTCCTTTCTCTATCCCGACGCGGGACGCGTCGCCCCCATTAGAGCTTGCGTTTTGTGGTAACGCTTTGTGGCTGCGTTTGGTGGTAGCGCTTCGTGGCTGCGTTTGGGGCTTGAAGAAACGCAAGCACTAATGGGGGCGACGCGTCTCGCGTCGGGAAAAGAGGCAGCTATTTTAGTAGCGTTTGTATTTTCCTCCTTTCTCTATCCCGACGCGGGACGCGTCGCCCCCATTAGAGCTTGCGTTTGGTGGTAAAGTTTGGTTATAGCGCTTTGTCGCAGCGCGTTTCAGGCCATGCGAACCTGAATTCAGAACTTCAATTAGTAATTCTCGGCTCTCAGCTCAAAGTAGCTCTGCGGGTGGTTGCACACGGGGCAGATTTCGGGAGCCTTCTTGCCTATCACAATATGGCCACAGTTAGAGCACTGCCATACGCTGTCGCCATCGCGGCTGAACACAATAGCGTCCTCAATGTTCTTGAGCAAACGGCGGTAGCGCTCCTCATGCGTCTTTTCGATGGCACCTACCATTTCAAACTTTGCGGCTATCTCGTCAAAGCCCTCCTCGCGTGCCTCCTTGGCAAAGGTGGCATACATGTCGGTCCACTCATAGTTCTCGCCATTGGCAGCATCGGCCAAGTTGTCGGGTGTGCCGGGTATTGTGCCGCCATGCAGATACTTGAACCATATTTTAGCATGCTCCTTCTCATTGCGCGAGGTCTCCTCAAAGATGTTGGCCATCTGTACATAGCCGTCCTTCTTGGCCTTCGAAGCATAGTACTGGTACTTGGTGTGAGCCTGCGATTCACCAGCAAAGGCTGCCTCGAGGTTCTTTTCGGTGCGGGTTCCTTTAAGTGTTTTCATATCAATATATATTAGTCAAGTTGTAAAAAAAGAGAGTCCCGCACTTACAGCCGTAGCGGCGCTATGGCATGCAGTTTGCGGGACTCGTGAAATATTAAAGTTTCAAATCGGGCAACACAAGTGAAGCCTTATTTGTTACCAAAGTAGCGCTTGTACAAGCCCTCGAAACCGCGGCCGTGACGAGCTTCGTCACGTGCCATTTCGTGTACGGTGTCGTGAATGGCGTCGAGGTTCAGTTCCTTGGCACGTTTGGCAATGCGGGCCTTGTCCTCGCAAGCACCAGCCTCAGCGTTCATACGCTTTTCGAGGTTGGTCTTGGTGTCCCACACACAGTCGCCGAGCAATTCGGCAAACTTTGAAGCGTGCTCAGCCTCCTCAAAAGCATAGCGCTTGAAAGCCTCAGCTATTTCGGGATAGCCCTCGCGGTCGGCCTGGCGGCTCATGGCCAAGTACATGCCCACCTCGGTGCACTCGCCATTGAAGTGTGCATTGAGGTCCTTAATCATCTCGTCGTCGCAGCCCTTGGCCACACCTACTTCGTGTTCGGCCACAAACTGCATGGCGCCGTCCTCCTTCAATTCCTTGAACTTTGAAGCGGGCACACCACACATGGGGCATTTTTCGGGAGCATGTTCACCTTCGTATACGTAACCACAAACTGTGCAAATAAATTTCTTTTTCATAATGAGTTGAGTTTTAGTAGATTGTTGTTGCCTCGTTCCTTGCCACACCGTGGGTGGGAGCCTTGGCAACGGTTGTTATGTTTCGTTGTTGAGTTAATTATCCATGTCCAGTGCGGCGCACCTTGGGCAGCAGCCGCGCAGGTAAAGTTGTGCGTCCTCCGTTTGAAATTCGTCAGGCACGCAGGCGCATTTTCTCAATTCGGCCTGATTGAGTTTCATGTCGTACACGCGACCACAGCGTGTGCACAGAAAATGTGCATGTGGCGAGGTGTCGGCATCAAAACAACAGTTGCGCTCATCAATGGTCAGCTGCAGTGCGGCACCCTTTTCGGTGAGCAACTTCAGGGTGTTGTACACCGTGGTCTTCGACAGGGTCGGTATGGAGGGGTGCAGTGCCGTGTAAATTTCATCGGCGGTGGGGTGCGTACGGTGCTCTATCAAGTAGGTCATCACCGCCATGCGTTGCAGCGAGGGCTTGATGCCATGGGCTTGAAGATAGTTGAGCGTCGTGTTCGTTTCCATTCGTCGATTATTTGTAATGATTACAATTATGATTACGATGCAAAAGTACGGACTTAGTTATTACCATGCAAGTTTTCGGGTAACTTTTTTTGCTGAAATATGATTTTTTCACCCTATATATGTTCTATAACACAATAAGGCATGGATTTTAATTCTTTGTAAGGGGGAAAAGTACATGGTGCAGACAAGAACCTCAGTGTACACGTCTACATTTATTTTTTTGCCAAACTGTCTGCACTCTGCACTAAACGCATAATAATCATTGATATTCAGCATGTTGCGCAGTGTAGACACTATCAAAAACCGTATGCACCATTGTGTGCACACGCCTCTGCACTATGCGAGTTTACCACAAAAGGAGAGCGGTTTTACGGCATAGGGCGGCAGAAAAATCTGTTTATCCAACAGAAATTCCGCTCGCCCTATACCATAAAACCGCTCTCCTTTTGTGGTAAACTCGCATTGTGCATTGGCGTGTGCACACAATGGTGCATACAATTTCAGCATTTGCCTACACGCCTTTACGCATTGATTATCAAAGGTTTAACCCCTGAAAGTGTAGAGTGCAGACAAAACGGCAAATTTAAAATTGTAGGGGTGAGTGTATGCACCAATTTGTCTGCACTCGTCTACACTTGCCTGCACTTGTCTACACTCGTATTCTACACTACATGATCATTTGCGCGGCAGCAGCCTCGGCACAACGTTCACCGTCGACAGCGGCACTTACTATGCCACCCGCGTAACCGGCACCCTCGCCACAGGGGTAGAGCCCGCTGATGCCGACATGGCACAAGGTGTCGTGATTGCGCAAAATGCGCACTGGGGCCGAGGTGCGCGTTTCGACAGCTATAACGATGGCCTCGTTGGTAAGGAAGCCACGACTGCGGCGGCCAAAAGCATTGAAACCTTCAATCAGACGCGTGGTGATGAAGCGCGGCATCCAAAAGTGGAGGGGCGACGACACCAGACCGGGCGAGTAGCTCGACTTGGGCAGGTCGTAACTCAAACGACAGTTTACAAAGTCGGCCATGCGCTGCGCAGGGGCGGTTTGGCTGCGGTTGCCCTGTTGCCAGCATGCCTTTTCAAGTGCCTCTTGCAGGTACATCATGCGCAAGGGGTTGGCTGGATTGTTGATATCGTGGTGTGTCTCGGCAAAGGTGCCGTCGGCCATGGCCTCGGTGAGGAAGGGGGCAAGCTCGGCGTCGAGGTCCTCAGGACGTGTTTCGACCACCATGCCCGAATTGCTCCAGGCAGAATTGCGCGACGAAGGACTCATGCCGTTCACCACAATTTGCTGCGGTCCGCTGGCTGCCGGCACGACGATGCCACCCGGACACATGCAGAAACTGTACACGCCGCGACCGCCGCTCTGTGCCACATAGCTATACTCGGCTGCGGGCAAATACTTGCCACGTCCATTGGCATTGTGATACTGTATTTGGTCGATGAGCGTGGCGGGGTGTTCCAAGCGCACGCCCACGGCAATGCCTTTTTGCTCGAGTGCCACACCTTGTGCGTGCAAATAGCGGTAAACGTCGCGCGCCGAATGGCCCGTGGCCAAAATGACGGGGCCGTAGTAGGCTTGTCCGTTGTGGCAGGTGACGCCTTTAACAGCTTCGCCTTCGATAATCAGACTGTCGACACGGGTGTTGAAATGCACCTCGCCACCGCAGGCTATAATTTGGTTGCGCATGGCCTCGATGATGCGTGGCAGTCGGTCGGTGCCTATGTGGGGGTGGGCATCAATCAAGATGTCGGTGCTGGCACCAAACTGGCAGAATACGCGCAATATTTTGTCGACATTGCCACGTTTCTTTGAACGGGTGTAGAGTTTGCCGTCGGAGAAGGCTCCTGCCCCACCCTCGCCAAACGAGTAGTTGCTCTCGGCATCAACCTTGTGCTCACGCGATATGAGGGCAATGTCCTTGCGGCGCTCGTGCACATCTTTGCCGCGCTCAAGCACCACGGGACGTTTGCCAAGCTCTATCAGACGCAAGGCGGCAAAGAGTCCGCCAGGACCGGCACCTACCACCACCACACGGGGGGCACGACTCACATCTTGGTAACTGACGGGCTCGAAGTCGAGCTGGGGCGGCATTTCGTTGACGTAGGCCTCGACGGTGAGGTTGACAAATATGGTGCGCTGGCGGGCATCGATGCTGCGTTTGCGTATGCGCAGGGCATTGATGGTGCGCACATCTATGCCGCGCTCCTGCGCTATGTACTGCTTGAGTGCCTCCTCGTTATAGGCTATGTGGGGCGGCACGCGCAATGTGATGTGGCGGTTGTCGGTCACGTCCATGGTCATGGTGGGCAACGGGGTGAGGTTGCGCTCACCGGGGGCCTGCGGACGGAACTTGCGTTGGGGGGCATCGTGACGCTGGCCGGTGCGCTTGCTGTCGCCCTTGCGGTCGCTGTTGCGGTCACGGTCGCCTTTGCGGTCGCTTTTGTAGTCACGACGGGCGTTGTTGCCTTTACCCTCGCGCCGGGCGTCACGGTTGCTGCGGTTATGGTTGTTATCTTTTTTGTACATAGTTGTTCTTATGGATATGGTAAACGGGTGTTTTTCTTATTGGCACGGTGGTGCGTGGCGCAAACGGCTTGCTATGCAAACAATTCGCGCAGGGCGGCTTCAACTCTGCTTACCGGCACAATTTCGATGCCGGGCTGCCGGGTGTCGAGTCCTTTGACATTGCCCTCGGGAATGAGTATGCGTGTAAAACCTAACTTGGCGGCCTCGGCCACACGCTGGCCTATGCGCGTCACAGGACGTATCTCGCCGCTCAGACCTACCTCACCGGCCATGCACACATTGCGCTCTATGGCGGTGTCGACATTGCTCGACAGTACCGACGCAATGACTGAGAGGTCGATGGCGGGGTCGGTGACGCGTATGCCTCCAGCTATGTTGAGAAACACGTCCTTCTGTGCCAGTTTGAAACCGACACGCTTTTCGAGTACGGCAAGCAGCATGTTGAGGCGGCGCAGATCGAACCCGGTGGCGGAGCGCTGGGGGGTGCCATAGGCCGCGGTCGACACAAGGGCCTGTGTCTCGATAAGGAAGGGGCGCACGCCCTCGATGGCTGCGGCAATGGCTATGCCGCTGAGTTCGTCGCCGCCTTGGGTCAGGAGCAGTTCCGACGGATTGTCAACCGGGCGCAGTCCGTTGCTGCACATTTCGTAAATGCCGAGTTCGGAGGTTGAACCGAAGCGGTTTTTGATGCTGCGCAATATGCGGTACATGTAATGGCGGTCGCCCTCAAACTGTAGCACGGTGTCGACTATGTGCTCCAGCACCTTTGGTCCGGCTATGGCACCGTCCTTGGTGATGTGGCCCACCAATATGACGGGCACACCGCTCTCCTTGGCATACTTTAGCAGCGAGGCGGCACACTCGCGTATTTGGGTGATGGAGCCTGGCGACGAGTCGACGGTTTCGACCGACATGGTTTGTATGGAGTCGATAACGACGAGGTCGGGCTGCACATTCTTGATGTGTGTAAAGATGTGTTCGAGCCGCGTTTCGCACAGCAGCAACACGTCGCTTGAACGGTCGGATATGCGGTCGGCGCGCAATTTTATTTGGCGCTCGCTCTCCTCGCCGCTGACGTAGAGCACCTTGTAGCCTTGCATGCGCACAAGGGTTTGCAGCAGCAGTGTTGACTTGCCTATGCCAGGCTCGCCGCCTATCAGTGTCATGGAGCCTCGCACCACGCCGCCGCCCAACACGCGGTCGAGTTCGTGATCGTGGGTGAGCATACGTGGTTCTTCGGTGGCCGACACTTGCGACAGCGGTACGGGCTGCGGACTGTGTTTGTCTATGCCAGTGAGTGCCTGGCGGGCCTGACGCTCGCTCACGGCGGCCGATGTTTCGGGTCGTATGCTCATTTCTTTCATGGTGTTCCACGCACCACACGACGGGCACCGCCCCACCCACTTGGGCGAGTCCATGCCACACTCTGAACATACGTATACTTTTTTTGATTTTGCAGACATTTTTAGGGGGTTAGAGGGTTAGGAGGTTAGGGGGTTAGGGGGTTAGAGGGTTAAAAGATTACTCTTGGTTATCTAATTCATAAAGGTGACTTTTTAACCCCTTAACCCACTAACCTCATAACCCCTTAACCCACTAACCTCATAACCCCCTAACCCTGTTTTACATACTTTCGAGGGCACGTTTCATGGCCACAAGCTCTTCCTTCACTTTGCGCAGGCGCTGTATGGCTTCGAGCGGTTGGGCAGTGCCCTGTTTGTTTTGCTTGAGCACCTCACGTGCAGCGGCAAGTTTGAGACCACGCACTTTTACAAGGTCGTAAATGGTGCGTATCTTCTCTATGTCCTCCTTGGTGTAACGACGCACACCACGTGAGCCTTTCTTGGGCGTTATCTGCTGCGGAAACTCTTTTTCCCAATAACGCAACAAGGTCTCGCTCACGCCGAGTATCTGCGCCACCTCGCTGATGACGTAATAATATTTATCGTCGCTGATTATTTTATCTGCCATAGTGGGTTGTAAGTAGGTGTTCAAAATTATTTTATACAATCAGTAGGTGTCATTTTCACATTGAAAGCACATTCTCGAGGCGCATCTGTTCCCTTCGGCCTCGGTCACATAGCCCGCTATGCTCCCTCACCCGAAGGAAACATCTGCGCCCCGATAATGCACTTTCAATGTAAAAATAATTTTGAACACCTACTTATCAGTTTTAAGATTGCAATGCGGTGCCTGCCGCCTCAGCCTCGCGTATGAGTGGACGGGTGCTCTCCATAATGTCGAACAAGGCATCTACCGTTTCGGCACGCAGCATGTTGATGCGCGTCTGACGGAAATTGGGAAGTCCCTTAAACAGCGGCGTGGCGGCCAAATGGCGGCGTATGTGCAATATGCCGCGGTACTCGTCAATGCGCGCCACGCTTTGACGCACTTGCTCCTTGAGCACATCGAGTTTCCAGTCGGCTGTCATGGGCGCATACTGGCTGGGTATGACATCGTCGACACTGTGGTCGCCCTCGTGTAAGGCATCGTGTATTTCCTTAAATATCCAGGGGCGGCCAAAGGTAGCGCGGCCTACCATGACGGCATCTACCCCAAACTGCTCAAACGCCCCAACGGCACCTTGCGCCGAAGTGATGTCGCCATTGCCTATGATGGGAATGCGCATGCGCGGATTGCGCTTGACCTCGCCTATCAAGCTCCAGTCGGCTTCGCCTGTATACATCTGGGCACGGGTGCGCCCATGTATGGTGAGCGCCTGTATGCCACAGTCCTGCAGTTGCTCGGCCAGCGGCACTATTATTTTGTGCTCGGCGTCCCAACCCAAACGGGTTTTGGCGGTGACGGGCACATCAACGGCATCGACCACTGCACGGGTTATTTCGAGCATGCGGGGCACGTCCTGCAACAAACCGGCACCAGCGCCCTTGCCCGCCACGCGCTTGACGGGACAGCCAAAATTGATGTCGAGCACATCGGGGTGGGCACGCTCCACTACTATCTGCGCAGCATCGCGCACAGCCACGGGGTCCTTGCCGTATATCTGTATGGCCACTGGGCGCTCGGCCTGGCACACGGTGAGTTTTTCGAGACTTTTGTTGACCATGCGTACCAGGGCATCGGCTGCCACAAATTCGGAATATACCATTGACGCACCAAGACGACGGCAAAGCAAACGGAAACCTATGTCGGTTACGTCCTCCATGGGGGCTAACACCACTGGGCGGTCGCCAAGGTCGAGCGTTCCTATTTTCATTTATATGTAGTTTGTAAGTGGGGGTTTTGTATATTTTTTTTTAGGGTCACCGGCACGGTTCTAAGCAGCGGCCTGTGCAGCCTTGTCCGCACGGTGCAAGGGCATCAGGGCGCCAGCCACAAGCAGCAGGGCTACTACAACGCGAATGGTTATGCTCCACCACGACGCGGGGGCATCGTCCTGGCCTAACGCCATGAGCACCACGGCCAACGTGTTGTTGGCGATGTGCGCCGGCAAGCACAAACGCAAATTGCCCGAACGCAAATAGTACAGACCGAGCACAACGCCTATGATGAAGGCGGGTATGCCTTGTGTCACATTGCCGTGTACCAGGGCAAAGGCTAATGCGCCTATGGCTGCAGCGGCCCAACCAGGCACTTTGTGGCGGTAGAGGGTGCGCACAATGCCTACACGGAAGACGAGCTCCTCGCACACTGGCCCGATTATGCACAACAACAACCAGCACAAGGGGTTGCCGAGCATGCCTTGAAAGAGTGCCATGTCGGCATCGTTGTTCATGCCGAGGGTTGTGAGGGCCTGCGACAGGGCTATGGCCATCATCAGCACGCCCAAAATAGCCGACAACACTTGCCACCAAGTCGGCTTGACGGGCACCACATCACGCTTGAGCTTGTGAAACTTGAATATGCCTAACAACTCTGGGTGCTCGGTGGCTTTGGCTCGCACGCCCTTTTCGAAACGGAAGAACCATAGCCACAGGCCTAACGCCAACAGCCCCTCGCCTACCAGCATGGAGATGCCGGTGGCCATGGGTGAAACGGTAAGTTGGTCGATGGGATAACCGGTGCCCAACTTGTCGAGATTTGAAAACAATAATGCCCCAAGGCCCGTCACCAACTGAACGGCGACGAACAGTACCAACATAGTTATTGCTGTCATAAGTGTGTATTTAGTTTAGTTTTGTGTGTTGTTATTGCGGCATCGGTTGTCAGCTATTCACATCGTCGAGCATGGCTCGTACCACATCGGCATCAATGGCAAGTTGCTTTTGCAGGGCTTCGATGCTGTCGAAACGGTGTTCGTCGCGCACGCGGCGGTAAAAGCTGAGTTTGAGATGGTGGCCGTAAAGGTCGCCACCGTCATAGTCGAGCAAATGGGCCTCGATGGTTTGGTCGCTGCCATTATCGAGTGTCGGCCGCCAGCCTATGTTGACCATAGCTTTATAGCGGAAACCGTCTATTTCGGCCCGTGCGGCATAAACACCGCGTCCGGGCACAAGTTGTTCGGCACAGTCGGGACGGAGGTTGGCTGTGGGATACCCCATGAGCGAACCGGCATGGCGGCCCTCAACCACGCTGCCCTCAAGCTGATAGGGACGGCCGAGGCAGGCTCGCGCCATCTCGACATTGCCACCCGTAAGGAAACGGCGTGTGGCTGATGAACTGATGCGCAGGTCGTCGGTGTCGAAAGGGCGCTCGCGCAACACGTCTATGCCGAGTTCCTTGCCATATTTTACGTAGTCTTTGTAACCGGCCGAAAGGTCGGAACCAAAATGGTGGTCGTAGCCTATGAGCAGGCACTGCACGTTGAGTTCCTTTTTCAACACCAGCTCCATAAACTCGCGCGAGGTGAGCATCGACATGGTGTGGTCGAAGTGCAGCATGGCACAAGCGGCTAATCCCGTCTGTGCCAGCAGTTGCAACTTTTGCGCATTGGTGGTGAGCAACTCTGGCCAATAGCGCGTTTGCGACAAGGCCAGGCGTGGGTGTTCCTCAAAGGTGATGACTATGGGCATGAGTCCGCGGCGGGCAGCCTCGGCCTTTACTTGCTCTATCAAGTAGCAGTGGCCGCGGTGCACACCGTCGAAAAAGCCTATGGCTGCGCAGCAACCTGTCGCGTTGTCAAGGTTGTGCTTGAACGTATGAAGTGTGTAATTTGCCATTTTCGTCAAAATATTTTAGCCATTCGCTGTGGGCGGGGGCTACAAGGGCCTGCAAACCGCATTGGCGCGCTGCCTCACAATTTACTTCGCTGTCGTCGAAAAACAAGATATCGCCGGCGGGCACGCCAATGCCCTCTGCCACTCTGGCAAATATTTCGGGGGCGGGTTTCTCTACGCCCAACTCGCACGACAGGAATATGTGTTCGAAAAAGTCTGTCACGTGCAAACCTTTATAGCTGAACAGCTTGTCCTCGGCCATGCGCCAATGTATGCGGTTGGTATTGCTCAGCAAGCATACGTGGTAGTGCTGCTTGATTTTGAGCAACATGTCGAGGCGGTCGGCCGGCACTGTGTCGAGATAACTCTGCCACGCTGCCACAAGGGCTTCGTCGGTCAAGTCGGCATGGCCGCTCAAACGGCGCAGCTCGTTGCAGAACTCGTGGGTGGTGATGCGGCCCTGCTCAAGCTGGCTGAATATGCCAGACTGCTTGAAAGTGCCAAGGTACGGACGTATGTCGAAGCCTAAAGCATCGAACGCTGCCTCAACGCGCGGACGGTTGAGGTCGACAAGCACACCGCCAAAGTCGAAGAGCAATATGGGGTTATTCATTACTTGTCATTACTTGTCTTTACTATCTTATAGAGTTTGTCACTCGGGCGCACTTTCTCGGGCACAGGTATGGCCACGCGCATGCCCTTGAGCGCCTTGTACACATGGCCGTGGTCGCCATGTATGTCGGTAGCGGTCACGTAAAGCGCACCGGTTGTCGGGCCTACGATGAGCAACTTGTCGCCCACCTCAAACTCGCCGGCCTCAATATAGAACTCGCCAACGCCGAGCTTTGAAAAGTATTTCTGACCCTTGCCAATGTACTGTTTCTTTTCGGTAGCAGCCGAGCCGTACACATTGCTCCACTCGCCAAGTTTCTGACCAAGATAGTAGCCGTCCCAAAAACCGCGATTGAACACTGACTTCAGCCGCTCGTCCCACTGGGCCACCTTGTCGGGCGTGAAGGTGCCGTCCTCTACTGCGGCAATGGCCTCTTTGTAGCACTGCACCACGGTGTAAACGTACTCGGCACTGCGGGCGCGGCCCTCTATTTTGAACACGCGCACGCCGGCCTTCATCATTTGATCTATGAAACCAATGGTTTTGAGGTCTTTCGGGCTCATGATGTACTTGTTGTCCACATCGAGCTCTATGCCTGTTTCGCGGTCGCGCACCGTATAGCTGCGGCGACATACTTGCATGCACTGCCCGCGGTTGGCCGAACGACCAAGATTGTCGAGCGAGAGGTAGCACTTGCCGCTCACTGCCATGCACAAAGCGCCATGGCAGAACATTTCTATGCGTACGGGCTGCCCCGAGGGTCCGCAAATGTGGTCGCGCTCTATGGCCTCATGTATTTTGGCCACCTGCTCAAGGTTGAGTTCGCGCGCCAAAACTGCCACATCGGCAAACTGGGCATAGAACTTCAGTGCCTCGGCATTTGATATGTTGAGTTGGGTAGACAGATGCACCTCCTGGCCTATGTGGTTGCAATAGCTCATCACTGCCACATCGCAGGCAATAATGGCTGAAATGTCTGCCTCGTGTGCCGCATCGCAAATGCGGTGCATGAGGTCAATGTCCTCATCATATATAATGGTGTTTACCGTCAGGTATGACTTTACGCCCTGTGCAGCACATTGTGCAGCTATGTCGCGCAAATCGTCAATAGTAAATTTGCTGGCACTATGGGCACGCATATTAAGTGCTTCTATGCCAAAGTATATGGAGTCGGCACCGGCTTTGAGCGCAGCAGCCAAACTCTCGCGTGACCCCACCGGGGCCATTATTTCATATTTGTTCATTCGTTATTCTATGCTCGTACCTTCGTTTGTACCTATTTTATCGGCGCTGGTTATTACCACGCGCTTCACACCAGCCTTTACCGCCATCAAGCTGTTTTCTATCTTTGGCAACATACCGCCCGACACTATGCCGTCTGCCTTGAGTTGCTCAAACGTCTGGGGGGTGATGCGGCGTATCACGCTGGCCTCGTCATTGGCATCGGCCAGCACACCGGCGTGTTCAAAGCAGTAAACGAGCGTCACCTCGTAGTGCTGCGCCAAAGCCTTAGCTGTTTCGCCGGCTATGGTATCGGCATTGGTGTTGAGCAAATCGCCCTCGCCATTGTGCGTGAGCGGGGCCATCACCGGAGTAATACCAGCATCTATGAGCAGTTGCAGACGGTCGGCGTCCACCTTGTCCACATCGCCCACATAGCCATAATCTATGCCGTTTTTCAACGGGCGTCGGTGCGAGCGTATCACGTTCATGTCGGCGCCAGTCAGCCCGAGCGCATTCACGCCACAAGCTTGCAGTTTGGCCACCACATTTTTGTTGACCAGTCCGCCATACACCATCGTCACCACACGCAGCATTTCGGCATCGGTAATGCGACGGCCGTCCACCATGCGAGTTTCCACGCCGAGCTGTGCCGCCACATCGGTGGCAGTACGTCCGCCACCATGCACCAGCACTTTCGGCCCTTCGAGTGCCGAGAAACGTTGCAAAAGTTGGTTGAGAGTATCGGGCGCCTCAACAATTTTTCCGCCCACTTTAACTATTGTAAGATGCTGTTTCATACTGCAAAGGTAATCAATGCAGCCACCGCAAGCAAATATGAAACACAAAAAAAGAGTTAGAAAAAGCGAGCGTTCACTTTTCTAACTCTTTTAAGAGCCTCTTGTCGGATTCGAACCAACGACCCCGAGATTACAAATCACGTGCTCTGGCCAACTGAGCTAAAGAGGCATTCATTTCGGCTCAACAGCGTTTATTTCTGTTTTGCGAGTGCAAAGGTAAGCATTTTCTCCGAACTGCCAAACTTTTTCGGAAAGTTTTTTCAACTTATAGCTGATATTAGCTTGTAACCTCCATATCTCCACCCTATTTTTTTGCATATTAGCCTTTTAGTCCTTACCTTTGTCACCGAATCCACGCCGAGTGCATTCCTCATGTGATTGCACTATAGGGGTTGGGTTCCATATATGGAAAGGCGTTTATTTGCGCTTTGTTCTGAACGTGACCGAACTTCGCAACTTCAATCCCCGTTAAGAACAATGCAACAATAGATGCCCATTGGGTATGCATACTTTACCATAGGTATGATAGCCCTTATTGTATTCGTGCCCTATTTGCGGCACGAATACTTTGGGCGTATTGTATCTATGCTCGCATATCGGCGTGGGTTTCTAAATGTTGCTTGTCCTCGGGGAAAGGCAATGCGAAGGCCTGGTTACGTGGGACAAGTGACAGATACAGACTCCCACGCTTTTTTTGTATATAGACATGAACATTCATTTACTACCAATGCGAAAGTCGGGGAGTGGCTGGAGTGAAAAACTTTGTGTTATAATGGTTGAACGCAGATTAGTTTTCGAGCATTTAATGCGTGACGCATTTCATTGCGAAAGAGCAGATTTCTCTTTTGTTAATGCAGACTGCTATGATGCAGGTATTGAAAAGCACCCAGAGATTAAGGCCTATATGGTGTGTGCTTTGATAGCGTTAGCACGCAATGAAAATTATTCATCATTTTCATCAGAGCTGCTGAAGCTGGCAAAACTGATTGATGGAAGAAACAAATTCTCCAATGCAGATTTTGATTCGGCATTGGAACATGTAAAACAAATTATCCCAGAATTATGAAAAGCAAAGAGCAACTTATTAAGGAAGGCAATGACCTCCTTGCTTGTGTGAAGAAAGCATATGTACATGGAGTAGATATGCCACAAGCAGACGTGATGGACCAAGTCAACATTGATAAATTAAATGATTGGCATGAACAGGTAGAAGATTATGTTGAGAAGTATGGCTTAAATACTCAGCGTGACAGATTGGCTGATTGTTCCTGGATCGTCAACCATAGTCAAGTTAGTGTTGAACGCATAAAACGAATAATCAAGATACTTGAGAGCGTCGAATCAAAGTAAGATGAATGTGGCTACAGGACTTCTTGTTCTGTAATCACTTAAAACTCAAAATTATGAAGCAAACAATTACATTACTTTTAGCTATGTTTGTTTGCGCATTTACTTTTGCGCAGCAAACATCTTTGACTGTGGACAATCAAACACCAGGCTGGTTGTCAAGTAAAATCAATTTCGGAGATCAAGAGACCGTTGAAAACTTGAAAGTAACAGGTTATATGAATGCAACAGATTTCGATTTCTTGATGGATTTAAATAACAATCGTAAGTTACAAGGTGTTATAGATTTGTCTGAAGTAAATATAATCAAAGGGGGAAATGTAACAACTTGTAGTATAGAAAGAGATAACATGTTGGGAGATTATATATTCGGTTATAGTAAAAGATTACGGAAATTGATAACTCCAGAGAGTGCGGATTCAATGTCAATTAACTGCTTTTATTATACAGGAGGCTATGGCTATGGCACTTCGATTATAGATACATTGATAATTAATGGAAAAATGCAAAATGTTAGCAGTGATAGAGATGGTATATTGTATTTGAAACTCCCTGAGACAGCACAAGTATTTTGGCCAGAATATTATCATAATAGTTATTATGTAGGTAAAAATTATTATAAGAAGAAGACGTTAGTACTGCCTCCAAAGATTCGATATATATATCTTAATGGTGATGTGCGCATTCCTCGTATTATATGTTATGTAACAAATCCACAACAAATACAATTAAGATTTCGCGGAAGCGTTTATGCGAAAGTTATTTGTGACACTCTTTATATTCCAAAAGGTTGTACAAAGCCGACGGCAATACAAGCTAGTGTTGTTATCCAAATGATAGACGTAGAGAAGGTAACGTTGAATACTCATCGCACTAGTGTTCATGTGGGAGACGAGAACATTACACTAAGCACATCTTTATCTCCTTCAGATGCTATGAATAAACCATTAACATGGTATAGTACGGATGAAGAAGTTGCTATTGTTGATGGTGGAAAAATTGCAGGAAAAAAGTTTGGCTCGGCAAAAATCATTGTAGAAACCTACAATGGAAAACGTGATACTTGTGATGTTCATGTATATGAGCATACCACGGGTGTGCGTTTTGCTGACGGTAATCCACAGACAATCTATGTAGGTGACAATGTGCAGTTAAAAGCAGAAACATTGCCATTAGGAACATCTGATAATGCTATTTCTTGGAGTAGTTCTGATCCACAAATTGCTACGATTGATGCAATTACGGGACGTTTGACTGCATTGCAGCAAGGAACTTGTATAATTAAAGCTACATCTACAGATGGAAACTATGTATCTAGTCAAACTATGGGGGTTCTTCAGCATGTCACCAACGTGCGCTTGAACACACACTCGCACAACATGAACACAGGTGAAGAAATTCAGTTGCAATGCGCTGTTACACCTGCTAATGCTGATAATAAAGACGTGATTTGGAGTAGTTCTAATGATGAGATAGCATCGGTAGACCAAAGTGGTAAGGTAAAGGCTTTGAAGCGTGGCCAAGTAAAGATCGTAGCTACTTCAAAGGACGATAATAGCATATCAGATGTATGTGAACTTACCATTACGCAACTTGCTACGGCTATAGAACTCGATAAGCATGAAGCACGCTTAGCTATTGGCAATACCATTGCCTTGAATGTAAAAGTATCTCCGCAAGATGTGAATAACGATAAGGTAACGTGGAAATCTTCGGATAATGGCGTGGCACGAGTAAGCGACGATGGCATTGTAACTGCTGTAGGTAAAGGTACTGCTAAAATTACAGCTACAACTTCCGATGGCTCTTATCTGTCAGATGTGTGCGAAATAACAGTATGGCAACCTGTAACAAGTGTTTCGCTTGAAAAGCATGAATGTTCGATGAAGGTAGGTGAAACAACAACTTTACGTACTTCAATCTCGCCAAATGAAGCGGACAACAAAAGCTTGGTGTGGACATCAAGTAATGAGAGTGTTGCAACCGTAGAAAACGGAGTTGTTACAGCCCATGCAAGTGGTAAAGCCCGCATAAGCGTAACAACGGCAGATGGATCCGAACTTTCTGATGATTGTGAGATAACGGTTTTTCAACCCGTGATAGGTGTAAACGTTGAACCGCGTACTTTGACTTTGAAATCAATCGGTGCTACCAAACAATTAACAGCCGATGTATTGCCTGAAAATGCAGACAATAGGAATGTAAAATGGAGTAGTGCCAATACTTCAGTTTGTCTTGTAATGGATAATGGTATGGTTGTTGCCGTAGGCGAGGGCTCTTCTGTGGTAACCGCTACAACCGCTGATGGCGGCTTTACGGATTTTTGCGTAGTAAACGTGGAGTTACCTGTAGACAATAAACGGCCTGTTACGGGGATCAAACTTGAACAGAATAGCGTGACACTTTCAAACATAGGGGAAACCGTAAAACTGAAAGCTACCGTGTTGCCTGCAGATGCTGACAATCCCAATATACAATGGGAAAGTTCTGATCGTACGGTTTGTTTGGTAATGAATGATGGTACGGTTGTGGCTATAGGCGCTGGCTCTGCCATTATTACAGCTACAACTGAGGATGGTGGCTTTTCTGCTCAATGCGTGGTGGTTGTGAAATCTGTGCCAACTGCTATTACAGAAACAAGTCGTGATGTTATAGTTGTCAAGGCTGAAAACCATTACATTTGTGTTGAGGGAATGTCCAAAGATGATAAGCTTCAAATATTCTCTGCAGATGGTACGAATGTTTATAGTGGTAAGGTTAGCAGAGTACATGTAGAGGCAGGAGTTTATCTTGTAAAGATTGGAAACGAGATTGTTAAGGTCATTGTAAAATAAGACTTTAGCTTTTGGGAAAAATCAAAATCGGCTGTACAAAGCATTGGCGCTTGTGTACAGCCGATTTTGCATAAGGATTGAGGGGAAGTTGTGGCGGAGCGTGATTGGAGACACACTCTCTTAAGGTCTATTCTGATTATCAGCTCGAACGCTGCCTGCATGCTTCTCGCTAAATTCGCGGTTGATGTCGGCGAGCTCTTTTAGACCGAAGATGTAGTCGTAGTAGAGGTCGTCCATGTCGATGCCTTCACAGTCGGAACTGCCGGAGGAAAGGAATGTCTTGACTATTTCAATGCGCTCTTCTGTGGTGGTATCTTTGATTAGTAGACTTTTCATGTGGTAGATATTTTAGTTTTGAGGTCATTAAGTTATAATATAACTCAAGTTTTTCCGCGAGACGAGGCTGCTGAAAAACCGACGCGGGGCGCGTCGCCCCCATTAGTGGTAGCGTTTTGTGGTAGAGTTTTGTACTTGCGTTTAGTTGTAGCGTTTGTCGCTTGAAGAAACGCAAGCACTAATGGGGGCGACGCGTCTCGAGGCTGCTGAAAAATGCCCCGACGCGAGACGAG